>Ga0179593_1486201_pt1 | contig 14710 bp, 23 predicted proteins | sample CZODoug2_1_08_16_FD_185931 | JGI IMG/M metagenome (GOLD analysis project Ga0179593, IMG submission 185931) | Vadose zone soil fungal communities from Angelo Coast Range Reserve, California, USA - CZODoug2_1_08_16fungal (PacBio error correction) | ecosystem: Environmental > Terrestrial > Soil >...
ATGTCAACAAGCTCAAAAAGCCATGCTCAGTTCTGAGTTCGGACATCACGGGCAACGCCCGCCTTTGGTGTGACTGAAAAAAAGGACCAGCAAGCCCCAGGGATGTACAGAAACAATCCTCGTTTAAGGCGACGGCACGGTGCGTCGCCAGCGGAATCGCGGTGGTGGAGGGAGTCACGGCTTGTGTAAAAAAATAGGGCCACCAGGAAGGGGAAACGAATAAGTTCAATCCCTGGGATAAGGCAGATTCACTTGGGAAAGGCGGGGCGTGTTCGGCGACCAATAATAAGGGAGCCACCATCAATCTTCAATATTGGGGGACAGGGGACGATGAAAAAGACGTCTTAAGGGGGGGGGGACAACAAGGCCCACAGCAGAACTAAACGAAAGACTGTTCAGAAACTGAAGGCGGGGGAAAAATGCCTTCGGGACATGAAAGCACGGAACGGCTCAACAAAGAAGCGCTCGAGAAACACCACCCAGGGTACACAAAAAAACGCCCTACCGGGAAAAAAAAAAAAGGGACGCGGAACAATCCGGGTCCGAGCCCAAAAAGGAAGCAATAATCCGCAGAAAACCGGTGGGGCGGGGAGACAAAAAGAAGGGCAATAGGACCAACGCGCCTCCAGCGGAACTTACAATTTTCCGGAACAGAGCAACGGAAAACAGCGCTCTGGAAATACGAAAAATTGCAGAGGTCAGAACCGACGTGCCAGAATGGGGGACCGAAAACGTCGGGTGAAAGAAACCCGGAAGAAAAGGGCAAAAAACGGGAAACATCGGGGGAGGACCAGCAAAAAGGGGGGACAAACGCAAGGGATCAATAGATCATATGGGCGAAAAGTGTGGGGGAAGTCCGGAGGGGGGGGGATAAATTTTTCCAGCAGGGACGACGCCCGATATAGGGTAATGAAGACGGGGGTCAAGGGTCGCGGGGATTAAAGATAATGGACGAGGAGGCACGAAAAGGGGAAACAATTCGTGAAAATTTTTTCAAAAAAAGGTAACAATTTGAGGGGAAAAGAGGGTCATAGTGGACAGAAAAATCAGACTAAAGGTGCCCTCGTGACAGATGGGAGAATTCTTGCTGGGGGGTAGGGGAGCTTTCTGCTTCAATTTTCAGTTCTTCACTAAAGGGAGCATTGGGAAGGAACAGATTAACAAGTGGCGTCCGAGGAAGGTGGGAAAATGAAGCCGGGGGCCTTTTCAGGAGGGGGGGAACCGAAGACCCTAGGCGTCGGCGAGAGGAAGAGCTTGCATCTTAGGAGGGGCATTGGATCCTCAGAGGCCACGCCAAAGCATGGAGGTTTTGGTGTTTTTGGTTGGTTGCTTTGTATTGTGGCGGAGTCAGGGGGTGGGGTCACCTAGCAGGGGGAGTGCTTTCTCACGCCAAACATGTTACCTTGATGGACCGCCCTGATTAAGCCAGCAGACGAAAGAAGAAAACCGCAGGGCCGGCCTGAGATGGAGGCTAAGGAAGGACCCGAGTGTCACCGTACGTGAGAAGTTGGCGGAAAATAGACTGAATTTTAAGAAACACATCTTCGAGGGCCACTGCGGCGTGCGGACTCAAGAACGGAAAAGAGAATGCGAGAAAAGAGGTGTTCGCAGGAGCTATTCTCCTATTTGGGGCTTTGCAACGATCCGTAGTCAAGGAAGGTGAACGGGGGCTTGTAGGGCCGCGCTGACAACTGAATGGGACTACCATGCTGCCCCCAGAAAAAAAATACGGATTGCAGGTTGGCAAATGTGGCCTGGGTTTTAGAGCGGGCAGAGGAGCAGAGGGGGGGGAAAGAGGGGAAAAAAAAGTGTGGACCGCGGACTGGCTTCCCCAGTATAAATTTGAAGAGAACCCAAAGGGGGGGGAAACCGGTGCACCTGGTTCTGTTCGCCCTGTCCCGACGAAAAAACATACCCCCCCCCTGCGGTACGCGAGGAAAGGCTCGTTCGCGAAGTGCAGAAAGAGGCCGCATAATTTCAAACCTGGGAGAAAAGGTGATCATGGCAGCGCAGGGGACCAGGAAAAATATCGTTTCTCTTCACGGCATGATGGGAGGTCGTGGGTAAACAACCAGTAAATTCGGGAGTAAAAGATTCCACGGGCAATTCCTTGGAGAATGGGAATTTCCTTCTAAGGGTTTTGGCCGACCGGGGGTGAAGGGGGACCGTATGGAGAGGGTGGGGACTCTCAGGCTGGATAGGAAAGGGTAGACCATTCTGTCGTTTAAAAGTACTTCTTAAAAACAACAAAAAAGGGAGGGAGAAACGAAAAGAAAGAAGAGTTGGTGCGTACGAAATTCCAAAGCGGAAACGAAAGAATGGAAACCATAACAAACAAATAAACAATCCTAGACCTTAGGAGGAGGAAAGAAAAAAGAGCAAGAAGCGTGGACAATCTCAGCTCCAGAATGGCAGAAATCAGGGTTAGGGCAGAAGGTCACAGAGAGGGGCTGTCAGCCTCAACAGCATGAGAACGTGAATAGACCGAAGAGGACGGACGGCGCTGGGAAAAATGTCTCCTGGGTCTCAGGGTTGGCAGCAGCGGGAAAAACCGAAAAACAGGGGAAAGATTCCCAGTAACAAATTAGCTATAGGGCACAGGAGAGAAGAAGCCATGGAAAATTTCAAAAGTCCAAGTGGATAAAATTCATCGTAAAGAGACGAGGACAAAGGCGATGGGGGACACATCTCTGCTAATATAAATAGGGAATAATATAAAACACGAGAACCAAAAGAAAAAAAAACAATGGTGCCGAGGCAGTAGTCAACAAGATGAACGGTTAGAGAGGGGAAAATAGAAGCGAAAGAGCTTCATGAGCTGAGGTGGCGTTTCAACTCACTGAAGGTAAAAAAAAGGCCAGAAGGAAAAAACATAAAAAACCTAGAATAACAAAAAAGGGCCCAAGGGAACTTAAAAAAGGATCTGCTAGCGACGTTTCTTCCTTTAAAAACATTCACATTCTACCGTGCGTTAACTACCTAGAATTGGAAAATGTGTAGATGATACTTGTTCGGCGAATCAAAGCGCCAGTCTTGGGAAGGGGCTATGAGTCGCCGCATGAGCGGAGCCCAGGCATAACGTTGGGGGTTTCAAGAAAGAGTCAGGGCAGGATTAAGGGGAGTGGGCTTAAATCATCCTACCAGGGCAGAGGGGAACACGAAAGAGAAATGAGTGAACTCGCCTACGAGAGATGAAGCGCGGAGAGTCACACCTGTTAGTTGGGAAGAGGTAAAAAAGAGGAGCCATGCTGCCACTTGTGAGGCCACGGACATAGGCACCAAAAGGAACACTAGAGGCCGGAAGCGCAGTCGTAAGACCTTATAAAATCCACGTTACAGGCACGCGGCGATCAGCCACGAGGGAAAAGGAAGTGTGAGTGATTGATTTGTACTTGCGGTAAAGAATTCGACATCAGGAGGGGACAAGAATTGTACCCTTGGGGGTGGGAAGGGAGTCGTGGTCACATTTGATGAAGGATGACTGAGAATAAGAAAAAGACCAATTAGCCAGACCGTCAGGCGTTGACCAATTATCGGCGGCAGAGAAGGTGGCCCTTGAGCCCCAGACGAAAGCAGGCAGGGTAATGTTTCCCAACGGGAATCGCTTTAATCCATGTCAAGGATTTGAGTGCAGGGGCAACCTAAGGGGAATCCAAAGATTTGGCGGATGCTAAGGGGCTTCACCAGCGGGCAAGGTTGTCAGAAGACCTGTGCGAGGGAAGCGCCATTGTGTCGCTCGTATTAATTGCCGGGATACAAAAATGGGGAAGCGCAGATGAAAGGAGCCGGGATGTGTAGCGCCACAAAAAGGCGCTGAGGGGGAAATGAGGGATTCGTTGGGGAAGAAAACTTGGATAAAAAAGGGAATGGAACGGTCTGGATGAACGAAAACGGTGTTGCGCAGATCGAGGTGTTGAGAAGGAAAGGGCATTGGGAAAGAAAGAAGCCGGGGAAACTGAAGTTGTCTTGACAGAGGAAACGCTACGGATTCAGACTGGGAAATGGAGAAGGAACAAAAAAATGTATTGTCCAGCACAATTGAAGAGAGTGATTTTGGGGGAAGACCGTATTATGTGCGAGGCAAATCCTACAGAATTCAGGGTGAATATCTGATCGCAAGATGACGAGCAGTCAGAAGGAAACTTGTGGACTATTGACACAAAGAGCTGACTAGACAGCAAGAAAAAACATAGGGAGAAGTAAAATACCTCACCGAAAGCGAAGGAGGAGAGGATTTGATGGTACAGAACGGAGGGACATGGGATGGTACGGAAAAGACCAAAAAGGAGGGAGGAGGGCAAAAACACGTGATTGCAGAAACCTGGGGAGGTTGACCCGTGGGGAAAGCTCTCATAAAAACAAAAAACTTACTTAGAGATGGCAAAAGCGCGGAAAAATAAGAATTAGGCGCAATCACGCAAAAAAAGGGGTCAACACTCCAGCAGAAGAAGGGTAAGGGGACACATAAACATCTTCTTCCGCGAAGAAGGTCTCGGCTGCAATGCTGTCACGAAACTGGTGGGGCTTAGGGGGTCGAAATCTTTGTAAAAGTGAACCGGAAAGCTTCGAAGAAATGGGAAGAAGGAGTTAAAAGTGAGTTCACCGTTTATGAGCCAGAAGGTAGGGGTGAAGAGAACAAGATGATTAAAGCATTCTTACAAGGGGGGAGGGAAGATGAAATTGCGCGCCTGGGTGGAATCAACAATAAATAATTCAGAAGTCGGTAAGCGTTTTCCAGCTGGAACGGAAATCGCTGAAAAGGGCTCGTCCATGAAGGGAACCGTCGTCTCAAAAAAAAACACCAGCGGGGATCCGCGCACACCGACTCGCCCACACGAAACTCATGGGGACTATGGACTCAAAGAAAGCAGGGGGGGGGAATCAAAACAGAATGAAAGCCGTTGGGTGGCGCAGAAACATCCGGCACAAAAAAAAGCGCACTAAATCGGAGCTTTCAAAAAAGTGTTCCAAAAGAAACAGAAAAAAGCGCGAATCTCGACCCGTTTGCCAAGCGAGCACCGGCGGGAAGGGCAATAAACACGTGAGGCCGACTCGGTGACATGCCCAGGTAAGAACCGAATCGGGGATGAAGACCAAAACCTCTTTCCCCTAAATGCAATAGGGAACGCGATTCAGTGGAAATGACAGATGGCAGAATCAAGATGGGATAAGGTGTTTGAAAAGATGGCGAAAAGTCTAATGGTGTCAAAGAAAGGCCGGTGGTTGGGAGGGATCATGGGCGAGTAGTAAGAACTAAAAAAATCCGCGACGGGAAAAGCAGTCGTGAAAAGGGGGCAAAAAAACAATTTAGGGGACCTGGGTTAAGGGGGAATGAGGAATGAAAGCAAATCAATTAAAAAGACGCCCGATGATGAAGCGATGGGCCTGTCCAAATTGACGGGATGCTGTGAAAATGCATTCCGTTTGTACCCTCCTCTCCTCGCTAAAGGCGAGTTTAAAATGATGGCGACGTGGAGATGTGGGGCTCAGAGGGACGAGGGGGACCGCCTTGACCACTACGGATGTCCGGCGAAAACGAGCGGGGAAGAGGATAGACGAAGAGGTTCAGATCCTGGCTCAAACTCAGAATAGAACGTTGTTCGTGCAGGGGGATACTGCAAACAAGGAAGGGGGTCTCCGCCTTTTGCTGTATATTGGCGCAGATGAAGGTGGAAAAAACAAAGGACTGAGGGCCAGCAGGCAAAAGAAAAGAAGAAAGGACAAAGAAGACACCGAGAAAAGTGATCGACACAAGAACGGAGGACATTTTTGACAAACTGCTGACTGCGGCACTGGCCGCACCTGCGACAGGACGGGGTTGCTAAATGCGAAACGTGAGCATTCTTCGGATCAGGGATAATATTCAGCCGGAGGGGGGGGGTGTTGCAAACGCCATCAAGAGGGGGGGACCTGGGCAGCATGAAGGGAGGGATCTGCGAATGGGCCGCGGAGAAAAAGGGGGAACGGGGACATCTGACCTAGACAGAGGAGGAACCGAGTCTTGAGCTGGAGTTGGGGGCTCCCGGGGGATCTAACCAGAGGGAAGAGGAGAGAATGGTGAACAGGGGGCCAACATTTGTCAAGCTACTGAGGTCACCTCCTAAATCTTAACAAGGGTGTCAGGGAACAAAACGGGTTCAACTGGGGTCGTCTCACTGAAAAGAATCATTAGGATTACTGCTTACAGATGGCAGAAGGGTTCGCAAAAAACAACGACAACAGGGCGCAAAGGACGGTCCTGGGCAAAGGCTCCTTGCAAATCAAGACGGAATCGGGTCGCTGAAGGGGGACATTAGGTTGCGGCTGAACAGCCCCTCTCTGGGGACTGATTCCTGACGTGGAGGGGGGAAGGAAGTAGGCTTTTCCCAATCGTCCAAAAAAAGGTGGTTTGGGATCGGTGGGTTCCCGGGGGCCGGCTGAACTGGTAAGGGGCTGTTGTTATGGGACAGTGACTTTAGGTTTCCCGCTTGGTGAATTACTCAAAAAGATCTCTCAACAACAAAAAAGAGTTAGTTAACCGGGGTGTTTGAGACAAGAGAAAAGAGGAACAAAAACCGAGGAGCCGGTCAGATCGCAGCGTCCACAGTAAAAAAACGGAAGAGGAACATCCACGCAACAGGAAAGGGAAACAATGGACTTACATAAAAAAAAAAAAAAAAAAAGAAAAAATAAAAAAAAAAAAAAAAAAAAAAAGAGAAAGAAAAAAGAAAAAATAAGAAGAAAAAACAAAGAAAACCATAGCAACAATTCCATCCGCCCCACCCAGATAATTTTTCAAGAGATTGATGTCATCCCGAAAACTAAGACGTTTATCGACCGTATCCGAAGGAAAAGATTCAAGTCCTAAAATGTCTCCTTGCGAAGGAAGTCTGGGATCTCACTTAAACCTCCCTCTAAAGATTGAAGACGAGAACTAAGGCACATATAAGAAATAATCCGGTGGAAACCAGGTATTTAGGAAAAACCATTCTGGGGAGAAGAGTACTCGTAGGGAGAAAAACCTTAAGGGGCTTGGAAGTTAAAAAACTTCGCAGGAGTGTAGAAATATAAAAACCGTCGAGGAACAAAGGAACCATCTCAATAAATTTCAAGATATTCATATTAACCGCCATGAGTAAGAATCAGCCTTCCTCACGACATGAAGAGGGAAAATGGATGGGCGTTACAAAGCCAAACTTCCGAAATAAATGCGAACAGTGGGGGTCGACTGGATGTCAGTGAGCACCCTGCAAGCAGGGGCGGAAAATTAATAAAATGGAAAATGGAGATCGATGAACAGGCCGAAAGGAAAGGAATTATGTGCCATCTGAGGGTCGTCCGAAGAAGCGGAGAAATCGCCTGTGTTGGGAAAACGAGGTACCCTGGATAACAAATTTAGATAAATCCTCGGCAAAGGGTCGGATCAAAACCATCTATAAGGGACACACAAGAAAAAAATTTAAAGGGAGGAAAGAAAAAAAAGAGGGTGAAGCGGAGACGGCTGGGCGGAAGTATGATAGATTAGGTTCGAAGTAAAACAAGGGAAAGAGGTAGAAAGAAGAGAGGGAGGGGAAGATAAGAAGGGAGTGAAGGGGGGACGGGGAGAAAAGGAAGAGAGAGGAGGGGAGGGTGGATAGAAGGATTAAATTGTGAGGGGGGATGAGCGGACGGTGTAAAGGAGGGCGGACAGAGGTGGGTGGGGGAGGGGGAGGGGGTGAAGAGAGAGTGGAGGGAGGGGATGAGGGGGGGCAGTGTGGTGAAGAGTAGAGAAGAAGGAAGAGTAGGAAGGGGTGGGGAGGGGGAGAAGAGAGAAAGAGAAACAAGAGGAATGGAGGGGTGGGTTGTGGCGAGAGGGGGGGGGGAAGAGGGGCAAGGGGTAAAGGTATGGGACGAAGGGGAGGAGGGAGAAGATGGAGGGCGTCAAGTGTGGTGAGAGGAAAAAGATACCAAGCACAGATTAGAGGGAAGGACCAAGGGAAGTAAAAACGGAGAGAAAAGGACAGGGAAAGAAGGGAAGAGCAAGAGAGGGGGAAGGGAGAAGTGGAAGGAGCGAGCAGAAGCTAACAAGGGGGGGTAGTTAATATGAAGAAGAAAAGAAAGGAGGGCAAGTGAACAGCTTAGAAGGATAGGGCAAGGCAAAAAAGAGGCTGGGAGAGAAATAGAGTCGGCTCGCCGAAGCCGTTGGTCCTCTTTCCAACATTCGGAGACGCCATGCATCAAACGGGAGGACCAATCCAAGAGTAAAAGTGAAACTAAGGAAAGAGGACGGAATAGGATTGAATATTCTTAAGAACTGAAAAAAACACAGAAAGAGGGAATCAATGAAAGGTGAAGGCACACGCGATCAGCCACGAGGGCAAACGCAATTGTTAGGAAAATTTGATTTGCGTGACGTTACCTGTATCGAATCATGAGTGAAGAGGGGGTAAACGTTTTGAAAGTTGGACATAGCTTAAAGGGTATTTCTTCCGAGTGAAATCTGAGCTATAAAAATCTGCCCGTAGAAGAAAAAAACACGTCTGTTGAAAAAAAAGGGAAGACTAGACAATAGGCTTAAACAAAAGGGGAAAAAAAGAATGTATTTACGCAACGGAATCGAGATTTAAGCACTTGTAAGTTGCATGGGTTGAGTGAACCTAGGGAGGGGAAAGAACGATGGTTGCGGATGCTAACGGACACGATCGTGAGAAACGTTTTCGGGAAGACATCCTTGCTAATGCGATCGGGGGAAGAGGAAAAGTTACGTGGCTTACTGTATGGGAGACGTGAGGAAAGAAACTGGAGAGAGGTTCCAAATGGTATCGCCAAAAAAACTCACTGCGGATTATTGTATGACTTTGTTTCAAAAAGAAAGGGGAAAGTTGTCCGCGGTGAAAAAGACTTGTGAAAGAGGAGGGGGGAGGGTGCAGAGCAGCGTTTTGGCCGGAGGGTGGCAGGGTACTATCCCTTGTAAGGCGCTGGACGTTCGAAGAGTAAGAAGCTACGCGGCGAATTGATTGGAAAGGGTGGATGCAAAAGAGGAGGAGGGGGAGCGGCCACGCACATAAAAGCGTGGATTTGGGGGAGGGTAATTGGAGTCTTCCTAAGTCCGGCGCCATCCACGCGTAAGAAAAGGGATATCCGTATCCAGGGTCGGCAGAGGGAAAACCAGGGGACAAGAACTACCTTACAAAGAAGGAGAAAAAGAAAAAACTAGAGGACAAAGCAAAGGGACGACGGGACTCTCGTGGGTTATGGTTGGAAAAAGAAAACGGATGCATGGCGGGAAATGGGGGGACAATGAGGAATACCACAACGGAGGCGGAAGGGGAAAGGGATGGGGAAGGGGAATAACGGGTCCGCTGAAGTGGGTCAAGAGAAGAAAAAAAAACTGATACAGAGGAAGAGCAAAAGCTGAAACCTCCAGAAGGAGAGGTCAAAGCCCGCACGCCGTGGGGGGGAGAACAAGTTTCCTCGCAGCAAGACCGCCAGAAAAGGAAAGGAAAAATTGTTATCCCACTCTTGAAGCAAGGGAGGGAAGGGGAACTGTGAGTGCCAAGAGGAGACGCGGGGGAGTGATAGACTCTTGTAAAGAAGTCAACAGGTCAAAATCTGACCGTCAACGGGCTGCAGAGTAACGGAAAGGAAGGGAGGGGGTAGGTTCTCCGGAAGAAGAAAAAAGTAAAAATAGGTTCGGCCAAAATCTTCTACATAATTGTGCGTGAATAAAAAAATAGCGTCGCTAGGAAATTTTTTTTGAAAAAAATCGACCATATTGATCAGAGAGTAAGAGGGAAAAAGGGCGGATAACGTACAGCGAGGGGGGTCTCTACGGCCTTAAAAAAACCATCGATTCCGCTCAAACACAGAACCCGAGTGTGAACTCAAGAAAAACAAATTAATGGGAATAAACTCTTAAAAAATCCTCTATTCAAAACAAAAATAATCAAATAAGCAGCGCGGTGTTCGAAAGGAAAAAGAAATACTCCCACCCAAGCTAACCGGCAAGAAAGAGTGCCCAGTTTTCCAGGAACACGGTCAACATACTGTCTAAACATTAAACGATGAAGCATTTGGAGAGGAATAGGAGGGAAACGGCTAACGTGAAAAGGAAAAAAAAAGGACCCTCCCAAGCAAGGGAAAAATAAAGGACGTGGAGGGAAAAACAAATTGGGAAAATCCAGCAATGCAAAAAGTAACGGTTGGTAAACGCTATATCCGTTGGCAAAAGAGGAGGAGAAGTCCGGAGGAGGTTTCAAGATTGACTAAGTGGGGCAAACCTGGGAAATTAAAAGGGGTTAGAAATGGGCGCGTTGGATTATCGGGCCAAGAGAATTTCCGCTGCAAAACTCAACGAAATAAAGTCGGAAAGTTCAAAAAAAAAAGAAAAAGGGGGAAGTTCTTGACAGACAGCGAGAGCCGGAGGATTACCCGGGGGGCGAAAATCAAAACTCAAAAACCTTGACCGAGGAGGAAGAGATGTGCCGTCCGATTAGGCTGAAAAAAAGGTTTGGATGAGTCATTTTCGGCCAAATTCATCGCTTCCGGCAGGGAGGGATAGTGGTTCATCAGGAGGGAGGGGATACCAAGGGACGGGTAATTTCAATTCAGATAAAATCTGGGGGAAGAATCGCTTCGGCAAACGGGAAGGGGCTGAAGCCGCTTTCGACCTCGGAGAGGAAGCGAAGAAGGGGCCTTTCTCGGGGAAGAGGGCTTGTTTAGGACAAAGGAACATTGAAGGATATAAAAGGTGGTAGGGAATTGGGCGCAGACTGACTGAAGAAACACCGGACGAGGAAAGATACAACCGGAGAGAGGAAATCTGCGAAACTGCTGGACAAACTACTTCGCGTTACTCAACGAACAGCTCGCCTCGCATTTTGAAAAGGGATTCTTCTGGCCGCACTGGGGCGCATGGAAGGGGACTAGATGTGACAGGAGAGGGGAGCATTGGGGGGTGACTAACAGGGAAGTTGGGACTGTGAAAAAACGGGAACCCGCAGGGTCTTGGGAAAAATTATTCAATGGCTGTTCTATTGCGCATGGGGAAAGAGGATCAGGGGCCAGGGGACTAAAGGGAACTCGCGGCAATCAGTCGGTAAAAATGGCTTGGGGTCTCAACGTTTTTAGGACTGGCCCGCGCCTATGAGAAAAGGGGGGGGGTGGAAAAAAAAGAGACAATTAAAGCGAAGGCTGCTTCCCTCAGTCAAAACTTAAAAAAAAGATGATAGGGTTCGAAGACACAGGGTCAAACAGGGTCTTCAACTCTCTTTTGCCACTCAGAGAGAAGGCACTTAAATCGTTCGAGAGGGGGGGGAGAAAAAGAGCAGCGGAGTCAACCCCAGGGGAGTCGAAAAGGGGAAAAACTACTAACTGAAGGAAGCGACAGTCATTAGGGGGAGGAAGAAAGCATCTCTTGAAAGTTCCAAGAAAATAGAAACGGGGGATTTCAGTCGCCTTATGTGAAAAAGAGGAGACCGGGGGTGGGACTCAAGGTGAAAGAAAGGGCAGGGATGAAAAGGCGGGACGAGAAGGGCTGGGACTGGTTGGGGGTCTGTAACATGTTAAGGGAGGGGAAGAGGGTGTTTCCAAGTACTCTCAAAACACGGGAGGGATCTAAGAAGGGGGGGGTAGGAGCAACAAAGAGGAACGAATATTACAGAAACAAGAAAAGATAAGCCGTCTGACAGTAAGGATAGCAGACAGGTCAAGAAACCCACCACGAGAAAGGACGGGAAAAAAATAAAAAAAGGTAATTGCACAAACGCGGAGGCATACTTTGAGAAAAGGTGTCTTTGAGGCTCACATAGGACGGTAGCGACCGATCCAGGAAGGTCAAAGGCTCTTCCCAAGGTGCAGCGAGGGGAGCATTAAATGCGAGGAGAAGGAGGGAAAAACGCCGCGAGAACTGATAAGAAGAATAATTGAGACTATATTCACATAGGGAAGAAATCCCAGTTGAACCGTATGGGTACATCACCAGTCATGGTGAAGAAGAATTCGAAATATTTACCCGCTGGAAAAAAAAGGGGGGGAACGAGGTGCATCGCTGATAAGCCCGTTCAGACAACAGGAACCAAAGCGAGAGAAAAGAGGGGTTGCCGCGAGCAGGTGGGGGGTAAACATAACCGTGATAAAGCAGAAAAAGGGAGTATAAGACGGAAAGGCGAGATAAATTATCCTGGAGGGGTTTCTTTGCAAGCCAACTCCGTCTAAAGAAAATGGCGAACCAAAAGGATCGAAGAGGGGTAGCTATTTGCTCGGGGAAGAACCTGCAAGGCGGAAAGAGGGGGGTACAAAGGGGAAAGGCGAGAGGTTCGGCGAATGAAAACTTCGAAACTAGTGGATCAAGAAGGCGTAAGGAGTATAAAAAAAGCGACGAAAAGGAAAAAAGGGGTTTTGTCCAGAAGGAGGATAAGGTAAAGTACCTGCCATTTTTTCTTTACAATAAAAAAACTAGGGAAAAAAAACAGGCAGATGATTCTGAAATGTAAAGAGGGAAGAAAAGAGGCAGTGGGGAAAAGAGCGGCTCGCCTAAGCATGCCAGGATCACAAAAAAACGAGGAAAAACGCAGGATGACCACTTTTAGGCAAAAAACCAATTTCCCTCAGGACGACAGAAAGAGATAATGGCAGGAAGAGATGCCGAGGCGGGAAGGGAACGAGTTCAAAAAAGGAAGAAGGCATTGGGAGGAACGCGGCGATCAGAAAGAGGGGAAAAAGGCCTGTTATTCCGTGAGTTGTGGAGGGAGGGAAAGGGATTCGCTACATCAGAGTTCGGAAATGTGTACGTTGGAAAAAAGGAACGAATGGCGGTTCAAGGTCTTGCGCCTCGGAAGGGAATATGAGAGAGGAGAAAAAACTGAACTACCAACGTGTTAACCAGTTAAAAAGGCGGAGAAAAGGGGGGAAAATTCTCGACCCCCCACGGACAGGAAAAAGAAAAAGGATGTTGAGGAAAATTATCTCGATTGTATCAAACCGTGGCCAGAGTATTGCATGGAGCCCAGGGGCGGGGAAGTCCACGTTGCTGGTAGGAGAACGGGAGGGAAAAAGGCTTCGGGGAAGGACCTGGGTCGGGAAAAAAAACAAAAAAAAAACTCGACAAATGTGTGATAAAAAAAAAAGAGAAGGGTTAAAGGACTTTTGGCGGAAAGCACAGAAGAGGGGAGGGAGATTTCAAGGTGGAGCGCCACAACGGGTCTCTGAGAGGGAGAGGATCGACCCTTTTGAGATAAAAGAAGGGAGGAGAAAAGAACGCGGTGGTCGACGAAAGCGGCAGTATCCGATCTTTTAAATACGAGCCGTGTTCAGCGCGGAATGTCTGAAAGCGGAAAAGGATAAGACGATAATTACTGAATCGTGGTGGCTGGCAAAAAAAATGAAGAAAAAAAGCGTTGTAAAAACAGACAATCTATACAGAGAGTTGGCCGGTACATTGAGGGGGCCATCGGCAATCCACGGCTAAAAAGCACACGCGGAATTATGGTTAAGATCCGGGATAACAGTGAGCAATTCAAGAACGTTTACAGGGGGGGAAAAGAGATGACCCAGAAAGAAAAAAGAGTCAGCTCCGAACCTCAAATGAAGAAAACTAGCTCAGGGGGTGTGTGCCCCATAAAGGACCAAATTCAAGGGAGGGAAGTTCATGAAAAAAATGATTGTAAGACCACAAACGGGAGAAACTTCACTGATCTAACTTACTTGTTGGAGCGGAGGGGAAAGAGAGATAACAACAACAACGGGAGAGGAAAAGAAATGGGAAACAAAGCACCTAAACAAAAAGTCATTTCTTAGAACACGTGAACAAGAAAGAAAGGGTGGGGAGTAACATAAATTTCCAGATCCCGAAAGGCATCAAGGGAAGGGGGATGTGCAAAAAAGAGAGGGACCGCGAAAGGTCGAGGGCGGCACTGCTGTTCGAAAACATCGGGGGGGTTAGGTGGGTCAAAGAAGATGGTGGTAAAGCAGGTGAAACAAAGTTTTAACGGGAAGCGCGCATCCTTGCTATGACCCAAGGGGGATAAGGGAATATGAAAATGAAAAAAACGGGGGGAGAAAGTTCGGAAAGAGCAAAATATACGTGAGCCAAAAGAACAAGATAAATGGAACGTGGGGAAAAAAGAAATTAAACTAGCGCGAGGTCGGATTTTTTTGGAAAACAGAAACCTCCATCAATTACGCAGCCATAGAGGGGGTCCCTGTCAGAGAAACAGGAGGGGAAAGGAGAGTCCATTTACGCTCACCAAAAAAACTACAACAGAAACGATGTGTAGAAAGCCCAACAATTCCCGTTGGTAGGAAGAGGATTAAAATCCGATAATCAGAATAGAAAGGGACTCAGTGTGGGGGGGGAGATACAAATCCGAAGCCAAAAAAAAACATCGAAGATCAAAGTTTCAGAACAAAAATAACAGAGGAAAAGAGAGAAGCAGGGGGAGACGATCGAACATTGGGCGATTCATCTCGCCAAGAGGAGGGAAAGGAAAATAAGCAAAGGGCAGGGGAGAAAAAAAGGGAAACGGTAAAGCATCCGCAACACGTGGACCTGAACGCACCCAGGAAAAAGTCAATCTTAAAAATAATAAAGGAGGGGAATTTGGGAACGAATTACCGAATGCGGACGGGAAGACGAAGGGGGGCTATATTTTTCAGGTTCCAGAGGAGAAAAAAGATGGGTCAGACTGACTCAACCTAAAAGGAATCTGGTCGGAATGAAGCGCGCAAGAAAAGGAAAAGAAGAATTTGGAAC
>Ga0179593_1543605_pt1 | contig 14710 bp, 16 predicted proteins | sample CZODoug2_1_08_16_FD_185931 | JGI IMG/M metagenome (GOLD analysis project Ga0179593, IMG submission 185931) | Vadose zone soil fungal communities from Angelo Coast Range Reserve, California, USA - CZODoug2_1_08_16fungal (PacBio error correction) | ecosystem: Environmental > Terrestrial > Soil >...
CTAGCGTGGGTCAGGAAAAGAGCTCGCTCGATGTCCTCGGTGGGGGGGGGGAAGCTTCATGAAAGAAAAAGGGGCGGGCGACCTCTTCCTACAACGAAGAGGAAAAAACGGGAAAAAAAGGTATTAGAAAAAACGATCGTCTCGAGGGCAACGAGAAGGTAGCAGCTTGGAGCGTCGCAAAACGCGGGGGGAAAAAAAGAACGGGGGGCCACACCGCACGTAAAAAAAGAGCAAAAAAGAAAAGGAGAGGCATGGCCACGCGCGGCTTCTCCCGCGCGCGGAGAGGCCAGGAGTAATGGCCTCCGAGCGATCAGGTGGACGGGGGGGGAAAAGGAACGTAGATCTCTGGTTTGTTTGAGAACGTAAAAAATCGCAAAAATCGAGGGGATAGCCCACTCCATCAAATTGGGCCTTGGAGCCCATAAAGACCCGTCCTGGACACGCAGGTAGCAGAAACCGGCCCCTGAAGAAAAAAGGCCACACCGTACAGTCCCACGGGAAGCGCCGCCCGCGGTAAAAAAGGACTCCCAAAAAAAACGCGCACCTGCGGCAGAGTGTGGGGCGAGAAGGGATGGGGACGGCGTTGCTTCGGATCCCGCCTAGAGGAAGGGAAAAAGGGCGTGCCGGGAAGAAGACCGCCCCTGTGAGCCCCGCGTCAGCGGAAAAGGAAAACGAGAGACAAATCAGCGCCCGGTCGCCGGGAGACTCTGCAAAGGGCGATAGGGAGGAGAACAGCGCCTTTGGATCGGACCAAAGAACAGAAAACGCGTCGGAGAGAGAGACCGTAGAAATGCTCTCGGGGAACGACACCATCCCTCCGCCTAAGGAGGGAGACCGCGAGAAAAGGGATCCAAAGCTCGTAGAAGAGTTAGAGAAAAAGGGCGGGAGTACCGAACCGATGGGAGAAATCAAGCTGTATGCGCTAAGGGTCGGCGTAAGTCGGGGAGCGAAAACGTCGGGGGAAGGCACGCCGATCACGCGGACCTGACGTTAATCAAAAGGATTCCAAGAGGCCGGTTAATCCCGGCGGGCGGCCGAAGGGGGTGGCGAGGGGAAAGGGAGTCTCGTGTCAAAAGGGGGGAAGGGGGACGTTCATTAAAGAATTGCTGGTGGGGGAAATGAAATTTCTCTGGAAAGGGCCATCAGTTCTCCTCGAGGCGCAAGAGCAGTGCAACTCTTTTCTCAGAAGGCGAGGAAATGCGGGAAAGAGGCATAAGGCCCACGAAGAGAACGAGTGTAAGGAAATCAAAAAGTGGCCGGAGAAAGCGGAGGAAAAAACTGTCTGTCCCGGAAAAAAGGTGAGCGAGTTAGGCGCCCCTAAAAAACTGTAGAAAGGGGGTCCCTGCTCCGCGTACGAACCAGGGAAAAAGAGGGACCCTCTCACAACAAAAAATTCAAAAGGTCTTCCGCAAGAAAAGGACCCAATACGGTTCACGACTGCGACCGGAACCACACCGGCGGCAATTGGGCAGGGGGGGGGAAGGGGAGGATCGGAGAAAACGCGAGATCATCCGGCCCAACATCGGAGGAGAGGCGGAGGGCCCTAGGGGAACACGCAGGAAGAGTTCAACTGCAAAAGGGGGCGACCCCTAGTGCAAAGAAAGGACGAAGGAAAAAAACCTGCTGGCCCGCTCCCTGGCCCGGAAAAAATCCGGCAACGAAAAATATCTCTGTGTGCGTGATGACGTCGCCGTTGAGAAAGAGGACAGGCAAAAGGAGTGAGGCCGCCGCCGGGCACCAGGGAGGAACAACTTTTAAGGGGTTGAAGAAAGCGCGAAAGAACGCCTTCGGCCCGGTTAAGGGCAGTCTCGTCGTTGCCAAAAAGGAAAGCAAGAAGAAAAGAAAAGAAAAAAATCAAAAGCACAAAAGAAAGAACGTGCTGACAAGAACAGCACTCCCTGAGACTTCCAGGCGCCTAAAAGAAAGACTCTTATCCGAGCGGTGGATGAAGATCAGAGCGCAGAAAAGACAAGAGTGTGTTCGAGCCGGGAGATGGTGGCTTTCCAAAAAAGGGGGAGAGGAACGGTCGAGAGAAAATCGACCCTTTACGAGCGGGGTAGGATTGGGGGGGGGGGAAAAGTCTCTGCTGGGCCAAGGAAGGGAGACATTTCTTCTGAATTGCGAGAGTCTCCTACGGCGCCAGAGGGAGAGGGAGAAGGGCCCTGCCAGAGAAAGAAAAGCTTGGCGGACCGCTGCACAGTTCAAGGGAGAACTGGGGAAACGGAAACAGGGGGGATCTGTCGCTCGTCGGGACTCCCGATCACACCAGAGAGGGAAATCCGAGCTGGGAGGAAGGCACTCACCGCAGGCCTCTTGCGTCGAGAGGGGATGAAAGAAAAACTTTTGACGGAAAGACTTTCTCCACCGTCTCTGAAGGTACGTGTTCCCCCCGATCCATCAGGCGGGAGAGGGCGAAAATGCTGTATAACCTCTGATCGGGAAAGGGGTTCCGGGGGAAAAGGGGGCGGGGAGAAAGGCCCTTATGAGCTGGGCTGCGGATCATCTACCGGGGGAGACGCGGGAAAAAACTCGTCACCAACACCGAAAGAGCTACTGAAAGAGAAAAAAATGGGACGCTCTGTCGGCAGCAAAAAAAAGAGTCTGCGACGAGAAGGGGGGAAAGGCCGGTGAAGAAGGAAACTGGTCCCGCGCGGGCCTAGAGACGAAGGTTGAAAAACGGGGGAAACCCACGGAAAGACCGATCGATAAAAAAGGCGCGGCCTTTCGCAAGAAAAGGAGGGGAGATTCCTCTCGATCGGGAGGAAAACTCGCCCAAGGAGGAGGAGACTTCAACACCAAAACACGATTCCTCGAAGGAAAGAATCTCTATAAAAAGAGGGCGGACCACATAGGCGCGACACCAGCTTATGAAATCAAGAGACATTAGATCAACGCAGGACTCTCGAGGTCGAGGGAAAGTGACGACATTTTTTCGTACAGGGATGGGGGAAGTATGAAAATCTTCTACCTTTACGAAGGAGTCGGTGCGAGGAGAAGGGGGAAAGGGGCGTTGAGTGTCGCTCCTCTACCGAGTACCGAACCTCAAGGGGCTCCCCTGGCCGGGCAAAGTAGCTTCCTTCGTGCAGAGAAAAACCGTGCCGGCCGCCGCGCGGAAAGAACTCTTCGTTCCAAAGGAGGGCGAAACTCGAGGAAGGAAAAACCGGGGCAGGTGCGGCGCTGCCTTCTGAAAAGAGAACTAGGGAGGAAGAGAGGGAGAGAGAGGGAAAGGTCTAAATCATCGGATCCTTCAAAGCGTAGAAAAGGGATCGCCTTGTCCTGCGGCTGGATGGGCCCAAAAAAAAAGGAATTGAGCCGGGATTTCTCCAGAGGGCGGTCCCGAAAGCTAAAAGGCTCCTCCGGGAAACCGACTCGGCGCGGAAAGTGCTCTCCGGGGGGGGAGGCCGAAAAGAAGGGGCTGTTTGGCGGGGGGGTGGGGGTAGGGCCTTCCCGCCGGAGAACGTTCTTCGCCAAGACTCGCGGACGGAAGGAATTGGGAGAAGCAAGCCAGCGTCTAACCATGTCTAGAAAACTGAGGAGGAGAGTAATGGGCTTCCGTCGAGAGGTCATCCTTCAAAAGAGAGAAAGTCATATGGCGCACCCGGGAAGGGGGTCAAGAGGGAGAGAAAGCCTTGTGAACGAAAAAAAAGACCCACTCCCTCCCCCAATCCCTCGATGACTTCTTGCAAAGAAAACGCGCACGTTCAAGAGTCCTACAAAGCCCGGAAGGGATCATTTACCCCCCAGGGGAGAATCCGGCGTGGAGCCAAGAGGAAGAAGTATCCGCAGCCCCGGCGCTTACAGAGGAAAGAAGGGGGGGTAGGAAAGGGGGAAGGTATATCAAATCAAAAAGAGACTCCATGCTCCAGCACTCGACAGCAGAAGAGCCGCCCCAAAAAGAAAAGAAGAGAGCGCGGCGAGGAGAGAAAGGTACGAAATAGGGTATAGAACAATCCGGTGGAGGTCTAAAATCTTTGATCGAAAAAAAAAAAAAAGACATTGGCGCCATCTCCCCCCCCAAAAGAACAGAAGCAGCGGGTCGCTGTCAAGAAGGGAACGGGCCCAGGAGGAATACGAACAAGCCGCGCCCGTCCGTCGAAGGGGTAAGGATCGAAGAAGACGTGAGAGACATTCGGCGAAAAAATCCTCTACTAGAAGGCATCGCGTTGATCCTCAAGAGTCCGAAAAAAAGTCAATGGGTTTCCCGGTCAGCCATCGGGGAAAAAGCGCTGGGAAAGAGAAGCATTATCCCTCGCGAAAGAGAGGTCCTCCGGGGGTGGGGGGAGGGGAAAGGAATACGAAAAGAGGGGCAAGCGACCTCTTCCTCCCCAAAGAGACGCGGAAAGAAGAGATAAAAAGGAGAAACGCTCAGCCGCGTCTCAAAATTGCCTTAGCAGCCGTGGGCGTCTGAAGATCCCACTTTTTACCAAAAAAGCGCTGGGAAAGAGGAGGAGGCATTTCGCAGCCACCGTGAACACGCGTCGCCAACGAAAAAGGGATTAGAGGAGGAAAAGAAAAAAAGGGAACTCTCGAAAGAAAGAAAGATTAGATGCTCGGGGGTGGTTGTAGGAGCACGTCCGTCGGCGACAAAAGTAGGAGGCCCGGGCAGGGGAAAAACCCCCCAGCTCCAAGTGGCCGGAGAAGAACCAGAAAAATAACCGGCCTTTATCAAAACCGTTATCCGGAGAAGGACCCTCACGGGGAAAAAGAAGGAGATCCTGTGGGGCCACAGCCCCACAAAAAAAAAACTAAAAACCCAAACAAAAAAAAAAAAAAAAAAAAGGAGAAAAAGAACCCGTACAGTCCGGAGACCCAGGCGGGATCAGCTCCACCCTCCCGACAAGTGACTAAAAAGGGTAGGAGGAGTCGTTGGCCAAAAGGCTCTTCTTCGCAGTGCAGTCCCAAAAGGCCACCGAGGACATGTGGAGCCTCCCCGTGACCCCTCGGACCAAAACTGTGGAAAAAGAAGAACGGTCAGTAAAAAAAAAGCCCTTCTCCTTCTGAGAGGGGGCCGCATCCCGCGCCATGAGGACACCAAGATTGTGCTCCTGTCAAATACCTAAAAAAAGCTCGGAAGTCCGAATTGCGTAAGAAGTATAATCTCTCGGTAAGAAGGGGAACTCAACCAAAACAGCAGAGAGTCCGATATCGCGCGCAGTCTGGAATAGTGAAACTTATAAGCGGGAAGGGGCTTCGCTCTCAAGAGTCTCAGGCTGATGGGGAGGGGAGGAGTTGGGAAAGATGCTCTCTACTGGTCTCGTATGCTGACGTGCAAAAAGTTCAGGAAAGCACTCGGGAAAAGGGCAACGATCTCTCCGCCCGCAGGTGCCCGCGTGGAACACGTGAAAAAGGGGAGGGAGGGAAGAAGAGCCATTCGTCCTTCCTCTAAACCGGGTCAGAAGGGGAATCAAGAAGAAAAAAAAAAAAGGGCTTAAGGAATAAAAAAATGGCGCTTCTGCCCAGTATAGGGAAAAAAAAGGTCGTCCTCGATGATCGAATGGGAGAAGAAGCGGCAGTTGAACTCGATGACCAGTCGCCGAAGATAAGGGGGGGCGCGCCATCCAAAAAAAAATGGTGTCAATCGGGAATCACGCGTCCTGAGAAAAACCGGGTCGCGAAGTAAGCCGCCGGTGTTGGGGCCAAGACAGCCATTCGTAAGAGGGGGTCCAGAGATCGAGAGAAAAAGGGGGGAGGAAAGAGAGAGATGGGACCAATGCACGCTCGTCGCTGCGCAGGAAAAACAGAAGAGGAGAAAAACGGGGGGGTTCTTGCCTAGGAAGAAACCTGGAAAGAGGAAAAAAGCTCTTGATGAAAAACCCACCATCTCTGCGATGGCGGCGGGAGCGAACTACAACCGAGGAATCACGCAAGAGAAAAGAGTTTCACACTGCCGGAAATGGAAAAAATCGGAAACGGAGAAAAAAAGGACTACCTTCTTTCCAGAAATGAAACTGGCCGACGCTAACCTGTGGAATGGCATAAGGGGTCATTACGGAGATGATGAAAAAAACGGAAAAAAAGGAAGGGAATCACCGGAGGGGAGAAGCCGCCCTGTCAAAGGAAATCAAACGTGTTTTTTTTTTTTTGGTTTTGTGAAAGAGAAAAAAAGGCGGCGCGCTCGTTCCCATTAAAGGGCTTTCAGAGTCAGGAGGCCGACTTTTCCGCAAAGAAAAGGGGGGGACTACAAGAAATGAACCGCTTCGACTAGGAGACCCTACCAGAGACAGAAAAAAAAAGGGTGAGCGTCTCCCCTCGCAGACCGCGCGGTGGATCCATTAAGCCGGATCAGGGCCTCCGCCGCTGTGGTTCTCAGGGAGGATGGTGGCGGAAAGGAACCGGGGAAAAGGAGAGGTCTCGGCGCCGAAACTCACTAGAAAAAAAAAAGCTTGTTCGCGCGGGAAATTGAAAAAGAACAAGGCGCTGCATGGTGCTTCGGAATCGAAGAAGGGTCTGCCAAAGTCTAAGGCGACCGGTCGCTGATTGGCGCTGGGACTGTCGCCAGCGACTTCACCCTCGCTGGGAAAGAGAAGAGGGAAGCGGGGCCACCTGGGCGCTCCACATCTGGTGCGCAAAAAGGGACACGTCGTTCGCTCCAGCACCTCTCAAGATAGGAAGAAAGCGAGGCCCCAAGAAAAAGACCGCGGTTCGCGAGTACTGGTCATTGCGGGAGAGGGAATAAAAAAAGAAAAACGTCGCGTACTGTACGGGGAAAAACCCCCGAATCCTCCAAGGGGGGGTAGGACGAATAACCGGCGGATAAGAGTGGGGGATTCGGGGGGGGACCCAGGCCCTATGGAGGGGGGGGGGAGAGACCGGGGGAAGCGCGTCTCCACTACGTACCTTTCAAAAAAAAAGCGCTGGGAAGGAGAGGGTTCCTCTGACGCTTCCCAAGGACGCTCTGTAGGGAGAAGCGAAACGCTACGCCGGGTCAGGTTCAGAGGGAAATACCTGGGGTGGTCGAAGAAAGGAGCTGGTCCTCTGAGGCATGGGGGTTTTGAAAAAGGTGGATGAGAGAAAAAAGGCGTTGCCTCTCGCCGATCGAGACGAGGGCGAAAAAACAGGCATTCACCAGGCGAGGACGTGCTCGGTCCTCAATCGGGGAAAGAGCCCGCACCCGGGAAAACCCCTTTTCGTCTTCCGGGAAAACCAAGAAAAAAAGTCCGCGGGGATCAAGATAGACCCAAAAAACCACCGCTAGGTCTACTACCCCATTTAACCTGGGGGGGGAGTGCGAGCTCTGCTCGATCCCGGAGTCGGACATGATGCGGGAAAAAAAAACTCGCGAAGATTTTTTAAACTGGGGGAGGGGGGATCCTCAAAGAGGCGACGGGACGGGGCGCGAGGTTGGGAGAGTTACAAAAAGCCAAACTCCTCGACCAGCGAACCACCGAGGGGGAGAGGGGAGAAGGGGAGGGGGGAAAGGATCTGGAATGCGTGAGAGAGAACGAAAGGAAGGGGAATAAACTAACCCCAAGATACCCTCTTCGAGCACCCGAAGGGGGGGAAGCGGCAGCGTGCATCTCCAACGGCGTTAGAGGGAGGTCCGGGAAGGAAAAAAAGAAATACGAAGGAAGAACGATGATCCGCAAGGAGATGGCCTCATCGATCCAATGAGGGAAAAAGAGGCGATAATGGGAGAAGAGTCTACCTGATGGACGGAAGGATAAAGCAGGATCCTAGTTCGGGTCCCTGAAACGCGAGGAAAAAAGAGACCCAAGGAAAAAAAAAGAGGACGGTCGCGGACCGTGCTACTGGAAGGGAGCGGGAAAGGTCCTGGGGAAAGGGCGGTCTTGGTCGCGGGAGATTTACAAGGCGGACTTCCGCGGGAGAAACCGGGCGCGCCCTATGGGAACAGGGGGATATATTGAAAGGGAGAAGGCGCGCGGAAGCCCTCAAAAGAACGGAGAGGGAGGGGAGATGAATGGGCTGAACGACGGGTATAGCAAAAAGCGGTCAATAGGGGACAAAACAAAGGGAAGGTGTCGAGGACGGAAAAAGGTACATCTTCACCGCATCAAGCAAAGCAACGAGAGGGTTCAGCGCCCTCGGCCCGGGAGGAATTGGACACGCCGCGTCGGCCGGCGGAAGTGGGCTGAAGGAGGGATAGGGCATTTAACGCGCTCTCGGATAAGCTGGGGAGATCCTAAAAGAAGAAAAAATACATTATCCGCAGCCACCGGAACGGTAAAAGAATAGAACTGGGGAGAGCACGATGATGGGGGGAAAAAGAAGGACGCTCATCGTGCAGAAAATGAATCGCGGTCCAGAAGCAGACCTCATTCTCGCAGACCTGAACGGAAAACCTAAAGATCCCCACCAGGACTCTTGCGAAGAGGTATCTAGAGGAAGGGTCTCGGGAAGAGGGAAAGAGTCGTTGGAGGAGAACAAGACTAGCACCGGAAAGGGCAATCGAAAAAAGGAGACCAGAAAAGAGCGCACAGGAAAAAGAAAGGTCTCTCTTCGTCTCGGTCACTAGAAAGAAGGAGCAAGTCCCTGTCTGCATATGTTGGGAAAAGAGGTCTAACAAGGGACAGTCGCGCTAGTGAAAGGAAAAAAAAGCTTGGGAAGAGCTGGGTAGAGACCGGAGTCTCTCCAAGGGAAGTTTTTAAGGAAAAAGAAACTTGTTCCCTTATCGCCGGTTCAAAAAGCGCTCTGCCGAGGGGGGGAGGAAAGGTTTTTTGACTTTCATGACCTCGGGGAGGAGAAAATTCGGACGACAAGATCGCGAGGACGCGCATCCCAAGAAGATCAAAAACCTCGTCGAGAGAGAGGAGGAGACTTCCTTAGCATGCTTCAAGAGACACTGCTTCAAACCACGGAAAACGCTGCCCGCGGTGACAAGCGAAAAAATCCAAGACGCCATGGAAAAAGGAAAGGGACGTCTCCGTGCGAAGCGCGCGGAGGAAATAGAACCCTCCTAGCGAGCCGTGATCCTGTAAAGGACGTGGTCGAAGGGTCTATCTAAGAGAGCTCGGGGGAAAAAACTAAAAGGGGAGAAGTCCAGGCGACCGCGAGCACAAATCGAAAGTAGCCCAAAAAGGCCGTTGTCAGAAAAATCAGCACGCTGGAAACTGCAAATATCCGCATGCCGCCAAAACGAGAAACTGAAAAGCTTTGGGGGGGGGAAAAAAAAGGACAGTCCGCGACGGTGGAGAGAAGACCGCTGTAAAGAGAGGAGCAAAGGAAAAAAAGAGAAGTACTCTCCACCGCGGACGAGGGCGGACGAAAAAAAAATTTTCGCGAGGAAAGGAAAGCTTGCTTCCGCCGTAGAGAAACGAGGGACTCGGGGGAAGGACATGCCGCAAAAAAAAAGACCCGGTTCTCCCCTCGGGCACCGGGCCCCGAAAGAAAGGGGGTTTTGAAAAGGAACTCGCCATCAAAAAAGGAGCCGTTCCTGATACCTCTTGCCAAACGACCGCCATTGTAAGGGGAACCAGCAAACAAGGGCCTGCGACCGTCCTCCCCATTCACCTCGAACACAGGAGCCGCAGAGGATTAAAAGTAGAAGCTCAGATGGAAAGAAAAGCCCTCCCTCCTCGACCAAAGGGAGCGAGACGTGCGCTCAAGGGGAAAAGGCAGGGAGAAAAAAGACGGCGCTCCCCTAGACGTATACGAGTGGAGGGGAAGGGGGACTCTCGAAAAAAAAAGACTGCGGCTTAGAAGAAAGAGTCGGGGAAATTCACTCCGAACAAAAAAAAAAAGACGGTCACAGCGCTCCCCCGCGCACACGAGTTGAAAGAAAAGTTAGACATGCGAAGAAAAGGAGGCCGGCTTCTCGTAGCCCTCTGAAAAAAGGGACGTAATACCACGCAAAAAAAAGAGAGAAGTGGCGGGAAGAACCATGAAAAAAAAAACCAGGAGCAGGGCCAGCAGGTCGCCTCAAGCGCGGTAAAGAAGGGAACTAGGAAGGCCTTTGAAAAAAAAAAGGGGGGCGCCCCTCTCTCTTGAAACCAACGAAGAGCAGGGAGGGGGGGGAAGTCCCTCTCGTAAAAAGGCCATCGCCGGATGGTGGTCGAGCCGGAAGAAGCGACTGCAGGCTCTTCGAGGAGGGAAAAAAAAAGGAAGGGCCTCCGGTTTTGGGGCCACTTTCGAAGGAAAAGGCTTGTGGTCCTGCGCCGAAGAAAAGAAAGAAAGCTCACAAAAAACAAAAATGGGACCTCCTGCTGTGGTCTTAAGGAAAAAAGACGGTGAAACACCGGGCGAGAAAAAAGAAAAAAAAAAACCCTTTGATTTACGCGGACATGAGCGGTGATGCGCGAGATCATAAAAAAAAAAGGGCGGCGTGAGGAGAAAAAAGCTTCTGGGCCTGATATCACTCGCAAGAAGGTCCATCAGAGAAAAAGTCGCTCCAAAGGGGAGATCCTGCCGCGCAAAAAACCTTCTGCCCTGCTAAGGCCGCGAAGGGGGATGAAAGAAAGGAATGTCAGCCCGCATAGCTCGGTGGTTCATAACGAAGGGGGAAAAGGGGTCCAAGAAGACGTTTTCTTCCCGAAAAGGAAGGGGAGTTCACCTGAAAACGAGGCACCTCGAGAAGGAGTTACCGGGGAAAAGAAAAGACGGCTTTCATGTCCTCTCGGTTCCAGTCGAACGTAGGAAACCCAGACAGTCAGAGCGAGAAAGAGGAAACTGAGGCCCACTACCTGCGCTACAATACACATCAAAAAAAAAAAAAAATGAGAAGAAGCAGCGCCTGTCCCATCAACTCGGGAGTAGAGTTGGGAAATGCGCAGAAGGAGAATTCCTCCGGGGTCGAGGCGGGAAAGGGGCGTTCAATAACAGAGAGAAGAGGGAAGGGCGCCGACGCCAGTAGAACCTCCAAAGGAGGTGGGAGGGGGGGGGAAAGATGTGAAGAAAAACGGCTCTTCTGTTGCTGGGTCGACTCGGATCGCAGGGTCGGAGGAGAAAAAACGAGTCTCCGACGTCGCCGGGATCGGATGGCGGAGGGAACTAAAAGACACCCTACGGAGGGCGGCCCTGTTCCGCGGTGAGGGGAGGACTCCACCATCTGGTGAAAAAAAAAAGGGAGGCCCCGGAAAAAATATCGGCGGGAGCTCAGATCAAGGAGAAAGAGGGCCCGCACTAAACAAAAAGGGCGCTATACTTCGAAGGGCTGTGACGATTCTCGACGGGAAAGGGGGGGAGGGCAGGCAGGAAGAAAGGCGCGGACTGTAACGGTGTGGCCCCCAAGACTCCGTCAAGGTGAGAGTCGGCGTGATCCAGAAGGGAAGGGGGATCTTCGTGATGGAGGACGGCCCAAGTGCCATGAAGAGGAGGGGGAAAACCCGGGTCGACTGGAGGATAGGGAGAGAAGCGTTCACAACCCCCCTCTCTATAAATAGAACTGCTGCCGAGAAAGGAGGAGGGAAAGGATCACGCCAGGGGGAAGATAAGGCATCCGCTCCGCGCTCGAGAAACTGGGGAAACATGCTTTCCTCATGGGGGAAAGGGTCACCTCGCTGGCCGCGGTTAGTGGTACCCACTCGAAAAGGGGGGGGAAGCTCCACGCCTTCTAAGATTGTGACTCTCAAAAGCGGAAAAAAGACCGGGACGAAAGAACGCGGTATGACTTGGCTCTTCCGCGATCGGTGAATTGACGGGGAAAGAAGGCCCCCTAGGTCGTTATGAAAAAAAAAACAAAAATGAAAAAAGACACACTCTCTGCCCGAAAACGCACGGCGGACCAGATAGGGCTCTGAAAAAAGGGAAAAAAAAGAAGACGCGCGGAGTTGGCTCGGACCTGACTATGAAAAAGAAAAAGAAACTCTAGGAAGAAAGGTCTCGGAAGAGAGTTTCCCGACGAGTTTTGGGGGACAGCTTCGTTGATCGGCAACTCTGCGGGTGAAGGGGTCGCCGAAGGGAGAAAATGGGCCCGCGTGGAGGTGCGCAAAAGAGGAACCGCGACCCCTCTGCGCGGGGGGGGAAAATTTCTCCCAGGGGGAGGAAAAATAGGGCATATCACCGACCACGGGTGAAGTGAGCTAAAGAAAAAGACGGTCGCGGAAATAAGAGGAGAACCTCTTCGCTCAACGTTTTTGAGAGGATGAGATGACAGGACGGGCAGAAAAAGGGAAGGGTCGAGGATGCTCTCGCGCGTGCGAAACGCTTGAGAGGAGGGCACGAGGGAAAAGATCCGCTCTTAAACAAAAAAAAAGGGGACTATCGCCGGTGCTGGGAAAGGCTGGGCCTCTACTTGAGGAAAAATGGTCTCCGAAAAGGGGGAAAAGCGCTCGACGGCTGAGACTTAAAAAAAAACGAGAGAAAAGGCGGCAAGGGGGGCTTGCCCTACGTGGTCCAAGGGCATGGGGGAGGGTTCGGAGAATGAAGATGTACAAGGAGGATGGAACGTAAAACCGGGAGGTCCCGGGCTGAGGGGAAAAAGGATCGTATCTGCTGTATAATAGGGCCGAGTCGGAAGGGCCCATTCTCTCCGAAAAAAAAAAAAACTATATTACTGGGCAGAAGGAAGGCATCCTTCGTATCTACGACCCACGTTCAATAGGGAGAGGGGCAGGGTGACTGCACGCGAAGAAGGGGGGAGATGACACCTCTCCCACTCCGCCAAGCCCACACCCCCAGAAAATCTCAAAAAAAAAGGGAAAACCTTCCGTGCAGACCAGCTAAAAGGACTCGCACGGTCAGCACGCTTCAAACCGGCGTACGAAGGAAAAAAGTGATCATGGACAAAGAAGAGGGAAGCCTCTTTTGATCTCCAAAAGAATACCGTCTCTTCCCTCAGGAAACGTACATGATAGGACGGGGGGAATGAGGTAGACTCCTTTCGATCAGCGTTCGAGTAATGAGCCAAAAGACGCACTCTAAAAAAGAACCCTTCCCGGAAAAGGCGCTCGTCTTCTCCACCCTTTGAAAAAGGGGACCGAAGAGGGTATGAAAAAAAGAAAGCGGTCGATCAGAAGGGGAGGGTGATCTGCCACAGCAAAAACGAAGAGGGGGCTAAAAAGAGCGGGTCGCGTCAAAGAAAAAAACCTCCACGCGGTCCCATGCTTTCAGAGAAAAACGCAAAAGAAGAACCCCGTAAAAGGAAAAACAGAAGCGTTCAAGAAAAAAAGAAAGGCGCGCCGTAAGGGCAGCACGAAGAGCTGGAAAAGATCCTGAGGAAGAGTCCTATCCCCTCCTGAGGGGAATGGGGGACGGGAAAAAGGGAAAAAGAGCGGGGAAAAAAAAAAGGGCAGGGGCTCAGAGCGTTGTTCTGACCGCAGGAGCTGCAAGAGGGACCCGCAAAACTCGGGGGAGGAGGGGGGGGGGGGGAGGGACCTCGTCCTCCCCCTATCGAAAGACACTCAAGAAAGAAAAAAGCCTACAAAAAAAAAAAGAAAAAGCAGCACCGCGGAGAGGATAAAGCCTTCCTTATCAGCGGGGAGCGACTGAACTCCAAAGGGACCACAAAAGTCGAAAAAGACCATTGCGCGAAAAAGAAAAGAAGTCGCATTCCACCGTTAACGCTTTCCTCGAGAGGCGAGCCGATTAATGAAGGCGGAAGGAAGGGCGCTGGCGCAAAAGAGAAATTAGAGCTCGTGTGTGTTGTGACGAGTAACGTCGAAAGCGACCGCGCAAGAGAGCGGTCGGGAAAAAAAAAAGAGAGAAGGGCCTTTTTCCTAAAAAGAAGAAAATCTAAAGGAGAAATCAAAAGAGAAGCATGCCGCCTAAAGACACCGAAGAAGGGGCCCCACCGGAAGGAAAGGAAAGGGTGTATCCCACACGCAAAAAACAATCTTCTAAAAAAGAGCCACCCGGCCAGGAGAGTAGAAGGCACCGTGCCTCGTGTAGTGTAAGGGCCACGCTCGGATAGTTCTTCCCGCAGGAAAGGGGCTCTTTCCCCGCTTTCCGAGACACGCAAAGGGGGGGGGGGAACCCGTCCCAAGGAAGAAGCGGCCAAAAAGACAAAGGGGGGAAACGGGCCCTTTACCGCGCCATCAGAGCCATCCCGTCGAAAACGAGGGGGAAATTTCTATAGGGAACAGGAAAAAAAAAATGGGGAAAAAAGGCCTCCCCTTCACAGATGAAAAACCGCGCTACCACGGGGAGGGACTCCTATAAAGGGGAAGGAATCTCTTTCTTTTAACTCCAAAAGCCCGCCTCGAAAGCGGCCGAGGGAAAGGGCAGCAACGTGGGCTGCTCGGATTAAAACAAGGAATACGCGGCGCTCAACCGAGAAAGGATAGGGCTTTATTGCCGGAAAGGGGGGGAAGGGGGCCTCGGAAAAAAAAAAAGACTGCGGGGGGAGAAGTGCCGATCGCGGAGAAAATCGGAAGAGCGCCTGCAAAAACGCCGGCGGGGAAAGGAGAGGACATCGATCTCTTTTCCCGAGGGAAAAAGGGGAGACACGGAGGAAGGGCCCCGCCCCAGGGCTACGAAAGGGGTATCCTGCCGACTTCATTACCACGCACAAGGTCGACTTCGGGAGGCCAGTGCTTCAGAAAAAAAAGTGCCGAGGAGGACAGAGTCTTCTTCATTTGGGGGGGGGAGGGGGGGGGGGGGGGGGAAATTTGGGTGGGGGGACTCGGTTTCGGGAAAAGGCTCCCTATTACCTTCTTCCCCAGAAGGGGAGAAAAAAAGGACACGAAGAAAAACTCCTCGCCGCGAGGGAAGAGCTAGCGCATCACGCGCTCTCAGCCAGTCCATCAAACAGGGAGGAATGCCAGCCTTTTTTTTTTCCACGGGAAGAAGGAAAAGGGGGTACAGGCTCTCTAAGAAA
>Ga0179593_1699713_pt1 | contig 14710 bp, 18 predicted proteins | sample CZODoug2_1_08_16_FD_185931 | JGI IMG/M metagenome (GOLD analysis project Ga0179593, IMG submission 185931) | Vadose zone soil fungal communities from Angelo Coast Range Reserve, California, USA - CZODoug2_1_08_16fungal (PacBio error correction) | ecosystem: Environmental > Terrestrial > Soil >...
TGCTTTCAAGGAAATGTGGGAAGCCCAAGCCCAAAAAAAGGGGAAAAATACTCTAAGTTAAAAGCGCACTGGAAAGAAAAAAGTGAGTCGCCATGAAACACCTGACAAGAAACTGTTCACAATGGGCTGCACATCAGTCAATGGGCGAAGTGTGCCCCGAATAAAAGGGAAGCGGGGAAGCCGGGTTCGAACGGCGGAGAGTCCAGAAGCAGGATCGTTTGCCAACATTCGCAAAAAAGATACACATGACTCCTGGGGGAGGGGGACAGGGTGCCTCGCTAAGAGGGGGAACGCAACTAAACGCTGAGGAAGGATAGGATATACGGTGCCCAGCATTCAACTCCAGATTCGGGGCCAACCATCTTCTAGAAGGAAAAGAAGAGGTAAAGCAGCCTATCGCTGGGAAGAAACCGGCAAGTCCCGAAAGGCGCTGCTGAAAGCGAATACTAGGCTTGCGCATGAAAAACTAAACCTCAAATTCACGACCGAAAAAGGCGGGAAGCATGGAAGTCGTGGTGGTACATGGGAGATCTCCACAATTGCGACCGCACGGGAGGCCCAGAGAAGGTAGGAAGGGGGAAATTTGGGTGCAGCAGGACTAAATATACTGCAATAGACGGGACCCCGAAGCCATCAACAAGACCGGAGGACAAGGACGTTTTCGTCTATTAAAGGCAGGGAAAACCCCTGCGAATTAGAGAATCACGGCGGCGAAAACTTTAGAAGATGGCAGGAAGAGAATGCGAAAAGAAGAATCAAGGCGGGCCCTCGACGATTTGGAGGCAGAGAGGGCGCGCTCGCCTAGGAAGACGAGGAAGAAAAAAGGTGACAGGAAAAAAAATCCAAAAGGAAAACTGAATTCCAAAAGAGAACTTCCATCGCTGGGAAAAATAAAAAAGAGCGCCCGGCCAACGCACCACAGAATAATGAACCAGCCCGGCACAAGGAAAAGAGGGAAAAAACCAAAGCGATGTCAGACTGCTAAGTTGGGGAGGGAGGCGTTGGTTGGGGGGGGAGAGGGAAGTGGCGGATTGCTGAGGCGGTCACTGATATGTTGGAACATAGCCAAAATACCTTGGGGTGATTGACGGAATAAAGGAATGGCGAAGAGAGAAAGCTATACGCCGTGCAGAGGGAAGGCCGCGAAAGAGGGGGGGTGGCAAGAGGCTACGAGAAGTACCGCCTCCTAACTCCGATGTCAATCGTCACGTGAACAAACATCAACTGCAATTCTGGGCTCTTCGGTGGAAAAAAAAAAGCAAAAAAGACGCGGGGAAAGATGCGCGACGAGGGAAAAATCTCGGAAGAAAGGGAAAAGAAAGTGCTGCAGAAAACTAATGAAACGGCGGCGGTGGGGTGGTAGACCCAAAAACGCGATCGAAAGCGAGAAATATGGGGAAAGGGGAGAGTACCAGCAAGGGAGGGGAGGAGGAAAGAAGCCCCGCGTTGGATGGGCAGGGGGAGGAACTGCATGCCCTCGGACAACCCGAAAGGCACTCTCTGGGCGGGAAGCAAAGAAGCTTGGGCATGATTGAAGGACCAGAATTGTCTTTGATTCATAGCGCTCGAGAGAGACCAGAGAGAAAGAGCAAAGACATGTGTTGAAGCAAACATTTGGTCCCAAAAGTGGGGAAGAAAAACGCTAAAAAGGGGAGTCAGGAAATGCTGCGACAGGGACACGAACGACCGCGGATCCGCATAGGGAGACCTCGTTCATACTCCTCACATCTTGGGAGCAAAAGCGCGTTTGCGCGGTCCCATAAAAAAAAAAACCAGGGAAAAAATGATATCAGAAAAATCTTTCAATGTCCGAAGAATCGAGCGAATTTGGATAAAGTCTCGCTGGAAATGCCGGGTGTCCAAAAAAGAGGGCAATGCGCGTTCAAAGAAAAGGGGGACACCCGAAATCATCGGGATCTTACTTGGGCACGAGAAACAAAACGCTATTCTCACAGGCCCCCTGCACCAATTAGGCTCTATCAAGAAAAAAAATAGTTGGAGAAAAAGGGACTCATGGTAGGGGGGAGTCAAAAAAAACATAAAGTCGGCAAAACATAAAAAAAGGCGGAAAAAACCCCGAAACCAAGAAATGTAACGTCGCTGAACGGGGGCCCATTCCGATCGCAGGGGGTGGTGAAGGAAAAAGAGGTGATGAACCCCGTGCCAAAGCCATTGCGAGCATAAAGGTGTAACGGTGGGCAAGAGTTGCGGAAGGATGAACCGACCATGGGGGGGGAATTTGGAAAGAGCGTGGGGACTTCGTCGGAGAGAAAATGCTTCCGAGGTTTCAACGGGATGGCGGGGAGGAATCCTATAGGAGCCCGCATACTAAATGTCAGGGAAAGGATGTGCGGGATGCACTTGGAAGGCAAACAACGGCAATATCCGAGGTGTAAGCCTACCTTACACTCTCGCAGCGGGGTCACTAGGGCAGGGGTATCGTACGAAAAGATTCAGGGGGAGGGGGAACGGGGTATGGCTGAGCGAGTGATCCTCATAATAGTGCCAGTTTGGTAGCGGACGCCTGAAAGACGGGGGAGGAAAAAAAAACGCCTGCGAAGACCGATAAGCGGTGAAAAACCGTGCGGGAGGCCGCAAGCGTTTAAACAATGTGATCCGGTGCACGCCCAGGGGGAAATGGGACAAAGAAAGTCGCCGTCGTCAAGGTGATTTGAGCGGGTGGCTAGAGGAGGGACGGCGCAAGCGTTCGGCTGCTGCGACCCTAGTGAGGGAAAAGAAGGAGCAAGGAATCGAGAAGGAGTAGAGATATTGGGGCAAAAATGGCTGAATTCTGGCACTATAAGAGATGGGTAAATCCGCTAGAGGGTTTGTGAAGATCACGAGAACACCTGACCAGGTTTGCATGTGGATGGCAGAGAAAGGAGAGGCACGTAAGGAGAGACAAGCCGTCGAAAAGAAGGTTAGGGAAACGAGGATCGGTGAAGTTAAAGGTGGTTTCGTCCCATGACTGAGCGGCCCATGCTACAATGTGCGTGTCAGAGGAGGGGTCATGCGGGAGAAGCGAGAGACAGTGCTCAGGCAAAAGCGAAGGGGAGGCACGAAGGTCGTGCAGAGACAAGAAATCTCTCAAAAAACAACGAGGATATAAAGTCTGATTGTGCAGTCCCCAGCCACGACCGCGTTACGAAAAGTAAAGTCTGAAGGTGCATGACAAACAAGGACAAGAACCAGGATAGAAAGAGGGGCCATGAACACGCCTCGGAAGCCCCCCTTCAAAAAGGTCAATACATGGTGCCAAGAACTCTAAATGGGCGAAAACGAGTTCTTGCCGCCTTCCAAGAAAAGAAAAAGCTACTGGACGGCGCTCTATCAGGCAGGGGACAGCATCCACCCATCACAAACGGGGAGGGGGCGAGGCTTCGCGCATGTTTAGGGATCCGGATCAACCGAGAGCGCTGTACCAATGATCCGTACAGTATCACGACCATAATTAGGTGAAGCCGATTACGATGAAAAAAGATAAGAAAGAGATGGGGCAGACACATCATGTTGGTTGACGCCGCCCTGAAAAGATAAGATCGACATTAGCGGAGAGGTGGAGAAGTCCAGAAGATCAAGGAACTAGAAAAAGTGCGCGATCAATGCAGGCGGAAGTAACTTGCGTGCGGGATAGGAATGGGATCCCGTCCAAAAAAAGCACGGGGTGAGGCCCGATCATCGAGATGGCAAGGTTTGGGTCATCCCAACGTAGCGGCGGAATAAAGAAAAAGAAACTAGACAAACTCAACTCAAGCGAAGTCCCCTCCAGCCACACAAATATAACAAGAAGAGGTCGTCGTACAATGAGTAGAGGGACGCTCCCAAGTAGGGTGCGGAAAGGGGGAGAGCGGAGTCATCTTGTGTCAACGAAACTCGAACAGGGCCCATTCAATGGCGGAAAAATCGAAATTTCGAAGTATATTTGCCGGAAAGGGGAGGGAGGAAAAGAAACATCCCGGTGACGAGTAAAACCGGCCTATCCAACGGACTCGCCCCCTCGCTCTTCGCTCAATAAGGGAACACCGAAAAGGGGGTCGCACCGAGAATATCGCCGCCACCCGTTTACAACGCGATAAAACATGGCACCCGCAGGACACGTCACATAACAGCGGGTCACGAAAAGAAAATCTTAATCGTGAAAGCAGAAGGCCAGTTAGGGGTCGGAGGGGTGGGGTATCCAAACGCATTAGGGTGCTTATGGCGAAAAGTTGAGACAACATCCCCGTGGGTCAAGTGAATCCGTTCAGTGAAAGAAAGAAAAATAAAAAAACGACGGTTCTCCATGTAGGTCGAGCGCCTCAAGAAGAGAACGTACCGCAACTAGAGGCTGGACCAAACAACTGTTCTTGCTGAAGCTGTCATGGGAGGGGAGTCTCGGTGTACGACCCCGAACAGAACTTGGGTCCAGATCTATAGCGGGATAAATCTTCAAAGGAAAGATGAAAGGAGAGCTCTAATATTAAACGGGAAGGGAGTGGATACCCGCCGCGAGAAAGATGCCAAGATGGGTCTATTGGAAGCCGACGTAGGGTGAGGGTAAGGTAGGAGATTTCCCTCGTGACAATACAAAAGCGTGAGGCAAAAGGGGAGAGAACTGCGACGGAAGAACCAATTTTCTGGAGACGGCCGAAAAAACAAAAACGGAGGGGAGAAAGGGGAAAAAAAAGACAATTCTGGTTCAACCAACTCCAAACGCCGGGTAAAGCCAAAGAATGAAAAGACGGGGATGGACACGAGTGAATTCGTCTACCTAACGGAGAGTCAGAGACCTACTCCTGAGGAGACAAAAATCCTTGGCGAGCAGTGGAGGCGTCACCATAGACCACCCGACGCCAGGAGAGCGATGAGCTTTTCCTGCACGGTGCGAAAAAAAACCTTGACGGAGTAAACGCCTCAGCTCTATCTGAACGACGGGTGCAAGGAAAAGAAGATCCCCCATGGGGGGGCAATGCGGAAGCGTCAGAAGAAGAAGGAAGAATATATTCGGTACGTTCGCCGCTCCGAGCAAAGCGACAAGCAATGACACCTGCCTGACCCTCATTAGGAGTCAGGGAATTAGCCATGAACGGGGGATCGGAAAACTAAAAAAACAGGGGTGAGCATTCCAAACAGAGAAAAAACCAAAAACCATCTACCCTTCTACGCAACCCCGAGGGGGGAACCTCCATATACCCTGGAACTCACCAGGGCACCATTCTCGATCGGGGTAGTGCCCCGATTGAGCTTAAGGGGAAAGGGCTCCAGTTCGAGGATTGTAACTCAGGCAGGCTATTGCCGAGCGAACCGCGACAGGTGTTAAGGGAAGAGAGTTAGGATTACGTCCGGATAGGCCCGTGAAAGGGATGCGCCGAGAAAAAAAGTAATCTAGCGTAGGACGACGTCGAGGCGAGGGTCAATTTATTTCACTGGCTGAAGGAGGAGGGGAAAGATCAGCCGACAGCGTCGAAAAACTGGGGGGAACTAACTCGCAGGGGAAGTGAAAGCCGGTCCAGAACTTCTAGGGGCTGCAGTCGGGGGAAAGGGTGGGGCGTGAAGCTCATAATATCTTGACTGAGGCTGGATGACGGTGGTGGACAAAAAAGCAAAAAGCAACCCCCGGTGACGAGGGGGGACCGGAGATGACTTTATCCTTTGCCAAAAAAAAATGGCTCCAAAGAACAAGAGAGAAAAAGAAGTGGATCGGGGGGCGGGGGAAATGCGCAGCAGGAGGAAGACTAAAAAATCGCCCGGGCGGGGGGAGGGGAGCCCCCGCCGAGTATCGGGGGGGCAAAAGATTCGCTGAACGCCGAAGCCGAAGAAAAAAAAAGGGGGGACTGGGTCGTAGATGGGAACCGCTAGACGAAGACTTGGTAGGAATCGTCTCAAAATGAAATGGGGAATCGCTGAAGCTAACCGATTATCGATGAGTGAACAAGATGGAATGTGGGGATGGGGAGAAGACACAAAAAAAAGCCGTCCCGAAGCGGGAGAATCTCGGCACTCGAATGATCTTTAAGAGGAGAAAAACATTTACGTTTCCTGAGCGATGACAAAACTTTGAGGTTCTTGGAGGCGGAGTGGGGAATCCAGGCTGAGCGTAATGTCCCCGGTCATGCCGCGGGACAGACGGGCGCACGAAAAAGGTCAAAAGGTCCACGATCACGAGGGCAAATCAGGCTCCTCAACAACAACAAGGAATTAAAAATTAACATCGTGAAGAGGAAGCAACCAGAAAGCGGGGGGAAGAATCTGGACTTATACAAGGCGGGGACCCTAAGAAGGATAAGTCAACAATCACGACCCCTGGACAACATTGTCCCGGGTGAGAAGGAAATGGGCGAAAAACTAGTCGACTACCACGATCATTGAGAAGGCGAGACGAAAGGGGATCATCCTGACGGCAAAATCTGAAGAAAAGCTGAAAAATCCACAAATGAACTCCTTAAGGGAGAGAATAGTAGATTTATCGCGCAACCAGAAGTCCCAAGGACTTAACGTAGCTGGTGCAGAGACGAAACGACATCATTCTGTACCAGAGAAGAAAGGACATCGCGTTCAGCCGCGGAAAACGGGGTCTCCCCTCCACGAGGGAGACGCACTCAGACCTCCGAAGGCTGGGATCCAGTCCCGCCCAATTAAAGACGAGTTAGAATGAATGCTGTGAGCAGGAAGAGGCAAAGATCAAGTCTGGGAGGGAAAGAAGCTTGAAACCGGAAAAGCCAAGAAGAGCCTGCGCGGGGGGGAAAAAAACCAGAGAGGAGAGGCCCAGCGGCAAGAATCTGGGCTCAAACGACGAGGAAGAGCAAATAGGGAAACAGGAGGGAATCAACACATCAGAATAGTCTGGAGGGTGAAAAAAGCGGGCGAGTTGCGTAAAGGTTAGCAAACTGGGTTGATAGAGGAAAAAAGGAAGCCTACAGGCCATCAGAGAGTTGAAGGGGCCGTATTTCGGCCTATAGCGACAAGGAGGCGCGGCGGACATCACCGATTTGAACAGGAAGAACTTAGCTTCCAGAAGAAGGGTTCTCATCCGGAAACAAGGGGGGCAAAAATCCCTAGCCCGCCACAGATTAAAGGCCGAGCATGAGACGCCAGAACGGCACCGGGGTAATCAAAATCGGTGGGACCTATAAAAACCAAAGCGATGGAATGGGAAAGGACTGCTACAAACAGAGGAGGGGGGCGGGGTTTTTAACACAGCGGGGTGTCTGATGCTACGGGGGGTTGAAATTTCTCCAACAAACCGGGATGAGCGTCATCCGGGTCATCGAATCTGGGGGAGAGCCGCCGGGCTGCACATGAAGGCCAGACGCGGTGGCTCGGCACCGGCGAAAAAGGAGCTCATCCGATGAGAGTTCACTGTTGAGGACTGAGTACGCATGGTCCCTGGGGTCTCTGGGAAAAAATGGACAACCGGAACCCGCAGACGCGTTTCCAGAGGAGTCTAGGAGGCTCAAAAAAAAAGAAGGTTGAAAAAACCAGGGGGGCGGGAAAAAATGCTTTAGGCGGGCGTGGCTATGGCCTCGAAAAAAAAGAAAGGAGGCCAGCCGAGAAGGAGATTTAATCAACCGAGCAAAGGGGAGAAGGAGGCCGCTGGTAGTGAGGGGGGTTCAAGGAAGGCCGAAGAGGAAAAGACCAAACTGCCACTCAAAGACCTAAAACACCCGGCGACTTAATGGAAAGAAGTGTGCTTTGGCTCGCGATCGCCAAAAAAGGAAGGAAAAGCTATAAAAAAACAATGGTCGACCTAAAGCAAGTGACGGGGCAAGAAACCACGCGAAGTGCCCTGGGGGAAATCACGACAGGAACATAACACACCGCGGGGAGACACAGGAGGGATCAAGACCCTCAGAATCAGGAAGAGGGAGATAGGAAGGTGCCTCCAATCCACCAACCTCAATGTCAGTACCGAGGATTTCTGCCGTCGGTAGGAAGAGGAGAGAGAGGTCGACCCCGACCCTCGCTCGATGGAACGCGCCGGAGAAAAAGCCCCAAAATGCAATTCGTAACGGTTAGAGAGAAGGGGAAAACAGGGAACAATACTCGAATACGGGTCGCCGTGCGGAGACCAAGCGATAGAACGGCAAACTAGACTTGAGAAAAGCGAAGGACAAGGGAGAGGTAATTCTCCCATTACTAAATGAAGGGAAGGGTCAAGAACATATCCTTAGAAATAAAGAAAACCTTCGCGCCCCCCCAACAGAAACACCGGAAATTGGAGCCGTCTCTAACATGGAAAAGGAATCGCTGGGGGGGACGGCCAGGGGGGACAGGAGGTGCCTCTGGCGCCATCGAGCAAGGAACGCGGGGGCAGGCGCGATTGACGAGACAGGGGGTTTTAATAAAACGGGGGGGGAAGAACTTCACCTGATATTCCGTTAGGCAGTCCCGAAACGAGAAAGTAGCGCGAGCGCGAACAGAGAAACGAGGGGAAAGAGACACCGGTCAATTGATGAAGGCGTAGCTGAATACGCTGTAAAAACAAGAAAGAAATGGTAGACTGAGAAGTGAAGTGGAAAAAAAAGACATCGGTCCTAGGTAGATCTGCTTCTGGGACGTGTGGGGATAAAAGAGAATTTCTGGAATTGCTAGCAAGGGAACGGCTGCACCAATCACCTGAAAATGAAAGTGGCCTCACCGTGTACGGGGAAAAACTGGACTAAAAAAAGGACAGAAGGTGAAGCCTTTATATACCGGGAGGAGCCATTCAAAAAAATAAGGTCGACGTTGAATTTGCAGCGAACAAAGCTTATGTCTAAGCTCAGGCGGGGCCCCTCCTACGGGACCAGGAGAGGGAAGGGAGGCGATGAAAGACTTCATAGAAAAAAGGAAATCTTGATGCTGGAGAGATCAGATCAAGCGCCTGAAAGAGTGAAGAAAGAGAAATCGAAACAGAGTAGCAATTGCCGTCAAAAGGAAACAAGGGTATTTGTATAAGGCTTCTGTAAAAATCAAAGGATCGAGCAGCGCTTTGAACAGGGAGCAAGACGGTGAATAGGCCGCACGAACGTAGTTTGAAAAACGAGTCCCAGGCTAAAATTGCTGGGACGAGCGGCGGGTAATGGCGATGTTAAGAAGGCGAGCAGGGATGAAAAGAAATGGGGAAAAAAAAAAAGTAGCGGTCCAGCGCGCAAAGGAGGGGGCTACCTCGATCAAAGTCAGCGAAAGAGAGAAAACCAAACGGAGGGGGGAAAGGAGAAGAGGGACTTGCTTGCTCACTTGGAGGGACACCGGACGAAAGCCAAAAAAAAGCTGGGGACCGCTACGGAGGACAAGGGCAAGGAGAACTAGAGGCCTAAAAAACAAAAAAGGGGTCAAACTTTTCTTCCATTCCATCGCAGAGGAAAACTGTTCGTGGAAGAAGGAAACACGATCATTCGAAAGGTGCACGAAACGCCTTGCCGAACGGGGAAGGAGAGGGAAACAGAGGTGGAAAAAAGACCATACTCTTAAAGGAGAATTCGCTCAATCGTAGATTGGCGAAAGAAGGAAAAGCAGACCAGGATTCCGTAGACGAAATCCACATCATTCTTTTTCAACAGATCTATGAAAAAGGGCGCTCATCAGGAAAGGGGGCCTTGTGACCAAAAACGCTCGCGGGGCGCCGCCGGCCCAAGAGCGGAGGGAGTCGAAAACTCGAAAGGGGAGTGCCCAAAAGAAGATAAAATCCACTGAGGGGGAAGAAAGGGGCGAGGCTTGGAAGCATTCATAGATGGAGCAAAGTAAGTCATTCAGGCCCCTCTAAAAAAACCGGGGGGAAACGAGGCACCTCGATATGTCATCGCGGAAAAGCCACAGTATTCGGCGGGGCAGCACTGCAAGAACATGAGGAGGGACTCAGCATAAAAAGACTAGGGCCACCAGAAAAAAAACAGAGAATATTTCGGGAGAAAAATTGACCCTCTTGCGGTTAGGCCGCTGGAAGAAAAAAAAGGAGTATGGCCTTAAAAGGAGGCGCAGAAAAATAATCAGCAATTGCCCAGGGAAGACGATTTCGTGGGGCCGTTATTTCTCTCAAAAACCAAAAATACGGGAGGGACGCAAAGCGAAGCGGGTTTACCGGCCTAAAGGTAAGGAGGGGCCCAAAATGATTCGTTTTCTCAAGAGAAACATCGCTTTGACGCGGAAAGAAGAAGGCAAGCGTGGTGCAAAGAAATCTCGGGGTCGCCAGCCGGCAAGAAAAGGGTCAGAAATCGGTGCACGTAAGTGAGGAATAGGCTGGGCCAAGGGGGGAAAGAAGAATTTGTATATTTAGTGGTAAAGAAGTGGGGGGTCAAGGGGGGCTGATGTCGTCGTATATTTTGGGGAAATTCCAAAAACCCGGGAGGAAGAAAAAAAAGTCCGGTCATCCAGGGGAAGGGGGTAACATACGCACAGAGGAGGGTGGGCGGAAAGGCGGTAAGGGGCTCACGTCTAAAGTGGACCGGAAGAGAGAAAAAACAGGGTCGCTTTCAACTGGTTATAAAAGGCAGCACTTGGGTCTGAGTGACCGCGTACCGGAAGAGAGAAGTTTGAATACAGAGGGGAGAGAGTCGAAAAGGGGGAAACAAGCAGAGGAGCTCAGAAGAAATTAAGTCGGAAGCGAAACGGCAAACGCGATCGACAGGCCTCCACAGGGGGATAAGGTTCAGGAAAAAAAGAGAGAGGAGGAGAAAAATACGCAGGGGGTTGATGTGACTGCAAAAATTGGCTGTGACAATCCGCGGGCACTTCGCGGAGATGGCAAAACATCGAATTTGACATGAGGCCGCAAAAGTAGGAATCCTCTAACAAAAGAGGGGGAATGAAAAAAAAGACGGGAGGTTCGGAAAGACAGAGAAAATCGACGGGGGGGCAAAAGATGACAGCTGGGATTGTCAAAAGAAGGAAAGAACGACAACTACCGCGTATGCATAGAAGAGGAAGAGCCAAAGAAAACAAGGGGAGAAGGCAGGTATATCTTGGCAAGGGTAAACAAAAAAAAAAACTCCCTCCAGGGTCAGGAATATTCATCGTGCGGTTCACCTCGGATCAATTGTCGACCCCAAAACTGAAAGAGGAGGGGGCCGTTTGGGCCAAAAGGGGGGAATAGCCACACAAAAATGAATAACGGTCAGAATAACATTGAACGCCAATAACGGTTCGCCCGTGAGAGAGAGGGAGACTCTCCGGCCCTACAAGGATGGGATCCTGGAGCATACAAAAAAAATAAAAAAAGCCACTGACTCAAACTGGAAAGTTCCAACATTCAATCACCAATCCAAAAAACGGAAAAAAAAACCGGAAACCTCCATAATACACCTTGTGGCGTGCTATCAGGGCACATTCCGATCGAGGGTTGGGGGCAAGTTATACACTGTCAGACCAAGGCGCATGTCTAGGGGCGGGAGATGTGGCATTCAAATAATTGGGGCGAGAGAAAAAAAGACCTTTGGGCGTTGATAAAATCCTGGGGAAAAAGAAAAAACGGAGTAGGAAAGGGAAAAAAAGTAGTCGTTCAAGGGGTATGTCCTGCAACGAGTAGCGCTATCTCGCATAAGAAGAAGGAGTCTCGAGACCGGCAGTGTGGGATGACTTATTCTAAGAAACGCTGCCTGCAAGGAAAGAGGGTCCTCCAAAAAAAAAATACGAGGGAATAACTCGCAAAGAGTAAGAAATGATAGACGAAATCTGAGGGAGGAGAAGGAGGACTTGTATTCATGGTTGCGGAAAGGCTCAAGTCAAAGGAGAGCCAGGGTAAACAGTGTGGGGCTAAAAAAAAAAAAGCACCTGCCCATCTGATTAAGGGGGGGGGGGTTTCTGCCGCAAGCAAGAGGGATCTAAGGAAGGAGCACGCAGGAGTGACCAGCAGGAACGGAGGAAAAAACGCGGGTCGAAAAAGTGAGAGCTGAATCGCAAGCAAGTAGTGGAGGGATGAAACTCTCGTGAAAAAACGGAAGTATCAAAAAAAAAGTCAGAGAGGAGAAGGGAGGAGATGCCTTCAGAAAAGGAGGGGGAAAGAGAAGTGATACTGCTGGGCACTCTTAAGATCCTTGTAAGACCAGCGCCAAAGAGGATAACTGGAGGGGGGAAGAGGAAAAAAGGGCATGCACTTTTTGGGATCGGGGACAGGGAGGGACCTTGAAGCCTGCTCGTCCCCGGATCAGGGGAACGGCGCGAATGAGTTGAATAGCGGGGGACGCCCAGTTCTTACGATGTAAAAAAAAAAGGGCTGGGGGGGGGGAGGGGGACGTGTCGAGCGGCGTGTCAACGGATATGGGAAGAAAGTGAGGTCAGTGGGGCGCCCGTGTATGCACCGGGACGGGGAATGGCGTGTGGGCTCCAAGAGCACGCAAAAGGATCGACAAACAAACACTGGAAGGGAGGGAGCAAGGAAGCGTGGTCGATGGCAACCCGCCTTCAGACCAAGCCGCTACTCGGGATGACAGAAGGAGGCTAAATGGGGGGAAAAAGCATAAAACATAAAAAAAAACCACAAAAGTGTCAGCACTTACATAAAGAGGGAGAGGGGGCAAACGAGAGGTTCCAAGAATCCCCGATGAGGAGCCCTGTACTACCTAGATGAAAGATCGAAGAATAGCAAGCTAAAAAACCAAAGGGGTTGTTCTAAGGGGAAGGAATTCTGCAAGGATAAACTCGCGTATCAAACCTAGGAGGAAGAGAAAAAGAGCCCGTATAAAAGGTGCCAAAATGACAAGCGGTTCAACAAAGTTGGGATCGGAGAGCGCGCATCGTCCGAGAGGGGCCATAAAAGATAAGAAGGAGAGGCCGACCCTAACGCTGCGAGCACGAAGGGGCTTTCGCATGTCAGAGCAATGTTCATAGTCGGGGGGAAAGGGGGCTGGAAATTCTTTAAATAGGCAACGTGCGTTGCACGGGATAAGATGAATCTCCGTGGCTCAAGCTGCTGAAGAAGGAGGGAAAGACTCGAAGAGTATCCCATTGGGGGGATAAAAAATCATTCATCAAAAGCAAAAGGGCAAGACTATCGACAAATGGAAAAAAGAAACCAGCCGTAACAACACCTCATAGATACGTGGGGAAAAGGGATTTAGTTCCACCGCTTCTGAGGAGAGGGCATCGGGGAGAATCGAAAAGCTTGTCTTAGGCGGGGTCTCAGACTAAGGTCTAGGGACCACGCCGACATAGGGCCTTATATCGCCTCGCGAAAAGAAACTGATTCGTCGGCTGCCATCGAGGTTAACTCGGGAGGGCACCTACCTTTAAGACGCGTCCCAAGCTCGTTTCGAAATGAACGAAAAACGCGCAGGAGGTGAGCGCCGACTATAGGTCCTGCAAAAAGGAAAAAAAAAAAGATCATAAAGAGGCCCGTCAAGGGAAACAGGGGAAAAAAGGTGGAGAGACACCACCAACGCGGGATCGGAGGAACGACAATTTTATATTTAGGTTGGGCGCGGCGCCGCAAGTTTCTGATTTGGCTGAGGTCGGAGAAAAGGGGAATGTTTTAAGGGTGAAAAAAGACCGGGAAATGAGCAGGCCTATCGACATAGAGAGAAAAAAGAGACGCCGCCGGGTCGGCCGTCCGGGAAGGATCGTCGCACGAAAAGAAAAGGCGGCTCAAATGGCTCGTTTTTAAAAAAAGGGGTAGTCTCGTTGGGAGAATCCGGGCATTGCCAAGGGTGCTGCACCCCCCGCAAACCAAAACAAAACCGATCGAGCGGGAAGGAAAAAAATAAGCATTCGAAATATCGCCATGAGAGAGAAAGGAAACGGCGGCGTGTTGGGGGGCGAAAAAGCGAGAGACAGTCTGCTCGCTCGCATGTGAGGAGGAAAGAGCCCGAAAACGGAAAGGTGCCGGAAGGGGTTGGGGGGGGTTTCCTGTGGCCAAGGTTCAAGAAATTCGCGTGGTCAAGAAAAAAAGCTACTTGATCATTAGTGCCAACGTAGGGAAAAAAGAGTAACTCAGAAACCCCAAAAAACAAGGAATAGAAGTATGAGATCAAAACAAGTAGTTTCTTAAAAAACATGATAGCAGGGCACGAAGTAAAAGGGGGAAAAGAAAAAATCACATAAACGCGGACTTCATAAAAACAAGGACGGAGTCAATATACCCTCTCTCACATCCTTGCAGGGCAAGAGGTGAGGCTGTCGCCATATCCACCCCAAAAAAGGTTTCAATGGAGGCATTTTCTAAGCTTTTCGTTCAACCATCGAGAAGTCTCAACCTCCTCAGAGAGGGAGAGGAACCGTGGGGGGAAGTGTAAAACCCCAGGGCAATGCGAGGGTCAGAAGGAGGGGAAGGGATAGTAGGGCCGGACGGAAAGGGAAGGGGCGATGATCGAAAAAAAGCCGGCAAAGGGGGCGTATTAACCGAGATGCGTCAGAACGAGTATCAAACAGGTCAATGGAGAAATTATGGAGCAATTTCCAACCTATCAGGGCGAAAAAAAGAAAACGGAGTACGCCCCCACCCGAAATTAAATGATCCTAAAGGAAGTGAAAAAGGCAGAGACGGGTGTGGGATCGGGCCAGTGGAGAAAACTGTCCGGTGAGAAATGGCTAGAAAATTTGTAACTCTGGGGGCATTGGAAGGAGAGTAAACCTCTCAAGGTCAGTTGGGAACGAGCCAGGGGGGGGCTCAGGAAAGGAGAGACCGGTGTCAAAGAAACGGGAGTGCCTCCGCCTGAGAAGAGAAAATAGAAGGCCGGAAAAAGGCAGAACGCTGGCACTTGGGATTGAAGCTGGGCTCAGAGCACTGCTAGCGTACATCTTTGAGGCTGGAAGTGATGTA
>Ga0179593_1340862_pt1 | contig 14709 bp, 18 predicted proteins | sample CZODoug2_1_08_16_FD_185931 | JGI IMG/M metagenome (GOLD analysis project Ga0179593, IMG submission 185931) | Vadose zone soil fungal communities from Angelo Coast Range Reserve, California, USA - CZODoug2_1_08_16fungal (PacBio error correction) | ecosystem: Environmental > Terrestrial > Soil >...
GGGGGTCTACTTACTGGCACAGCTGAAAAGAAAAAGTCAAGTCATCTGAAAGTGGCAACCTTCTTAGGGGGTAGACAATGGGGGGGGGCATCAACCTGTAAAGCAGGATAGCGGGGAAATAGAGAGTGGATTGGGAGTCGAGGCAAAAAGGAGGGGGGGGAGGATAGCGGTACAGAGTGACAGAGCGATGCCTGGGACGGGGAAGAGGGAGAGCTCGTTGAGACATATACTAGGGGGAAGTTCAGCAGCTATATACTGGATATAGAAAATGTCCTTGAGGGCATAGACCCGAAGGTCACGAGGCTCGGGTCTGTAGGAAAGTCCCAAAATGGTGACGCGGGGGGCGGGAGCAGAAACTGCAGAGGCGAGTAACGGAATGCTTCAAAGAAAGGAAGAGGGAACGAAAGATAAAGAGCATGAAGGGATCTATTCGGGGGTTACTTAGGACTAGTGGCCCTACACTGCGTCGTTTTCCTACATGGGAAGGTCAAGGTAAAAAATCAAAACGATCGTAGCGTCTGAGAAGGGGGCATACGTAGACTAAGTGTCTATTAGGGGGCTAGTGGAAACCAAAAGGGCTAGAAGGGGTGCGAGATCTTTGGGATTACGTTTAGAAATCCAAAAATGTGGTCCAGCTGTCAAATTGGGACGCGGACTTTAGAGAGATAAGATGAAATCGCGGGTTCCCGACCGATTCTAGATCGACGGGTTGTGAAGGTGGACTGTTTGAAATCGTCAAATATCTTGTCAATAGGAGAAGAGAGTTCTTCCAGACAATGGAAAGAAAAAGAAACGTTGAACTGGCGTCCAACACTCAGGAAGAAGATATGAGAATCCTAAACGAGGCACCGGCTCAAGGGCATGCAAAGATCTTCTCTAATTTATAGGGCGGAGCGGGGGAACTAGTATAAAAATCCATTTGCAAAAAATCCTCTAAGCCGGAATGCAGGAAACTGTATCAGTCTGAGCGACCGTGAGAGTCCGGAAAAAGATGAGAGCTTTATTATGTGGAATGAATGGATCGGAAATAGTGAGGTTAGACCACAAGAGGAGGACAATTCTACTTTCAAACTTCACTAAAACCTCAGGGGGAGATGTCGACCCCTAAGTGGAACAAGGCAAACGCCAACAGGGCAAACATATCATGTGGACACTCGTTCCACTAGACATTCCCTAACTATTCTAGATGCACACAAACTAAAAGGAACTCTGTAGAAAGGAAGTTGCGTTACTCGGGACTAAGTGGTAGAAAAATTACTAAATTATACTAAGTGTGAAGCTCATGGGGGTGTGTGTTGGTTGGGGTTGGGGTTGGGGGAGAGTATTTGAGGCAAGATTTTAAGTTAATGCTAAACGCTGCATCGGGAAAGTTCTAATAAAGGGGAGAGAGGTCAAGTCTCTCCCAATGTTTGAGAAGGTTACTAAAATGCAAGGGGGGGAGCGGGAGAGAAAGACACGGGGGAAAGTAAAGGAAGAAATTTGATTGGGTGTGACGGCTGACCAAGATGCTGGAGGTCCAAAACTGAATTGAAAAGGTGGTTTGAAAGAAAAAAGAAGAACCGGAAGATTTGTCTAAACGCGGGGGGCGCTGGGGTTTGGAAATCCAGTCTTATTCTCGTGAGAGTGTGATCCTCTTTTAAACGCGACAAGGAAGAGACACTTGCTTGATGAAAATACCCTCTTTAAGAATTGAGAAATCGGGGGACAAAAAGATGGGCAGATAGTTTTACGGTATGTAAAGTGCAAGCCGGGAGGTAGGAGGAAGACCGTCGGGTCATCATAGAAAAAAATCTGGTGGGGAGGGGCTGTAGAAAGAAAGGGTTTAACACCTTGACGCCGGGTGTTGGCAAAACACCAAATCAAACTTCGCAACCATGGAAGGGGAGGTGGATGCAATGCATGAAAAAAAACCGGGTTTCGGTGAATAGCTCAAAATGGAGAGAAGTATCGCGTGAGGTGTACGGACAGATCTCAACAAAAACTAGGAAGAGAGTAAAGTATAACGCAGGGGCATCGTCAAATAGAAGGGAGTCGACAAGGGGGGGGGATCTGGCACGAAAAAGTGAAATATCTTCACGGCTTAAGGGGGTCAAACAGACGGCAGGGCCACGCGAGATTCGAAGCTGGGTTGACTCAAACCATGTCACAAAATTGTGAGAACGGGTCTCCTCACATCCGCCGCCCCAACTTGAAAAAGTATTAAACCTCTGGTGCGAGGGGAAATACTGAGATGGGGGGGGGAGCCACTTTTTCTAAAGGTTCCACAGTCTAAAATTTAGAAAGAAAGCTGCATAGGTAAAAGGCATTGGCGGTAACAAGCACTAAAGGCCACCGCTATGATCCAAGCCCTCGAATTGAAGAGGGAAGGGACCAACATCTATAGGACCTCAGTAGAACCAAGAGCCTTCTGCGGCACCGGAAGTCTGAAGAGGTCCAGGGGGTCTTCTGCAGTACCAAAAGGCACAGCAAGGAAAAGGTCTTGGAAAAACAGCTGGTGGATACCTTAAGAGTTTAAGTTCACTTAAACCAGTTGCGAGGTATCCCCTTAAAAGAAGGGGGACTGTATTAAATTCGAGAGCGAAGGCGCATCGTCAGAAAGATAACCTAGGGACAATAGCGTGGCACTTATGGAAAGGCGTAAGGGACTTGCTTACGGAAGCGTCGGGAAGAGAGGATACACAATTAAAGTCATAGGAAGCGGGGTTGAAGTATTTTAGAATTAGGTGGAAGCTCCACTTCACTACAAGATATAGGGCAAAGGGGGGGGGGGGACAAGCTTGGGGCAAACGGGCGATTCCCGTTGGACACTGAATCTTCCAAAAAAGAAAAGGTAACAGCAAATACGACAAACGAAAGGGGTCAGAAATGCTGTTTGGGTCGAATTGGCCAGTGATGGGCCGGGCGACCGATGGCGTGCCCACATAAGATAAACAGGTCACCAACGAGATATCAATGAGGGACTTTTCTCTTTAGTAAACAACGAAGGTTTCCCTAATCCTATCGAGACGGCGGGGGGTAAAGAGGAGAAGGCGAAAAAAAAGTGACTGGGGTTTGAGATCTTTCGCTAACCGCGTCCATCGTCCAGAGCCGCGAAGGTGGCTTAGGCCTGAGGCGCTGTGTCATTGGGTCGGTTCGAATGGAAATACCTAGGAAGATTTGGGGGGACTCCGTGGGGTTCCACAAAGTGGAGGGAAATCGAACTGAACGGGCTTATTAATCCACTAACAAAGCCAAGTACCAAGAACAAAAAGTACAAAAAAACAAAAAAGTCTCAAAGCGAAAAGAGGGGGAGATTGGAAAGAGGTGTCAGAAGAAATATGAAAGTGACGGGATAACTGAGACTGCGCTTCCATAAGCGCTATCACACGGTTCACACCATCAACAGATAGCCGATCGGGCAGCATGTCTTTTCCAGGAAAGATAAAATAACCCTGAAAAGAGAAGATACGAGCATTCAAGAGACCAGCGGTCACGGAAGGAGGGTCCACAAGAGAATTTGTGCGTTCGCTCCATGCTCAAAGAAAGATACTCAAAAGGGCGAGATCGCCATGGTCGGATCAGAGGAGGAACAAAAGCTTTCCTCTGCATGCCCGATGAGCCAACCGTATCCTCTAACAGGGATGTTGGAAGCGGAAAACTCAAAGAAAAAAGGGGAAGGGAAAGCTAGGAAAGCAGGAGATTCTTCTTAGGGGGCGGGTCTCACTAACAGCATGTAGGGCCGAGACCCGGAGGGGGAAGATCCTGCCGAATAGGACAGCAGGGGCAAAATTATTATATGGAACATACATCCCCAAATCGCCAGAAAGCTTTAGTTCATGGGCGACTTGGTAAGGCTGCAGGACGCGGAAAACCCTGTGAGAAAGGGTGAAAGCGATCTGAAAAGAAAACGATATCCGGTAAGGTCAGGGCAGGGGAGAAGAGACTCTCGAAAAAACAAAAAAGAAAGAAAGAGGATACGGCGCAGAAACGCCCTCCAACAGGAAGAGATCTGGGAGAAGGAAAAATGAGTTTGAAACGGGGGAGGAAAGGCGCCTCAGGGAAAGTCAAGTCGCTGGGGGGACGCACAGAGCTAAGAACGGATAAGAGGAAGTATGGGCGGGACGTGAACTCTAAAGGTCGAATGGCACTATTTCACAGAGACGTACTCGCCCTGATTCTCGAGCCCTGAGCTGGGGAGGGAGTATCAAAAGAAGTTAAGGGACGGGAAGAGTTCCCATTCGTGGTGACTTAACGTTCACAGCATGGACGGCGGAGAAAGGGACGCGGAAAAAAGGGAAGGGATGCCTCTGGACCAGGCAGAAAAGGGACCTGCTTCAGATATGGACGAAAAGACGCGCCAGCGGCACGCGGAGTGATATTTGAGTCGTGTCGGCGGAGCGGGAGGGATAGTCCAGCCGAAGTAGGCTGGTAATTTGAGGGAGTGAGTTTATCAACCCCGAACGATCGTAGCGCGCATCTGGGACAATAATTCGTAGATTGAAGTCAAGCTATTACGTATAGATAAAAAGCCGGGGATGTTCGATATTCGGGGCTTAAAGGGGTTGGTACTACTGCGCGGTGTCATGTGGAATAAGCGTTCCAAAGGTCCAGGGGACTGGGGGGAAGATGCTAACATGGGTGACCTCGCAGACGTCTTGATAAAAAAGAGAAAGAAATTTTCGGGGGGGGGGGGGGGTGTAATTGTCGTGGTTGCTCGCGTGGCCGGGACAGGGGCTTTATCATCTCAGAATGATTTTCGTAACACGTCATACACGTTGAGCGGTCGGAAAGCATTCAGAAGAATCTTACGTGGAAAGAAACCTTGAAAATATAGAACGACGACTTGCAAAATTCCGCTCATGGGGAAGAGAGGGAATTTCTTCGGAGAAGATTAGGATTTAGAGGGAGCTAACTATATAGGCCATTGGGAAGAAAACAGAACAAGACTATTCGAAATGAAGTACTGGATACACGGCCTCTTACCGGGGTCGAAGGAAAATCAACCGCCAATCCTCTAAGCGAAATTAGGTGAAAGGAGAGGATATTGCTACAAAGATCCAGCCCGAGAGTCATTCCCTTGTAGACCAGAACCTCGTAATACACTGGGGGGATTAGTACCCGAAAGCGTATCTGAAAGGGTCCGCCCATAAATAATCCTTTTTAGACAACCCGAAGGGGGGTTTCCGAAGAGACCATATCATTGTTAGGGGGATTCGCAGATGGAAAGACTAACATACTCGTAGGAGAAACTCAAAGATGCGATGGACTTCTGTCGGAAAGCTGAAGTCTCCCGCTTCAGCTAAGAGCTCCAAATTACCCTAAATTACATAAAAGGGTAGGGGGTCCGGGACGGATTGGGTATGATAGGAGACGGCAGGGTCTTTCACTCTAGCAGACTATAAAAAGCTTCACGTAGAGGGGGCCCTTAAAAAGGATGATCGCAAGTGCAGGCTGGAAAGGAGAAACATAGGGTTGGAAGGGGGGACAGAGGGTGCGGGGGGTTTTAAGGGCGCCAACGAGTGCTAGGGCCCCATCAGACTGCGCTGGGGGGGGGGGGATCAAATATCCTTCGTGAGAAGGGGGAATGACGTTTTGAAATCCATGGACAATGAAAAGCAGGAAGGCAAAAGGCCTAGTGTTCCGAAAGAGCATCAGGTAAAAAAATACACCAGAAAGCAGGGGGGGGAACATCAACTAGGGAGGGAATTCCGCTCAGTGATAACACCGAGGTTTGGACCTAATGTGTTTACTCAAAAGTGACCGCAAAGGTAATTCTTCCTCTGAAGCAGGAAGAATTCTACCATTGTGCGGACGAACAAAGTTCCACCCTGTAAAGGGGGGGGGGGGCAGAGCCCAGGACTCGGCAGAGGGAAAGGAAACCTTTTTCGGAAAAAAAAAACAAGATACCATAAAGAGGGGATTTTCAACCGAGCATCGTGAAGATGAAAGGCGTAGCGATAGAGAAAAAAACAAAACGTATGATGAAGAAAAAGAAAGGAAAGAAACCCCTTTCCTCGAACCGATTAAAGAAGGAAAAAAACAAGTGATAGAACAGATCGTAGCTGCCTTGTCAGGGCCTCGCAAGGGGAAAACGCAGTGGGGGGGGGGGGCAAGCACTTGGTGAAGGGAGAAACACCCGGGGCGGAAAAATGTAAATCAGTTTCCCAAACAACGCAACCGGTAGCATGATACACGCTGACGCGCCGATGAAAGGCGGACCACTTGGTCGGGACCGTACAGGTGGGGAAGATTAGGTAAAGAATGAGAGCGCAGGGGGGGAGTAGAGAGGGGTTTTTCCATGAGGGACCATCCAAACACAACGAGGAGCCAGAACGAGGGAAAAAAGATTGAGGAAGGTATCCATCGACGAGGGGGAGGACCAAAAAAAACCAGGCAGAATCGCTAAGAATTCGCTTCGCAGTACAAAAACAAAGCCGCACGGTCGTTTCCGGAAAAAGGGAATGAGTCGATTGAAACTCGCTTTGACGGGAAAGCCAGTAAACCAGGAAATAGGAGCGAGCCCGCTTGCAAACTCACGCCCTTTCTGGAAAGAAACCTCGAGGGGAGGGGGGGGGGTTGGTTGGCTGGGGGGAGACTCAGACATACCCACGTAACACAGAATGATGGGGATCAAGGGAATTTGAGTAGACGCGAGGGGCGGGCAGAGTTCAGCGGGGACCCCTCGAAGAGAGCAAAAGTCGGACGTTAAAATACTAATGGGGGAGGCGGAAGCAGAAGAAACGTGGGTGCCCTTCCAATCAAAACCTTTCTATTAAGGGGAACGAAAAGTAGGGTCATGCCACCCTCATCCGGGTAACAAATAACACTCTACTGCTGTGGTCGAGCAAAATTCGGCTCGCGAGGGGGCGCTCAAGAATAACCTCAAATGAAGAAATCCTCAGACTCTTGAGGGAGGTAGTGTAAACCGGTAGAGAAGCAAAAAAACGGGGGCCCTCTCTGAGGGCTGTGTGGAGGGGAACATTTTGGTACGGCGATGCGGCGGAACATATGGCAAGGGAGCAGCCCGACAGTGCGGACGGCAAGGCTGAAGGTGGAAACGTGCACTCGTTTGGGCAAAAGAGACCAACTGGAGGTCGGAAATGGGACCCTCGTCCAGAAGGGGAGCAGTTAGAAAAAAGCAGATAGCGTCTGAAGCGGAGCTCTCGACGATAAAACTAAAACCGTTAGGGGAGCAATCTTTTCTAACAGACGGGAAGCAATCTATGCTAAACGAAGGTAATACGGGTGACGTTAATCAAGGCTACCGTTCCAGACAAGATAGAAACATGAACGTCTGTAAGGACGTCTCTAAACTCTAGGAAACAGAGCCAGCGTAGACCCACTCCGGAGCAGGCGCTGGCACGAAATGTTTTAATAATAACAAAGGAAAAGAAGAGGACTCATCCGGGAGAATTCCTGACAGGCTCCTAACAAACCAAAGAGGCTCGACAAGAATAAAGAGCCGGTACGATGGAAAGGATCATCGCGGTCAAGAATAGAAAGGCAAGAAGAGGATTTCCCCGGGGGATTCAAACGGGGATTAAAGCGGGTTGAAGTTGTAAAAGCCGAAAGACGTGGAGACAGAAGAGCTTCGGTCAAGGCTATAACTCACGCTAGTTGGGCGATAATCGTAGAGTCGATATGGAGGAGATGAACATCATCAGGACATAAAAGGAAACAGTAGGGGTCCAGAATCCAGGCCATCATGGGGGAGTAGTTATAGATAAGAAATAGGGGAAAAAACTGAGGTAACAATGAAGGAAGCGTCCCCAGGGACCGGTAAACAAAAACTATCTGACGGCTCGAAACTAGCAGACGGGGACGGCATCGAACCGCCTCAGGACGTAACAATTGGGGGAGGGGATGCTGCGAGAAACCAGGGGAAATGGGCAACCGAGATCTGTTGCGTAGCAGGTGAAACTGGTCGAAACTTCAAGTGGCCGAAGGGATGGGACAGCCTACATCAATCAGGGATGGCGCAAGAGAAAGAGAGCCGTACCTAAGAAAAAGGGGAAAAGGCCAGACGCCTTAGACTGAAACATATGAGGGAAGGCAGAAAGAGTGGGAATGAGCGCGAGACAAGAAGTTAAAGGAGAAGAAAAACATTCCCGAAGGCAGTCACACCTACTTTACAAGGTCTGGTTGAGGGAGGGACGAGTTCAAAGGGGTACGTGTCTGGAAAAAGTCCACACTAATGAGGGGAGGGAAAGCACGAGTCGACGGAGCGACGAAGGACATGGCGAGGGATAAAAGGAGTTTGCTTTAGACCCGGATTCCTTGTGGGGGCAGGGCTGCGGGGGCCCTCAATGACTGGACTAAAAAGTGTCTCTTTCACAAAAAAAGAGCTATCTCGACAAGAAGGCCTACGGTCTCGCGGGGTAGAAAGCGACTGGAAGAGAGACTGAAGTTCTGTCGGAAAGCTGCCAGGGGGGGCGGCTAAGGTGGATAAATCAAAAAGGTGAAAACGATTTGAAATAGCGTAGTCTTGATCGTTAAACTCAACGGAGACGGGAATCGAACCGTTCGCAAGGGGGGTTTATGTGTTTGGACGTTGAACTATCTGGGAAGGAAGGGGAGTCATCAGAAAACTAATCGAGAGGTGAAGCGAAGGCATCAAGAGTGGAGTCAGGGGGGAGGGGGGAAAGACAAGGATTGCCTCCTATATCCAATAATCAACGACTAGGTAATCAAGAAGGCCAGTCCGGAAACGCGCGGAGGGAGGGACTTGGGGAACAATTCCTCAACTATGAAAACAAAAAGTTGCAAGAGTTAAAGAGTCAAATACAGAAGAGGGGGGCCCGAGGAGGGACCGGAAAAAAGTAAAGGGGCGGGATTTTGCGACTGGTGGACGTCGATGAAAAAAGGGAAGGGGACCGTACTCGCACAGAACCTGGCCCGCGAAAAGCAGGTCGAAGGTGTCTATATAAAAGCGCAGGTGGAAGGAACGCGCAACGGAAGTCAAGAGGGAAACCGTCCTGATATGCCAGAGTGAAAGGGAGAGAGGATTCTAATTCACTACACAAATACGGAGGAAAAAGCGGGGAACGATATCCAGGGGCACACTGCCACCACGAGACGCGGGGCAAAAGAAAGAGTCTCCCGAAGGGAAAAACGAGGAAGAACGTGATCAGGGGACAGATAAACCTGGTAGGGGAAAACCTCCCTGCTAGGGTTAAAGGCGGGGGCGGAAGAATGGGAAAGAGCAGGGGGGGGAAAAGAAGGGTCAACTTCAAAAAAAAAAAAAACTTAAAAAAAAAAGGGGGAAGAAACTTGGGGTGAACGAAGAGGGGATTGTAAGAACAAGAAGATGATTAACCCTAGGAAATCGGCTTTTCACTTGGAGCGGAAAAGGAAATCGGAGGACCGGTGGAAAGACCGCGGACATCTCGGAGGAGGGGGGGGAGGGTCATCGGGGGGCAAACGGAGGTCAGCAAAGAGCACGTTAGGGCTAAAAGGCACGTGGAATGGGCCCCCCTGATAAAAGGGGAAGAGGGTCATCCAAAGGATGGTGGGTCAGAAGAAGAGTGATGCAAAGCGGGGAAAGGAAAGAAGCGTCAGAATTGATCAGGTGGGGGGGTTCTTAGGGCGGAAAAAGAGTCAAAAAAATACAACGTGTCGCCGGGGGAGCAATCAAAATCGCCCAACTGGGGCATTGCAAGGGAAGGGGGAAAAAAGGAAAGGTCACATATAATGCATGATTGGTCGGGAAAATATCTCCTAAAATGCGCGAAACTCATCGTGGACATAAAAGGATGAGAATCAACACAACAACTTATTATATTAAAGGAGAGAGATAAAAAAACCTTGGAAAAAGAGAAAAAAATAGAAGAAGAGGGGTGACATTCACTAAAACTAAAAAGAAGGGGGGCGGCCTGCAACTGCGGGAACCACTCTCCAAAGCGTTGTCGGCCGGGGGCTGGGTTTCGAAACCCTGTCTAAAGGGGGGAAAAGAGGAAAAAAAAAACCGCAAAGAAACCATCAGAAAACGCCGCGGACGGTCGTCTTCATCCGGACAAACGAGGAGTAAAATTTACCGTGACCAACATAGAGGCCGGATCGGAAGCTTAAAACCGCGTTGCTGTGCATCACTGTGTGGGGTAAAGGATACCTGCCAAGGCCACCGAGGGTCCTGGCCCTCTGAGGGGGAAAAGCAGGGGGTGTACAAAAAATACCACGAGATCCGAAGGGTCTCGGGGAAGGTCTGCAAACTCGAAGAAGTGATGGGGGTTTCCGAAGAAAAGTGAGGCGCGGAAAAATCAAAAAAAGAGTCCGACCAGGCTTTCGATTTCAAAGGTGGAGGTGAATAATAACATTGAGAGGACAGAACCAGAAAACGCGAAGAAAGAAACTTGTCGTATAAAAGCCAGAAATTGTCGGGGAGGAGAAGAAAGCCAATACCCAAACTAACGGTATAGGGACAACTCGAAAGGGGAAGACTAACTTTCGGGGAAAAAGGAAGGGGGCTTCTGAGGAGACGCGGGAGAAGGGAAGACGAAGATCCGACAATCATAGGAGGGTGAGAACGTGGGGGAGGGGAATCAAAAATAGAAACTTCCCGAAAGAATCGGGCAGCTTAAATGGAAATCGGGTGTTGCGATGAAAATTCCTCCAGGCCAAAACGATGAAGACCCCCCAAGACCGGAAGCGGGTCTGAGTCGACAACGGGGGGTACAAAGGGAAGGGGTGGTCTACAACGGAAAGGAGACTTTAGTCGAGGAGTGAACCACCAAAGAAGTTTAAGCCACAAAAAAAGACAACGTTTAATTTTTAAGGGGGGGGTTGAGCTTTAAAGCTGCGAAAAAGATTGAGGTTGAACTCTATGGGAATGCATTGTTTTAATGAGGTTCGAGCATCGTGTCAATGGAAATATGAGCTACCCTGAGGCTGTGAAAAGACTGATACTAGGACTTTTTCAATTCTGAAGGGGGGGAGAGTTATAAAAATCAAGATGAGCTAATGGCGCCAGCCCGAACTTTTAAACAAGGGGACGTATACACCAAATTCTAGGGCGGTGGTCGACGAGGCATTAAAACAAAACCTAACAAAAAGGGTTTCCTCGAAGTGGTTTGGGTGGAGGAAAACAAAGAGGCACCCATGAAAGAAGAAATTGGGGAATCAGTGCCCTGACAAAAGCTGTACAATGAAAGGAAACGCATACTGAAAGCATACGCGTAGTCGTCAATGACTTGGCTCTCAAGAGGATATCGAATAGCGGCGTCCACGTAATTACGGGAGATCTTCGGTGGTGAAAAAACGTTAAACCTTCATAGATGAAAAAAGCACCTAAGTTCGATGGTCAACGAAAGAAGCTAATCAATTAAAGTAAAAAGGCAATTCCTGACCCGCTCGCGGCGCGAGTATCCTGAACAGTCGACCGTCCAGAGGGAATAGCTTCCACTCTAAAAGAAAGAAAACAGCGGTTGAAAGCGGGGGAATTAAGCGGGGTCGATAAGGGTGCTGGGGAAAGGATGAAAAAACGGAATCTTCGTCGTTACTGGGAGTCGAAATCTAACTTGGTTAAGCCGCAAGAGAAAATAGCTCTAAGCGCAACGGAAGAGGGAGACAGGGGGGAAAGAAAAATAAAAGAATCAGGAAAAAAAGCTGAAGAATCTCTCGGAGATGGACCAAGCGTGAAAGGGGGAAACGAAGGGTACATCAAGAAAATTCGGGCCAGCCTTTACGTGGCCTTTTTCCAACCTGAAGGATTGAAAAAAAAAACTTGGACTAAACTAGAGATTCCTGGGTGCAGAGGATCAAAATAAGCGTAGCACAAGAACGGAAGGAAGGAGGAAAGTTATTAGGATAGAAACCCGCAGAAACTGTCCATTACTATGTAGAAATTCTATCTGTCAACCTGAGTTCCTCCGGGAATGCGGGGTACCGACAGTAGACATGGGAGCCAGCTACTATATATTTGGAAAAGGAACTGTAGAAAGCTGGACAAGCTTTTAACTGTTCCCAGACCTCGAGGTTACTGAATGAGGACTGCAGAGATAGTCAAGAAGAAAAAAGAGTTGGGATTTCGAGAGAAAAAAAACCGTGCATAGAAGCCCTACGGAAAGAGCAGGTGGGCTGAGGAGGGGCGTGAAACGAAGGGGGGGGGGAGAGAACGAATAAACTCAAAGAAAACCATACAATGGTCTGCCTCTACAGAGGGAAAGAGAGACTCAGAAAAAGGGCAGTTCGAGTGAGGGGAAAAGGGGGAGGGGGCTTATTCCCAGAAAGTTAAAGACCGCTGCGGTTTGCCACGAATGAAGTGGACGACGGGTCATTAAATCAAACTCGAGGGGACAAAGCCTTGGGAACGGGACCTTTCATATGTGAACAGGAACGAAAGGGGAAAGACGCTAATGGGTCAGGTTAGGGGGGGAAAGTGGGGATACGATCCTTATGGAGGGGGCGAGTCCTCGCTGAGTTAGCATAGTATAGGGCCTGATATTTAAGATCAAGGTATGAAGAACCAAAGGGGGGGGGTTCTTGTAATTTTGCGAAAGTATAAAAAGTAGATTAGAAGAAGATGCGATGCCGAACGGCTCCCACGGAGAGGTTCCTGACCAGCAGGGGGAAGGGCAAGAACCTACGAATGGAACAATGCTCAGCATGCCAGGAGCCAGAGCGCGGAGAGTTTCCATAGGGTCCAAAGTATAACGATGACACGCCAGCCCATCGAGGATTTAAAAGGGGGGAAGAAAAGCTCTAGCGCAAGGCTATCTAAAGGGGCGAGCTAAATCCATTAAACAGAGATGAGAATGAGTTTTCTGAAAAATGGGGCGTCTTATTTATAAAGAAATCTCCGGTTGGGCGCAGGAAAAGTGGAGAAACCGCAGGGTCACTTTTTAAAGCAGCGCGTGAAAAAGCGGAGCAAAAGCTGAACGGGCTTCATCAGGTGGAAAAAAAAAAGGTCCCTGAGAGAAAAAAACAGGGGGAAGCTCGGACGTGAGTCGGAGGCCTCACCAATCTCGTCTCAAACGAAAAAGGCTCCTGATTCTTGAAAAGAGGACACCTAGACCGAGGAGAAAAAAGGAGCCGTAATGCAAGTCATACGATGCCTGAAGGTGGTACTCGGGTGGGTAGGGAGTGATACGAGAAGAAACGGGGCTCCGAAAAGGTAGGAACAAGTTCAGCGGTGCAAGGGGATTCCATTTTAGAAGAAAAAGAGGGGAAGAGAAATGCACATAGGAAGCCGTAAGCATCGTTGGCTAAAAATGGAAAAAAACCGGGAATGGTGATGTTGACTAAGAATGATGCGATTACCCCTAGACAAGACTTAGGGAAAAAACTTGTACAAAGAGCGTTCTGTATAAGAGGGGGGTTCCTCGGTGGGGGAAAATACTCGGGAATTATAATCAAAGGTCATAAGGGGGAGACGTTTCAAGAAGTAATAGAAAAATTTGTGATTCCATCAACTCTCTTAATCCGGTAAAGGAAAACGTCACCTATCTGGGCAGGAAATATTTGGGAAAGAGGAGAAAGCACGAAGGTGAGCGGGAAATCGAAGAGCGTCATTAAAAAGTTTGGGAGGAGCGGTGTTGATTGAGAAAAGAAAGTTACTTGTTTCGAAACGGTGTGGTGGCCAAGGGAACACAAAGGAAAAACTTCGCTTAGTCATGTGAGGCAGTGGGGAAGCCTCCACATGAAGGGGGGGTCTGAGAAGAAAAAAAAAGTGCGCCTCTCAGAGGGGGAGATGAAGGTATCTACCTCAAAAAAACTGGAGAAAATATAGATAAACGTTAAATCAGTCAGAAAGAAGAGGAGGCGAAGGGGGGGGGGGGGAAACACAAAACCTCCTGCTTAGATAGGATAGTGTAAAGAACAAGGGGTCCACCACGCGCATGGGGCGTCAATGGGTCGGTAAAAAACCGTCTAAAAGTTTTAAGAGGGGCGTTGAAGAAAAAGAACTAACGGAGAAGGGAGGACTCTCTGGAGGGGGAGATAAGGGGGAAGAAAACCTGACACTGGCGAAAAACAAACATATTGTAAATAAGGTGTAAAGAGAAATTACCTGGGGCTGGACAGAGGGACCCTGCAAGTGAACGATGTCCACCGGAGATGAAATGGACAAGGAGTCCATCTATAGTGTAACGCGGAGGGACAAAAGAATTCATACAAGTATAAAGGGAACGGTTAACAACTCGAACTCAGTGGACTTTGCCCTGAGATGAGCACCAACATCACAGAAAATCAGGGAAAACGTCCGTGAAAAAGGAAGGTCAAAATAGGAAAAAGTGGAGGTCAAAAAGGAAACATGGAAAAAAAAAGCCAGTTTCCGCGAATTGTAGTATAGAAAACTCTAGAGAGAGATCTGGAAGAAAAAAAACACTCTTGGGGGGTGGGGGGTGGGAAAAGGGGGGGACACAATCTACTTTCCCTGTGGTTTTAATTGATAATTTAGTGGAACACTGTTCATCTGGTGTCAGCAGAAAACGGCAAGATCCAGGACCATCAGGAATTACATGAGCGTTGAAAGGGAGTGAATATCGGAACTTCAAGAGACAAGAGTGTCATCGAGGAAAAGAGGTGGGCAAACTTATTACGAAAGTTCAAAAAAATTGCAGCTGGCAAAATCTCTCCCTAAACGGGTCCTCTACAACGGCAGGAAAAGGCGTGGTGAGGGAGAAAATTGACCAGTCGAGGAAAAGAAAGAATATCTTTCTGGTAGAGAAAGACAGCATCACGCAAATGGAAATAAAAAAGAACGAATAGCGCGAAAAAGTAGAGGTAGTTTCTCAG
>Ga0179593_1439682_pt1 | contig 14709 bp, 13 predicted proteins | sample CZODoug2_1_08_16_FD_185931 | JGI IMG/M metagenome (GOLD analysis project Ga0179593, IMG submission 185931) | Vadose zone soil fungal communities from Angelo Coast Range Reserve, California, USA - CZODoug2_1_08_16fungal (PacBio error correction) | ecosystem: Environmental > Terrestrial > Soil >...
GCTAAAAAGAAACGGAAAAGTCGGTTTAGGGAGGGGGGGTGGGTGTGTGTATTTTAACTGAGACGCGCGTTCCCCTGAGTGGTGTAAGCGGGCTTAAAAACAGCTCAGCAGGACTCAAAACGGAACGGGAGCAAAACGGAGGGCCAAGAGGGTGTAGCCACAAGAGGCTGTGAATTTGAGTGGGTGGGGTGGGGTGTGAGCCGAATCATGAGGAACGGTAAGCAAACAGGTCTGCAATACGTTCCGAAGAGACGGGAGGAATGTTTGGGGGCGAGACCTGGGGAGACGGATGGGGAGGGGAGGACCAAAGCGAAAAAGGGGGAGGAAGATACAAAAATCAGATTGAGGTGGTAGGCGGGGGAAGTCGGGTGAAAGGGGGACTGCCCGGACCTAGTTAAACTTTCGGGAACCAAAAAACTTTGGGCACAGTTGAGAGCTGGAAGAAGAGGAGTGGTCTCCGGTAGGAAGAAGTGGGAAGGAAGCGTGGGAGGAAAGAAGAGAACAATCAGGATGGCGGAGAAATGAGTAAGCCACGCTTCGAGCAATTGGGGAAAAAGGTTCCCGGAAGCGCTGGTGGAAAGATTCGAAGGAAGTCGCCAAAAAAAAAGCATAGGGATTCAAGGGGGGTGAACTTCGATAGTTCGGCAGAGGGGCCATTACTAACCGGGACATTAGGAAAGGGCAATAGTTGGTTTGAGGGTTGGGAATGCTAGGGGGGGAAAAAAGTTAATCATGAAAGGCTATCCAGATCCGGGAACGTCCCAAGGGACAACTTTGGGACCCTGACGGATTGCCAGTATCAAGACGTGCGCAGAGGCGGGTGATTACTCCGTGCCTGAAGAAAAATGGGTAAATCTCATCAGCCTGCAACAAAGGACTTTAAAAAGCCGGGACGGGGCAAAAATCTCCAAGAAACATGCTGTTATATGGGCCGCAGCGAAAGCCCGGGAAGGATGGGGAGTAGAGGTCATCATCATGACATGGGGAGCCAGGAACTTAGTTAATGGGCGACCAGCAATCTACTCTACCAGCGGCGTGAACCAAAGTCGTTTATGGAAAAGTGCTACAAATGAGTAGTAACAATCCCGCAAAAAGATCCCGAAGGCATAGGGTCCTTAGAAAGGGGGGAAGGCCCACACCTTCTTGAAAGTCAAGAAGGAATGTGGCTGGCGCTTTTGGCTAACGTTGGACGCCAACGGAAAAACACAAACTCAGAGACCCCAAAAGTTGATCCTCCTCAGGGAGCACCTGTCTTTTAAAACAAAAACAAAAGAAAAAGACCAACAATTTGCAAGAGGGAAAAAGGAGCGAATTGGAAAGATTCCAGAAGGAGGAGTGGCTTCCGACGACAGCAGGTTGTAGGATCGGGGGATAGGATAGAAGGAAAGCAGAGCCTCCTACGCGCAGCTCTTCCTCCTCAGAAGGGGAAAAACAGGGAACGAAAAAAGTAGAGCTAACAACCGCTGGGGACCGTGGGTTACAAGGACAACAAACTAGCGAACTCGTGCGAATTGCAGAAGTGAAGGTTGGACCGTCTTAAACGTCGATTACATCACCGCAGAGAAGGGGGCAAAATCTCCCCGCCACGCTCTAGCTGTGGTCGGCCACTCAAAATCGGAAAAGGTGCAGCATGCATCGGCAGAGAAAAAGTATGTTTAGGTAACGTCGCCATCCAGACCTGGTGATCCGGGAGACGCTAAGATCATCCTGACCTTAGAGGGAAAAAAGGCGGCGATAAAAAGCAGGCCCACGAGTGTTGACAGAAAAAGTCATGGCAAGGGAAAAAGGGGAATGTCAGCGATAACATGACGGCCAGCGGAAACCGGGATCTCCTATAAGGGATAAATAAGCCCCTGGCACTGAAAAGGAAATAACAAATAGCTCTCAACCAAAAAAAAAAAAAAAAGGATGAGGAGCTAGAGGGGCTGGGGGAGTTCCTGGACTGAGGGGAGAAGGTCGGTAGAACTTCGAGTAGAAAAGGGGGGCCCGGAGGGAGGGGGAGTGAAGTTGAAGGAGAGATACAAAGGGCCCCTGGGTCATATTTGAAGGCAAAAAAGGGGAAGAGCAGTGATGTCTAAGGGAGCAGGTGAAGGAGGATACATGCAGCCGAAAGGTAAAAAGTTTCAGACGTACGACGTGAGAGCAGGCAGCGAATGGCAATTTTCTGCAGGGAGTTGACAAAAAAGACGCTGGGGGTAGAGGGGAAAGATCTTTGGGGGAAACCGACTGTAGAAATCATACTTTGAAAAGGAGACTTAAGTGCATAGTCACCGATCCTGGCCTCCTTGGGAGGTTTGCAAAGGGACGAAAGTAGGATTTGCGTCGCGTCCGAAGTTTTATGAAGATGACTTGGGGGTGCAGTGAAGGAAACGCAAGAGAAGATCTAATCTCTCAGCGAAAATGGAGGGGATATGGAACAAGGGAGGGTTCCTCAATCAGGCGGAAAATTCAAAACGGAATGTTTCTTGAAAAAGAAAATAGGACAAGTTTTACCGATAGGCTGTGTGCCGAGGAAGAATTACCTTGGGTGGACACAATTATGACATCCGATATATGGAGGAATGTTTTCCATTTCGGAAAGATGCAATCTCAAGCAAAATAATATGGCGGAGGAAAGGGGGTGTGGGCTACCCAGTTAAAAGTCTCACCGATTCCTTAGGATCGCGGGATTGTCAAGACCTCAGTGGGGGGGGGGGAAAGCACGTAGGATTAAAGAACAGGTTGGGCACCATCCAAGAGGGGTTTCTTTTTACAAACTCCACAGGAAAAAAGGAGACGTCGAATTTCGCTGTATTGTTCTTGTACCGAGGGAAGACCTTCAACGCGAGCTTCTGGACTGGGGAAAAAGAGTCAGGGGTTGGAGAGACTGTGAAAGGCATCGAAGGTAATAGAGCCGGGGCGCGGGGGGAAGGGGGCTTATGAGAAAAAATATCAAGGGGAAAAAGTAAAAAAAGGCAATGACTACAACATCGAAACAGCTGCGAAACCGTTAAACATGTACACGGGGACGTGGGGAAGTGAAAGGATAGCAAAGAACGAAAAAAGGGAAGGAGAGGGTAAAAAGGCTATTCACATACCCTAAAAATTGAGGCGCACTGCACTGTAGAAGGGAAAGACAGGAACTAGGCAAGGCAAACCAGGAAGCCGAGAGTTTGTGTTGCTGAAAAGGCCTTATTGAGGATCAGAAACTATCCGGATGGGAAATCTTGCGGGACACTGTTCGAAAGGGCTGGGGGATGAGAGGACGACAGAAAGGAACAAGATCCTGGCTTCACTGTGCCGGGAAGAAAAAAAGAGAAAAATACTGAACGGCCCGAGGCATGAAAAGGCACTGGTGCATCTGGCAAGATGGGGGAAACTAAAAGACAGGAAAAGCGTGGCTCAGAGCTAACCGTAACGAACGCCGACACCTTCGGGGGGGGCCTTATAAATAACCCTTTGCTCTCTGTGGAAAAAAAGGCAAAGAAGGGACGACTATTAGAAGGAAAAAAAAGATCCGAATGAATTCTGTAAAAGCACGGTGAAAGTGTGGAGAACCGCAGAACGACGTCCGCTAAAAGGAAGGTGAGAACCAACTGCCCTTCAAAAAGCGGGGGGCGAACAGCTACCTCACTTGGAGGAAGCTGAGTCTCTTGAGAAAAATTGGGGTCGAGAGGAGGGATGCCGCATCTGGGGGATATCCGATGCACACCTCATTTGAAAAGGAAGAAGGGTTTTAAAGATGAAAAACAAACGACACAGGAAGGACGCCTGCCAAAGGCAAGAAAGGAGGAGAGTATTGCAACCGATCGATCGGGAGCTAGATCAAAAATAGGAGGAAAAGAAGAAATCTCTAGGAAGGGGGGGAGCAATACTCAGCAGAGGAGGAACGATGGCTGGATTCTGTGTGGGTGGGTGTGGCAGGAATTTTTAATTTAGCGCGGGCAAGGAAGGTTTCCGAGCCCCGAGCTTCTGTGGGTCAGAAACACAGGCTAAATGGAGGGGAACTGCCAAAAAAGGGAGGATTACTGTCGAAACAAAACTCCTTTGAGGGGTTGAGGGGCATTGGGGGGGGTTGTGAGAAGATTATCTAAGAGTAGGAAGGGAAAGGGAGCCCACTTAGTCAAAAAAAAGAAAATGGAAGATCGACGGATGATGTTGTTTTGAGGTAAAAACGACGCGAAAAGGGGGCGTTGATTGTCCCTATTACGAAAAGGGGGTAATGGAGCACCTGGTGGGGAGTCTGTCAGGGGGCGATTGGATTTATAAAATACGGCCGATGAACCTTCTTTAGTCCAAAAAAAAAAAGGGACCTGCACAAGGTGGACGGACGGAGGAAATAGCTCAGCAACTTAAGGAGAAGTTCGTCCGGAAAATTAAAGCTGATCTCTCTGGGAGAGCTTTGAATAGTAAGACATCACTTGCAGGAAAAAGGGGTAAAAACTTGTTCAGAAAAAAAAGGTATCTGCTTCGGTGAGATATTCGACTACGGACTCACCAAAACAGCCATCGGCTTCCAAATTTGGAAATAAAAGAGGTCCCTGCGAGGGTCCATGGCAAGGGCATGACATGCAAAAGAGGGGGGTGAGGGGGTATTGCATTTTTTGGAAAAGGGAGGGCAGGCTATTTTCTAGCCGGGATTCAACAGGAAAAAGCTGTGTGCCAGGGCACAGAGGCCAAAACTGCTAAAGACTGGAGAAGAAAGAGCGGTGGATTGGTCAGAAAAAGGGAAGTTGAAACGATCCGGGAATTGAGACCGGCAACAGCCCATACTCTTTAAAAATGAGAGGAGGGCCTCTCCAAGAAATAATGGCGAACTCATAAGGACATCAAAGATCGCGGGGGAGACGGGATCGCGGGCAAAGAAAAAAAAAAAGGCGCCTCGAATCAGGGGCGGGGGGATGTCAAAAAATAAGGACGCGATCTTTGACAACTTAAGTGTTTTCATCGACGTGGGCGAAAAAGGAGTCGGGACATCCCGCCCACGCTGTACCAAAGCGAGGGAGACTTCAAGGGAACCCCAATCGCCAGGAACGAAGGATTTTGGGGCTGTCGCGGGGGGCTGAAGGGGGGGGAATCCCAACGGGGGAAAAAACAACTCCTCCAAAAGAGAAAATCAAAAGCAACGAATGTGGGGGGAGAAATCCTTTTGGACAAACTTGCCTGCCGGAAATGAAGCGGGACAAACCACCATTGGTCCTGAATAGAGGAAACGAACGTAAACTCTTCAAGGGGCGGGGAAAAAAAAACGCAGAGGGGGGATTGCTTCCACTGACACAGCAAGAGGGGGGGTCGGAGCGAGTCATAGAGAAAATCGGCTCGTGACGAAAAAATCTAACACTCACCGAGAAGCAAGAATCTGGCACAGTACAAACGATTAAGGGTGTCAATAAGGAAGGATGAGGCCAAGGGTGTCAACAGCAGTGCCGAGATCCCCGCGGGAACTATTTGGAAGGGGGGACACTTTAAAATTGGAAAGGGATGATCACAAAAGACAAATCAAAAGTATGAACGAGAAAAAGGGCGCCCGTTCGTGCAAGGAAAAGGCGGACATTGCCGAAGGGGACGGCGATAACGAGTAAGTTTAAAAGGGCGCCATAAGACATGGAATCCCTGTAGCCAAGGAATGTGAGAACGAAGGAATCCTAGAGACCGGGAGGGAGTAATCGCGACAAAAGAGAACCTTTTGGGCAAACGAAGAGAAATGTAAAAAAGGGGCAATGGGGGGACAAATACAAAATGGGAAAGAAACGCAAGCCGGGAAAAGGGGTATACGAAAGAGAAAAGGGGATACTGGCCGACCCGGGCACGGAGAAATAGAAGAAAAGCACCCAAAGAGGGACTCAAACGAGAATCTCAACAATCGTCTTAAAAGGAAAAAAAGAAGGGGTTTCCGGTTACTTTAAAACGGGGTCCTGTGCAGGGGAGCTGTTATCCAAAAGTCTTCGGCGGATATCCACTGGTGGTCGGAGGAGGGATGTGTCATTTGCCGGGAAGGAAAAGTGCCAAGTTTAATTGAGAAAGGTGGCTGCAAAGGGAAGAGGGGACGCTATGAGCAGCACGTACATCGGGGGAGGAAATGATGAGGAAATGCGGCGGCCAGGTTCAGGAGGAGGGGCGACGGATTGCCAGGAAGGGAAAGGTACGACATGGGCGTTGGCAAAGAATGAGCGCGTTGTATACGTTCACAATATTTGGGAGTGAGGTACCTCGACTCTGATCAGAAGGTCCAAGTCTAACAATGCAATATTACACTAGGGGGAAGGGAAATTCACTAAGGTGGGGGGAGGGGGGTTACACGGAGAATCAGAGGAGGGAGGACGACGGTTGTGATGGGGCATATTAGGCGGAAGAGGGGGGAGTTAGATCGATGAAAGAAAAAAGATCTACTATAAAGATAAACTAGACAAAGCATGACGGGGAGGTCATCTGAACTCAAAAAGTAGGGAATCTGACTTGCGGTTAGGGGGGAACTCAGAGGTCAGGCCAATGGTGTAAAGGCGAGTCTGAGGGGAGGGAAGAATTTTGTTTTACCAATAGGGGGGAGGGAATCGCATCGGGGATGAGTGGTTTAATTGGGCCTGAAACGGGAATCAACACTCTCCCAAATAAAGGAGGGTCTGCGAGGGGTGGGAGCCAGTTCAGAATGGTGATAAAATGATTTACATAGTGGTTCGGGGGGTTTGTCAAGAGAAAGAAGGGTGAGAAAGTCGAGTACCGACAGTTGGAAAAGCGGTAGAAAACATATTTGGGAGTTCCAAGAAAAACCGTAAATGAGGACGATCGAGCCTGATTAAACTGGAAGCTAGACCTCAAAGGAAGCTGCGCAGGGAAGGTAAAAGAAAGAATGGGGCAGTTTCTTTTCGAAGAGGGGAACCTTCCTCGCGGGACTCGACAGGGGAGAAGGAACTGAGAGATATATTTCAGATTAAACCAAAGAGATCCTACAAAGAAGGCTCTGCAAAGGGAGTGGTCATCATATCTCAGTTAAAATTAAGGGGGGGGGGGACGTTGAAGTATAAAAATCAGAAAAAGGAGTATAAAAAGCGAATGAAAGAAAAAACTAACGCTCTGAGTGGCGCACGGAATGGGGCAGAATTGACACTAAGGAAGGAAATCGGTTCTGAAGAGTCAAAAAATTAATCCGATTAAGTTGGGGGGGGGGGGCTGAGTCTTATCTAAAGTCGAAAATAAACCTGGGACGATTCCGGGCTTACAATGTCCTCGGGGGGGAAGGGGATTCTAAGATGTCCGACACAAATCTCCAAAGAAAAAAAAAAGGCGAGGGGTAAGAAAGGATGAAAGCAGGGGAACGGACGCGGGGGGGTAAAAGGGGTGGCAGTATATGGCCGCAGTTGTTCCTAAAGGGAAAGGGGTCCAGTCAGAAGGATCACATCGAAAAAACCAAAATCAAGCGGGGGTTCAGGTATCATCACCCTTTGACGAAGACGGGAAGGCAACGCAAAAGATTGAGAGGACAGGGGAAGGGAAAAAAAAGTCAGCAGGAGAGAGGAAAGTCTGGCAATTTTGCTAAAGGTGACTGCAAAACTTCCTCTAAGAGTCTCAAAAAAAAAAAAAAAGGACCATTCAAAGAAGAAGAGGTGGAGAAGCTGGAAGCGCCCGTGGCGGCATCGGAAAAGACAGTTAGAGTTCTGCTAGGCCAAAGAAATCGGGCGCTAGGTAAAACGGCAGGGAAGAGAGGGAGAAATTACAATACGCCCACAAACAAAAAAAGAGCCGCGCAAGGAGGGGACTCCAGATGCTTTCGGATTGAGGGAGGAAAGAGTATCGTTTCTACAGCCAAAAGAGGAGTGACAATAGAGATCATCGATCAAAATTGGCTTGAAGGGGGGGGGGAGGCAATACATACATACTGGAGAGAGGGGGAGTAGTTGAGGCGTGTGGGTGGGGGGTGGGACTTAGGTAAGGGGAACTTCGCGAGAGAAATGCAGGTTCAGAGGATAAGACCAAACGCTTTCATCAGCTAGCTACACACGAGAAGACCGTTACTATGAAAAATTGCGAGTGAAAGGAGCGGGAAAAAGAGGGAGTTGAAGGTCAGTTGGGGGGTGGACCTGGAGGGGGGAAGGATCTGAGGAAACATTAAGAAAACTCCATGGAGGCACAGACCATTTCTCCTGGGGGAATGGATTTGTGGGGTTTTTTTTTTTTGATCGACGGGGAGAGAAAGAGGCGACTCCGATGCGCCATTGGGTAGCCCAAACAAGGGGGGGGGGGGGGGGGAAAAACACCAGAACGTTGATGTGAAGGGGGCCGTGGGAACTATTATTAAATGAAGAGAAGGAGAGAACTTGCCGGTAGTCCCAAAATGATGTCAATTCCGAAAAAGGTTGGGAACTGCAAATGAAACTCGCGGCACAGCCTTCAGGCAAGAAAAAATTTCGTCCCGGAAAATAACCTCCTTACTCGCAGGGAGAAGTTCCGAAAGTAGGAAGGAACTAGACATATTCGAAGGCAAAGGGGGGGGTGGAACTCCAGAAGGCCAAGGTTAAGTGAGGGAAGCCTTAAGGCAGAATTACATCATCCCCAACCGAAAGAGGCTTCCGGGTGACTGAGAAAAGTGACTCAGGGGAATTAGAAAAGGGGGGGAGTGCGCACTTTCAAGAAAAGCGTCTGGATGGGGAAAGAGGGGAGAAGGGTTGAACTGGATCAATTCCCTTGCGGGAAGGGGAAAGGGAGAGCCATCCACTTCCCCCACAGGAAAAAGGGGTTTTCAAAGAGGGATGCCTGCTACATACGGTCCATCGGAGGGGGGGAGGGGAGGACTCCTGACCGGGTGGGGGGGGGAAAGAGAACAGGTGATTAAGAGAATCAGAGCACTAGAAAGACAGGCGCTTGAACAGCGATGAAAGGGGACCAGACTACGGCAAAAAGCAACTCGGGAGAAAGAAAGAACAAGATCTCTGTGTGAACGGTCTATGACAGAAAATGCATTCCTAAAAAAAGGAGCAAGACGCTGGTACAAAAAACGTCATATAAAAATCGGTCAAAAAGGGGGGAGGGGGTGGAAGAGGCGTGTCCCACCGTTCGTAGGACAAAAACGAAAACTCTTGAAGACTTCATTTTAACTTAGAAGGTGGTCAAAAATCGTCGCCTTCCCAATGAGGGTGTGCTGGTCGGTTTGTGGAGGGGACCGTTGAGGCCAACTGGAAAAAACCACGAACATCAACCATTTGGAGCGTCCTGCCTACCAGGAGGTCGCTTTAAAAATGTCCGAGTCGGCTCAGGGGGGGAAAATAAAAAATGCAAAAAAAACGAGGTTAAAAAGACACAGGGGGGTCCTGAAAGAGAGGTCGTAAAGGAGAGGCAAGTGTGGAATTAAAACCAGGAATGAGTAAGGGGTCAGGGGGGGATGGGAAAAGAAAAGAGCGGGTGTCGAAAGGAAGCGGTGAAGGAAGAGAGAGTTTCTTGCGCCTAGACAAATCAAAGGAGAACCTCCGTCAGAAGCCCAGGGACCAACGTCGAGCAGAGCCAGTAAGGCAGCAGGTCGTGCTAACGGTGTAAAACCAAAAAAGACCCTCCCACAAATAAGGGCCAGTAGGGAAAAAGAGGGGGACGTGAACAGCTGTAAGCGATTTGGACATGGAGGGAGCAAAAGTCCTGAAGGGAAAGACCTCCAAGATAGGGAAAAGAGAGCCAACTCTCTAAAAGGTCGTCAAGGAAAGGAGGAAGGGGAGTCGATGCCTTACTATACGTCGGGAGGACAAAGGAAATCCTTGAATCCCTGTGAAGAAGAGCAAAATTCAACCTGAATTCAATTCTGTTCATCACTACGGAAACACAGAGGAACCTTTTCAAGATGAAAGGAAAAAAGGAAACCTTGGAATCGAGAAGGAAAAGTGAAACAATGAAAGACCGCGTCCGGGGAAAGGGATATCCAGGGTCAACTGCCCAGAAAAAATAGGAAAAGGGAAAAAGAAAACCACATACTCTCTCAACAACAAAACGTTATTGAAGAGGGGTGGGGGGGCTTTTGCTTGTCCGGACGGGAGTCGTTAGAACCTGGATATAAACGAAAGAGGCGTCTTCGGTCATTTTCCGCGATGAAAAGGAAAGGGGGAAAGGTCGTGGGGCAAAAAGGTTACGGGGTCGTAATGCAAGGGGGAATCACGGGAGAAGGATTTGAAGTTAGGGACGGTAGGAGGCTTACGGATTCAAGGGGAATGGGAGGAACTAAAAAAACAAAAAGTACCGGGGGATAGATGCATCTTGCAGTAATCATGTTAAGTAAGCAAGGATGAGGTTGGCGCCATATTGTGAGGGATGGGGGGTGCCTGACTGGATGGATCGTAAACCAGCGGGGGTACAATCTTCAATTTGCACGCAGGTGAGTCGCTGTGGGGGGAGGGGTTGGAAAAAACCCCTTCAAACTCCACGGATTATTGTTCGCCTCAAGGTGTTGTGAAAGGTTTTCCCTTGAGGCGGTTTTTCTCCGGGAGGCATGGACGGAACTCTCATCTATCAGCTAACTAGAGAATCACCGTACACGAGTGTCCGGAAAAAGTTATCCAGAAATAAAGTCTGTAGCTCACTGTCCGCTCAAGGGGTCGGAAAAACTCTAAAGCAGTCCAATGGGTGTACGGAGTCTGATTAAAAAAATTTTTCTTTGCCTGAAGAAGGAAGGGGGGGGAAAAATTAGAGAACATCCCTAGGAGCGAGGGAAAAAAGTCGGTCTGTGGTGTTTCACGTTGGCGGCACGGCCAGCAAAAAGAGGAAAAAAAAAATAATTAAAAGGGGAACGAAAAGGTGTTGGAGACCCTTGGCAATAAGGGGAAACCGTAGGAAGGTCGGTACAATCGTGTGAGGTGTAGTGTCCAACTAAGTTGGAGGGGGAACGTCTATAACAGAAGGGGGGACAGGAAGGGAGAAGACGGTGGGCTTTGTCAATGCCAAAGAAAAGGAGCAACTGGCGAAGTTATGACTTCTGGCAATGGGCGACGTAGCAACCGTAGGGTCGCTCTGTAGCGACAGTCGGGTGCTTTTTCGAGAGGGGGAAAGTCTGCAGGGAAAAATCGCCGGTGAAAATGGGCCAGGCTTAGATAAGCAATTTCTTCAACAGGCGCTCAAGAAACCGCCGCTCGGCTCCCGGTATTTGAAAAGGAAAAGGTCTGCAACACAGGGAAGGTTTTGAAGAGGACTAACGTAAGACATGGAATTATACATGAAAATAGCTATGCCCCTACCCCTCACAAACGATAGTTAAGTGGGGAGAAATAAGTTTATCTTTCCGCAGAATTCAGGAAAAGAGTATTCGAAAGGACAAGATGCGGGGGGGGTGAGGGATCCTAGGTCGAAGGGTAGTAAGAACCGCAAGAAGATACCTAGGAGGGACAATGGGGGGCTCGACAGTGGGGGATTCTCAGAGGGTCTACAGAAAAGGAGGAAGAGCGTCTTCAAAATCAGGGGACGTAAAATTCTGGAAAAAAAGGGAAGAAAAGACAGGGAAGATTAAAAAACGACCTGGGGGAACAGGCAGCGTTGGGACTCAAATTTCAAGAGGAAGGAAGAAGTATCGAAGAACCTGGGTCACTACAATAAAAATCAAACGGCTGACTTGGGAAGGATCACACACTTGCGTCTAAGGGAAAAATCAAAAATATGGGAGATGCAGCCTCCCAAAAAAAGAAATCAGGAGAAGATGAAAACTGGTCAACGGGTAGTGTTTCTAGCCGTTCCAAAAAAGTCCGCGATCTTTTAGAAAAAACCCAAGGGGGCCCCAGTCAAGAAAAGTTTGTGGAAGCTACTTGGTCACGCCTTTGGCGGAGAGTAACGTCAGCTAGTAGAGCGCTGATGCAAAGACCTCGAGGTAGTCTCGAAAGGAAAAAGGCAGTTAGCGGAGTTAACCTCAGAAAAAAACACCAAAGAACGCCGCCGGAACAGCGGGTTCAAAGATGGAGTAGCGGATCCCGCCGAGATCGGATCGAGGATCTCTCTCAAACACTTATTATTATAAAGAGAAGAAAAAAGAATAGGGAAGAGGGGAGGGCGGACCAAAACTAAAGAAAAGATATGGGATCCTGCTGAGTCTGGTTGCGGACGGTGTGGGTGTGTGGGTTTTTTCATGAGGGTAATTCGAGCGGCCCTGATGTGCATCGATAAAAAAATCCGGGGGCCACTAGGGACAACGACTTGAGGGCTGCCGCCAAACCCGAAGTCTGGGGGGGGGTGTCCGCCACACGCTGGTCGTGAAGGTGGATTGGGGGGTGGGGGCATCCAAAATAAGGAAGAGGTCCTGAAGAGGTAGCAACTAAATTAGGGGACACATAAAATTGCCTACGAGAAGGCTTTTGTCACTTCCAAAGAGGGAACTGGAAGGGGCCCGATGCCGCAAAGGGTGAGGGCAGAAAACGCAGCTTAAAGGTTGGGGCGGGGCCGGTTTGAGGATAGGAAGTCCGCCTGGGGAGAAAGGGATGAGGAAAAAATGCGGCAGAGTACAGGAAAAAGGTTAAAACAGATCGGGAGGGTTGGGATCATCCTAACTTTCAGAAAGGCGTCCGGACAGAATAGCCAAGGATACTTTCACGGGAGTACTAGGGGCAATAAAAAAAAATGAGTATATGGAATCAAACAAGACTCTTCCCATTTACTGGGGCGGGAGGGGGGAACCCTAGACTAAGGAATAAAAAAGAACCATAGGATGAAGAGGGGGGGTGGAACTTCAGAATGAACGAGGTTCCTGGTTGAAGTCTAAAAAAAAAGGGGGCGTTTCACTTCAAGAAGCGTGGGGGGAAAGGGGGGAGGAAGAGCTAATTTTGTGATAACAGGGAGTGCGGAGAGTTCGATCCCACTGGGTCAAAAGTACCTTCACCCCAGCGAAAGGGGACGGGTACTCACGAAGGTCTCTCAAGCGGTGTATTTAAAAAAAAAGGAAGGGGGTAATCGAAGGGAAGTAGCTCATCGCCACGCGACAAGGAAAAGTTCACCGGCGATGATTGCACAGCTCCCACAACAACGGAACTTTCAGCCCTAAGGACGCAGCGACGCTTGAAAAGAACGGAGCGGGCTGGTTCCCATCCTCAAGAGGAGGAGCACTGGGCAGAAAACGGGTGGATGGGGCAAAAAAGGAATATAACAGGATTTTGAAAATGTAGGTTGTTCAAAGCAAGGTTAGGAAGAAAGGGGGGGAAAATCCCTCCACATCCTAACCGAAGGAGTTTAGACGGAAAAAGGGTAGCACAAAAATTAGAAGGGAAATCCCGATTGCTGTCGATGTTTTCGGTGCCGTTGGGCCCCAAGGGGAAAACACGACCGCTGGGGAGGGAGGAAGAAGGATTTATCCAAAGAGGTGGGTAAAAACCAAATGTCCTGCTTCAGCAGGAAAATCAGAAAGGGAAAACACAATTGGGGGGAAGGTAGAGGAAAAACTAACATTCTGAAAGTGGAGATGCCCGAGTGCAAGGGAGAATATGAAAGAAAGGAGAGAGAAGATCGGTATAGAGATCGGGGGCTCGGGTCCCGAATAGAAAGCCACCAGCGGGCTCATCGGGAAAAAAAGTGGAAACCGGGAGGGAAGGAAGAAGAAAAGCGGGCGCCGTTGTTCAACAAAAAAACACTTAGGGAACGGACTGCCCTCTGAAATATGGGGACGAGTTTGTAAATTTTGAACCTTCATTATAATAAAGGAGAGTACATCCCTCGGAATCAGTGAAAATCGCCGCACAAATAATCTCAAGGGTAGGAAAACTCCCATGAGGACTTGGCAGAAACGGAGAAGAAAAGGAGGTTCCGGGCCCATCATCAGGGAGAAATGTAGAAGCATAATTGTACTCAAAACGCATAAAAGCCGCTCGATGAAAGGGCTGAGTATAGCATCTAAAAGGGGGGGGGGTCCACGGGGGGGGGCAAGACAATCTAAGGAAAAGGAACTTGTTAATACGTCAGACAATAGAGACAGGCATACTCTCGGCCACCGGGGGGTAGAGAAGATAGGGATAAAGCTAAAAAGAAAAAGGAAAAGGAAATCCAAAAAGCCAAAGATCTAGAAGAAAACAACAAATTATTATTATTAAATATAGAGAGGTGGGGGAGGGTGGTTGAAAAACTTTTCCTATGGGGGAATTGGGGCGGGGGGGCGTTTTAGCCCGGCGGCGATACCTTGCCAGGGAGGCGGTCCTTCATTTTCATGGGCCGGATCGAAGAAAAAGGGAACATTTCTTGAGAAAATGTGGGCGGGGAAAGTTTCAGTTTTAATACGGGGAGTATCGAAAACTGGATCGTATGGAGGACTCGAGGCTTAAAGGAAGAAGGCTTCCTTGCTCGGAAGACGGGATCGCAAGGCATCGTATAACGGGGAGATAGGGGCCGAACCAGGATCTAGTTGGGGGAGGGGTGACCTGCTTGGTGGCTGGGAACAGGAATCGACTTTTCGTCTCAAGAAAGAAAAAGCGCTCCCCGATGCGACGGATATCTCGGGCGTAAGGGTCTGGGGTAAAAAAAAAAAGTCGGCCTAAATTTAGTAAGGCGCCGCTCCGACGGTTTTGCCTGGTGGCAGAGGAGGCAGGGAAAAGGGGCGCTTCTCTGAGCGGAAAGAAGACGATCTCCATTACGATCGAGAGAGACACAGGGTCTTGTTTGGAAATCCAAAAAAAGGAAGGGAGGGGAACTCAAACGCGCTGCATGACAGGGAAAATATATCAGCCAATACAAAGGAGAGGGATAAAGGGGCGTTGGAGAAGAAGACCTTCCCTTTTTTGTACAAAGGGAGGACGC
>Ga0179593_1474879_pt1 | contig 14709 bp, 11 predicted proteins | sample CZODoug2_1_08_16_FD_185931 | JGI IMG/M metagenome (GOLD analysis project Ga0179593, IMG submission 185931) | Vadose zone soil fungal communities from Angelo Coast Range Reserve, California, USA - CZODoug2_1_08_16fungal (PacBio error correction) | ecosystem: Environmental > Terrestrial > Soil >...
AGCACACACGAACACAAACTGTCAAAAGGGGTGGAGGAAACCGGCCGGACTTCAAAGCGTACGTGCCAAGACCAAAAAGAACACGTCGCATGTACTAGGTGGGGAAAGAGAGTGAAGAGGCCTAAATCCATGGGGGGGTGCTAGTACAGGAAAACAAGGGGAGCAAAGGGCAGGAGAGTATAGAGGACATGAAAAACCATCAAAAAGGGGAGGCAACCTAAAAAAGCGCAGTGTCCCCCCTTTGTGAGCATAAAAAAGATGGAGAGGGGTGCGGCCCGAGTACTGACAATTAAGCAACGCTGATAAACCGTAACGGGGCTGCGAGGAGACTTGGGAGGAGGGATGGATCTTCGGAGTAATTACGGGGCAGAAAAATCAGAGACTCACGCGCATGAACCTTCAGTTCGACGGACGACCAACCAACCCCATACCCAGCTGCCCCAAAGTTAAAAAAGGTTGAAAGCGTGATGTTCGCGGGGTGCGATTGAACTGGGCAAACTGGGCGGGGGGTGGATGAAAAGTGCTGTAAGAAGGCCGAGGCCGAGAGCTAACCACAGGAAAGTAAAACTGCAAAGTGGGGGTTGGAGGCACAGAAAAAAATGTGTGGGGGAACTAGGAAAGAGTCCGGGATGGGGCATCGAATGAACCGAAACGGCAGAGGGAGGGTTGGTAGTAAGAAGGGTCCTATACGCCAGGCGGGAGGGGCGTTGCCTCTTTCTGGACAAGCGAACGCAGTCGTCCGCCAAGGGAAAAAAACATTAAAATCAGGAGAAGAGAAACAGGGGCCAAGATGAGAAAACCGGACTCCCAGTGAGGGAGGGGTTGCAGAAGTCATCCGTAATGTTCAAAGGCATGGGGGAAAAGCACTAGGCGGGAACGTCGTAAAGATAAGCACAACCCCGAACAGATCAGATAGACCTCCTGAGAATACTGTGGGGCGGCCCGGGTGGTGGGGGAAAATCGGAGAGGGGGCAGAGGTGGCATGAGCGGGGGGAAACGGACTTGTTCCGCCAAAAGTGGAAAACAACTAGGAAACATGGGAGCGTTGTTCTTGGGACTTGCAAACAAAACTGAATCTGCTGTCTAGTAGAAACTAGGTGCCCGCGAAAAATATAACGGGCTTTTCGGGGGTATCCACTTTTTGGGAAAACTAAATATGGCTTTTAGAGGGAAATAGAAGTAGGAGACTCGCAAGCAGAAAGATCGGACAAGGGTGCGTGAATTTTTGGAGGTAGACTCTGGAACGTGATGAAACTCCTAAAGCAGGCTAGCTCGAATGTCGTACGAGATTGCGTGTAGAGGCGCTCAACAACAAAGCACGGGGAGGGTAGAATAGGGAGTGAGCAAGAAGCAAAAGCCAACGACCTAACAATGGAGAGACTAGGACTCAAAGAGTGATCGTCAAACTAAAAATAACGACCAACTCGGCGGTGCTGCGTCAGTTCCTGGAAAATGGAGACCGCCCATGGGGGTTGGGCAAAGGTCAGGAGCGCAAGAGTTTCCAAGTTGTAAAAAACAGAACGAAAGGAGGGAGCCGGGGGAGAGTGGGGTGGACGAGAGGTTTGGGGAGGAAAAAGCGCTACGGTACGGGGCTGAAACAAGTGTGGCTAAAAGTCGGGGAAAGGGCGAAAAAAGAAACGAGCCTGTTAGGGTCACAACCGTTCGCGGGGGGAAAAAAACAGTTGATGCTCCCGAGTAATCGTCTAGAGATATGAAACGGGCGGCGGTGGACGGGGCTGTGCCGAATCCCGCAAGGAACGTGTCAAAAGGGGGGGGGGTGGAAAGGAAAAGGGGGGGAGGGACCCTCATAGCATCTATGGAAAAACTTTTCAGCTGACAGGGGGGTCACCTGAAGATTTTCCGGGGGTTTAAGGTCAAAAAGGCACAGGCATCGGTCCGTGGAGGACCGCATCAAGTTTACTGGACCGCAACGAAGAATCAAAATACAGGTGGGGATCATCAATCCTCAAAACCAGTATAAATACACAGAAAGCATCAGGCAGTTCCATGAAGTCACCATCCACGCTCTAACTTGAACAGGATTTTAAATATCAAGGAATAAAGAACGATTTAGTTGGTTTCTCTCGAAAGCGTTTAGGGACCTGAAGTTGAATAAGAAAACAACAAGATTAAATGTGAAAAAAAACCGCAGAATCGTGGGAAGCGGTATCGGGGGGGGGCAAAAACTGGGCGATTGGCCAGGTGGGTAAAGAAAATTACGCGCCGAAGGGGGAAATTTCGAGGGGATAGGGAAAAGGGGCAGGTCAATCAGGGGAAGGAACGTCGGTCAAGACGTCTAAAAAAAACCAAACGGAGAGAGGACTTCGCAGCTAAGTCCTATACAGGGTAGACTGAGCACTAGGAAGATAGGGAGTGGGGAAGATTGAAATACTCTCCAGCTTTTGGGATGTCGATGGGTGATGGAGGGGTGGGCACTATCCGGCGGGGTGAGGCAGATCAAGTGGAGGTGAAATGCCTAACAAGCGGTAAAACAGGATGTGCCTGCCAAAGGAGGGTGCGGGTAATAAAAGAGAATTCCTAACCGGCAGAAAAAAAACGAGGCTGCAGGTCAAGAAGAAAAGCCAGAGACCCGATAGGGAGTGTTGGGGTAAAAAAAAAAGATGAATAAGAACAAACAGGAAATTGTCGGAGAGCACTTGACGGAAAGGGTAGTAAGTGGGGGAGGAAAAATGATTGCACCAAGCGAACGGAAATGCACGACATGAAGGGAAAAGAAGGCCGGAATCTCCAGGACTAATACGTGGAGAGGTGGGTTTCCGGGTAGGGGGTTGGTTGGCAGGCAGCAACAGTGGATTGCTATAAAAACAGAGGGAACAGGAATGTTGCGGGGGAAACTGGAGGATTCTCCTCGGTGCTGCGTAGCCAACGACGCGGTGGGGAATCCTGGAAACACGAAACAAAAACTTTATCAATCTCAACTAAGGGGTGCGAGTAAGATTCTGCAGGGGGGTGGCAAACGGCATTGTCGAGAAAGGGCAAAGCATCGGGAAAGTATGAGGGGGGGATATAGGAAACGAATGGCTAAAAAGTTTTGCAAAGCGGGGAGTAAAAAGGGGGACGCTGTGTATTTGGTACTAGCGACGGGGTGGGGGTACTCCAGCAAAGAGGAGCAGTTCGAAGAACACACGAAGACGAGAGTTAGAACGGCCCCTAAGCGGGACGTCGAACCCGGCGGGCCTTGTGTGTGACCCAGAAACCGTGCGCGGGGAAATATTGGGGGTCTATGTCCGTTTAGGGGGCCCGAAAGGCATTGTAAGCCTGCAAGCAACAATCATTCAAAGAAAGGGTTGGCGTTGAAACACTTACCGGAAGAACTGGGAAACATAAAACGAGTGGGGGGGGGTTTCGGGCGACTGAGTGTGTCGGGTCCGAAGTGTAGCGTGAAGAAGGCGGGATTGGGGGAGGCACGCAGAAGTGCAGCGAAGAGAATAGTAATCGAAGAAATGGTGACCGGGAAACGATGTCAGTCGGTTGAAAAGGTGAAAAAAGCAACCCGGGAGGGGAAATTGAGAGAAAACTGATCGGTTGTCCAACAGAGAGATGGTTGGGTGACGGCGGCCCGGTCGGGCGAGCACGCGAGGCCGGGCAGAAAGCGCCACTCAAAAATATGACGACGGCGGGAACACAACGAATCGCCAGTCATGCCCTAGTGGGACTTAACAGCCGCACAGTTTCACTGGGAGGAAACATGCGAAAGTCTGATGGTACTACTTGCCGAGGTTTGATCCGGATTGAACAAACACGAACGGAGCAGTGACCCGCTGGGCGCAAACGGATGAAAAGTAGGGACTACCTGTAAGCGAGAAATACGTGGTGGATCTTGCGCAAGAAATGGTGGACGGATGATCAATTCGGGTGTGGGAAGGTTATGGAAGAATGGGGGAAGGCAAACCCTTCCAAACTAATCGCGTTCAAGAGGGAGTGGGCAGGAGGAGGGTAAGTGACCGGAGAGGGAATCAGCATCTGGTAAACTGGGGGCGAGAAGTGAATTACGGACCATCGGTACTCTGGCGCCGTTGGGGTGTACTGGTTATTGAGGGGGGGGGAAATGGTGAAATCTTGGGTGAGAGGTTGCGCTTTGTGGGACGGTGGGGGCCGGAGAAACGCCGGGGCCGTGTAGGTACGCCGCCGCTCAAGAGAACATTTGACGTACCCAGAAAAGCCAATGACAAAAGGTACCACCTGAATTCAGCCACGTAATGAGGGACCGTAAATATGCTTATGAATTTCTCTTCACAGGACAGGGAAGACGGAGAGACAGCGGTCTTAATTGGGGGTTGGTCGTGGTAGCTGGCTGCAAACAGGAATACCTTGTCAGGGACGAGGGGTGCGAGGACAATCGAGCGTGGTTTCTGGCGGGGTGGGTACGACACGACCCGAACAAGCAGATGAATCAAACCGGGGTGAAGTTGAAAACCGGCAAGGTTGAAGTTCGATCCTGAGAACGGAACGCGAGGAACTCAGGGGTGCATTGAAAGCACTTTGTTCTCTATAACTAAGTATCACGTGGGAGAGGTGGGAGAGGAAACGCACAACTGGAGTGTGCACGACTCCAAGTGTCGCCACCTTTCACTCGGGGGGGCAAGGGCGAAAACAACGGCAAGTAAATACTTGTGATGGATGTTGTCGATGAAAAGTTGAGTAAGGGGGAATAATGCTTCAACGGCCGGAAAGGGGGCGTGGACGACGAGGTGGAAAAAGCTCTCAAGCCGAATGCAAAGGGGTACTGCCGCGGAGCCTGGCGACAACCGTAGGAGAGGTTACTCCATGGAAGAACAATGCAACTGAGGGAGGTAGGGGGCTCATTGGAACTCTCCATACATCTCAGACAACAACACAAGAGTAGGAAAGGTTTTGAAAACGCACTCCGCATATGGGAAGCAGACGTAAAATCGGACGACTTTGTGCGGACTGGCCGGGGGGGATGTAACATCAAATTGCTATTATAACCTAGTCCACCAAAAAGGATCAGGGAACTAGGACACGTTTACGTTTCCCTGGCCTAAGTGGGGGTCAGAAATGTACCAGGACTCAGGTTTGTACGCTTTTTCGTCGCAAGCTGACGGGTGGACCTGTCTACGGGACCTGGAGACGGGGATCAGAATGAAACGATCAACGCGATAGTGATAGCCAACGTTCGTGGGAACTGCCCCAACGATAGAAGGAGTGAACAGGGGAAGTGGCAAAAACCGGGGCCGTGAACGGGGAAAGAATCCGGTCCGTCTCATGGAGGGGTCCGTTCGGGATCAAAAAAAAGCCGACCCAAAACCAAACGATGGTGGGGGGGCCGAACGAAGGACTGGAAGGGTTCAGGGTGGCCAAAAAACTTCGACGAAAACTTCATCGCTGATGGGGACCACAAGATTAACCGACGAAGAATCAGCGGCAGTTAACCTCTACTACCGGGAAGGGAATTTCAGTTGTGGTCAAGAGGGTTTACAGTGAGCAGGGGTTACAATACAACTCTTTGCTCAATTTAAACAGTAACTACACTATAGCGAGTAAAAAGAATAGCACTGCACGGCGATCTCATTCGAGAATTTCAAAACTCCAAAATCAACAAGAAAACCAAGCTAGAAAAAAAAAAAATATCTACCCAACCCAATCAGGAAAGGAGGTCAGGAAACATTAAAAAAGACGAGAAAGTACTTCAATCCATTTCGAAAAGAGGGCTGGGAAACAGCTGGCTCATTAACAGATCACGCAATGTAGTGCGGACTGTGGAAACTCCCAGCTTTGGCGGTGCTATAATCCGGGGCATTTGGGAACCGGAATCTTCACCGACCGTTCCAAAAAAAAGGAACGTAACCTGGGATCGAACAAGTTCAGGGAGAAGAGATACAATTAATCGCCCGGGATAGTGAAGGAACAGAGTAACTAAGACTACGACATGGAGCAAAATAAGCACTCGAAGCGAGGGAAGGGCGCAACTGGGGGTGGATCGGTAACATTCAAGCAAGCGAATGCAGGAACCTGGTCGGCAATAATATCAACGAACAAAAAGGCTGCCTGTTACAATGGACCTCCTGTTAAAAAACGGGGGATGGGTGCCCCCAGAAGTGGGAATGTATGTGCGGCATGGGGTTAAAGTTACCTCTCTACAGGGACCATCTAAAGACAGTTGTACAGGAGGGGGTCTACAATCTCTAGTACCGGAGAAGCACCGGACATTCTAGCCAGCGGAACATTCTTGGAAAAGACAACTACATCAATGTTTCCGACCATGCAATTCGAACAGACTGCCGTCTCATCTATTCGAGAGGCCACTTCCAAAGGGCATACCAACTCAGGCGTCACGATAACCTTCGTAAACTCAGTAACAGGGCAACCAAGACCCAACTCCGGGGAGTCTACACAAACAAAGGAATGGAAAGGTAAAGCCACTGAGGGGGGAAAAAACAACTTGAGAGACGACTAAATGAAGGGGCGGGGGAAAAAGTCTAGAAACTATTTCCAGACCAGGTTTTCGCTGGGGACACCGTGAAAAACCAAGATGGGGGGAGAGGGGGGCATCTTCGGAGACTATGGAAATCGTATTAAAACTTGAGCAGTCATGCTCAAGATCGTGGACACTGTTTCAAAAAATAAGCGGTAACAATACAGAGTATCAAAGAACCCGACAAAAACCCAATAGAGCCGGTCTTCACATAGACTTACGGACGTCGGCACTCGGTTGCAAAAGGTGGACAAAGGATACACGCAAATGCAAAGGCTGCGACTACTCGAAGCCAAGAATGCGGGGAGATCGCGCACAGTGGCATTAATAAAAGAGCCTTCACCACCAATCAAGGAGAACTACGAAAAACCAGGGCAGAACGTAAGGGACGAGCGGTGAGTAAAAATGTGGCCAAATTCACTGGAGTGGGGGGCGGATCCAATGCTGCATCCAAACACGACAAGGACGTATTCGTAACCAAGCAGATTCAACCTATAAAGAACAAACCTCATTCGTGCGGCAGGTCGATGGGGGGGTTACCGAATCTCTAATAATGGAAAGGCCCAACACTGATTCGGTACTTCAAGCCCAGAAGAAGCAACATAATGGGAAGGTCGGAAAGGATGCAAAAGCCAACTCTGGGGGGGGTTCCGTAGTACAGACACATGCGAGAAGAACGCCTATTGCAGAGAAGAAAAGAAAGGGCTGTACCGGCGCTGCTGGTCAATCTGTAATCAACCTCTGACAGGTCCCTAAAGGTACACTACGACACCGAGACACGCAAACACCGGCCAAAGGCCAAAAATTAATGGTAATCAAGTCACCAGGAGTAAACGCAACCGATTACGTAAAGAACACTAGTGGTATCCGTATTCGCGCTCGTGGGAAGAGGGTGAGACGCCTGGAGATCGAACGAGATTCAACGTGCAGAAGAGCGGAAAAGAACGACCTCAAGCGAAAGAATGCGCGCAGGGACAAGAAATACACGCGCCATAGCACTTTGGCAAAAACATTAACCATGGAAAGATTCGAGTGGGAAAGGAGGACCAGGGACTGTTTGAATCTAAAGTAGCAGTCCCTTAAAAAGGCGGAAATAAAACACCGGGCGACGAAGATGGAGGAAAAGGGGGGGGGGACGCCAAATAGGAGACGGTGTCTTCAATTAATGAAAGGTCGTCCTCCTGGGATTTGGAAATAGGCCAGGGGAGAAGGCGTGATAGAAAAGATCCGGAGGTTTCCTCTGTGGCACGGACGCAGCTGAAACACACTGTGAAAGGATCCTATAACCCACGAATCTTCATAAGCCAAAGGAGAAAAGATTTTGATCGGGGTCGCTGGCATCGCCCTGACAAAGGACCGAAAAAATTCGCAACTCTAGCCTCACGAAATGATCGCGATTCAGAGGCGTCAATAGTGAACCGCTGCCAGAGTGGTGACAAACCAGGAGTATTTCAAAGTGTTGGGCTAACAATAACTCATGGGGGTGGATCACTACGCGGGGAAATAATTCAGCTGTGGTGTTCGTTTCCCAAAAACAGAAGCTCCAAACAAGACGTGGCGGAACGCATCAAGGTCGGAAAGAAACTTTGAACCCGAGGCTGCTTATCTTAGGCCCATGATGTCGCCTTAAGAACGAGCAACGAAGTCGGGGCGAGCATTCGAGAGCGAAGCGATTACAATGTTGATAAATCAAGCGGGAACAAGGCACTTAGAGGACAGATTTCACGTGCAGTGCGGGGTAAGCTATAAAACACCAACAACGAGGATAAAAAGATTAAACGCGACGCCTGAAAATAAAGAGATCCGTCTGGGGTCAGGGAGCAAAGAAAGTTAACCTAGGTATGCAAACGAACACAGTAACAACCGGATTAGGTCTGATCAATATTTGGCAGGGAGATACTCCCTTTAATTGTTCTAAGGAATCCAAAGAAGCACTGGATGGGGTTTCAAAATGTATTGCGCAAAAAAAGCTCGGTAATAACGGAGCCGCCGAGTGTTTGTGAACTATATGTGTTGGGTCAAGAAACAAAGATATATTGCTATTAGGGGGGTACAAATTTGGAAACAACAAATGACGGTGAGAAGAACAAAAAGGAAACTCATCCTGGGTATCCAACCAGTTCGCTTGGTAATGGTTCCAGGACTTAATGTCGCCCATTATACGCCGATATCCTGTGGACAAATACTTGGAAAAGCGGAGATGCGAAAATGTCAGAATAACTCGGCCCGTCTTGTAAGTGTCCTACAGTGTATCTCTGTTTCCTGCTTGTTCTAGCGACGGACAAGAGTTCATCTCTTTGGTCCTTAGTTAAGCCAAGGGCCAAAAAAAAGGCGTCCTGGGACGTTAAAAGTACTAATGCTTCTAAGTTAGATCATAGAACAGAGTCGGCGAAGATTAAGCCGGAAGAATCTAAAAAGAAAAGAAAGACCTCCTATTCGTCAACTCCAAGAGCGACGACAACGGGGGGCAATGGATAGAAAAATTCAGTTGGATCGCTGGGCCGCGGGTTAGGCTTGATTGGTAATCAAAATAAAAAAACCCAGGAGCCCGCTAAAGGGGAGAGGGGGGGGGAACGGGGTTGTGGACAAACGTGGGCGATGGACCTTTGTAATTCCGCGAATTTGAAATTGCGATGGACTGGGGGACTATGTCACAAAAAGGGGGAGGGAGTCGGGTAGATTAAGACCAGAGACTACCCGATCGAGAAAGGAGGATCAGCCGTGTTTAATGGGGAAGGCGAAAGAATTCCCGTTAGGATGACTAGTCCTGAAGTGTGGTGCAAATAGACGGGTGCAATGTGTAGGGTGACGAACCTGATGGGAAAGTGGAAGGAAGCATATATGCACAGCAGCAAAGGAAAGCAGCTGGGGGGGGCTCTCCAAAGATGTTCCGGACGTATGAACCGTTAAATAAAAAACAAGAATGGCGGGTTTTGCATGAACAGGCTAGGGTAGGTGGGCGGAGAGGAGGGGAAAGAAAAGGGGTGGAAGCATTCGGGGTAGGTAAAATCGGTAAGGGCCCAAATCGAACGTCAACGGAACATAGCTGAGGACGTCTATGTACTCTGGCCGGGGGGCGTAAAGGGAGGTGGTTCAGCGTCGGGTTGGGGGTCTGCAGAAGGGTGGTGAAAATAGTACCAACGAAAGGTTCTGGTCGGACACTAGGTGAACGACGCGCAATGGGCGTGAAGACCGGGGAAAGGCTCCGTGGGACTCCTCAACTGTAGCATCAGCCATAAATAGGGGCTACGAAAAATTTAGCATGTGAAAATTCGGGTCGAAAAAGGGACAGAAACCGAGAAGACTCGGGGAATATCGGAACGGGAGCGCCGATTTGCGTCGGGACGCTGCCGGAAAAAGAAGGACGCGCTGTTGGAAATTGAAATTGGGGTGGGTCCTAGCGTCAGCGCAGTTCGCAAAGCAAGAAAGCAAATAAGAAGAGCCCGAGACCATCGAAGTTACGAAAAACGATGGTGAAAGGGGGAAACACGCGAAACCTTGAGAGGGGGAATATTTCTTCGTGGAGACGGCACACAGTGGGGGGAAATACGGAACGGGGGCAAATCAGGGGGGCGTAAACTTCCAGGTTACTGTGGAGGTACTTAGTGGGATTGGGTTTTAAATAAAGAGAAAGGCTGGGGGAACGACGGTCTTCGTGATGGGTAATTGTAATACATGCTCACTACTGGTGGACTCTAATAGGGAGGGAAGCAGATTTCCGGGGCGGAAGTGCGTTTTGTAAAATAAGTCAGACGCCGGAACGACTGACGGGAGCTAAATCATGATCGGAGCTTTTGGGCAGCACCCGGGGTTCAAACTTGTTGTCGGGGGAGGGAATGGGTCGCGATACCCAGGTAAGCTAAAGAACGCCACTCTAGAGCGACTGTCAAAATCGCCGGGAAATCCCTCGGGGGCTAGCGTAACTAACTGGTTTCGGTGGATGGTGACTTTACAGGGTCAGTTGACTGACTAGTGGTTTAGTCCTGAGGATCAAAGGGCCGGGAAACCGCGCTGACGGCGACGAGACTCAAAGGGAGTTGGGTCGAGTGACGATGGAAAAGACCGGCGCGGAATTGGGGTCTTGAGAAGGGAACGGGTATCTTACGCAGGAAGGTCTTGGGGTTTGGGAAAGGGGTATGTAAAGAAGGAAGGTAGATAGCACAGAACCGGGTACCCACGGGAAAAGCAGAGTTAACGGCAAGGGCATATAGATGGTATGAGCTCTGATCACAAAAAGCCCTCCGAGGTTCTAATTGGCGAAGTAGAAGGAGGTAATGAGAGGACCACCCGCGGCTGGCGCCGGGGTTTTTGTTTTACTGGTATATTGTTGTATTGGAGAGAGTGGGGGGTTGAATTTTTCGTGGCGTATTATCTACAGCGTTGGGGTTCAGCTATGGTTTAACATTAACACCAAAAATCAGGGCCACTGAACCAAATTCAACCTGTCTCGCCGCGATGTCCCCCCAATACAATGAAAGAAACTCGAACAAAATGAATCTTAGGTCAGGAGGGAGGGTCAGTTAGAGTTGATCGGTGAAAGTTTTTGGTTTGCAAAACTGAAGAAACAGAATTACGGGTGGGATTTCGTCTTCAAAGAAGGGTATTGTTTTGGTGGGGTTGGAAAAACCAGTAACCAGCAGAGGTCAGCGAACAGAATGTTCGGTCCGTTCACGAACTAGGTTTCTGAAGTCAAGGGATAAACCGTCCAGAGAGAGGGAATAAGGGCATTTGCCAACGTTTCATCTACCTAATCGCGGTAGGCCTGTCAGCATCCACTTGGTTAAAACAAGGAAGCGGGAGGAAAAAATAGGCAAGCTCGAACAGGCCCGTAATCCTTTATGGATGGGGTGAATCCTACGCACAAAACTGAAGGTAATGGAACAAGCGGCCGGAAATATCGTTTGCATCAGAAGGTGGGGGACTAAGTCAGAAGGCGGTTACCTATCCTGTCGAAAACCAGGCTTGGAAATCGTTCGAGTCACTCCAATGTAGATGCAGAAGCTCCGACAAACCAACGGAGGAAAGTGAAAAGATATCTAAGGAAAAGGAAAGTTCAGACAAAGCTTGAGGGGAAGTACTAAAAAGGATGCGCGGTTGTGGTTCATAACTATTGAACGCATACGGACGGAGAACCAAACTCGATGGAAGAAAAACAACCCCAAAACCAAAAATGTAGTAGTCAAAGATGGGCTTGTGCCTTACGGAATGAAGGCTTATAAAATGAGAAATTTGTACGGACTTTGCGAGGGCACGCTGGGTGGGGTAGACATCTCGAAACTACCTGGTTTCACGAAAACCAGTGGGGAATCGGGAAAAATATTCCAATGGGACTAGATAGGGATCTCCTTGATGGAACTGCACGTAACAGAAGAAGTACACGTATCCCAGGATGGAAGCAGACACCTTCATCTTACGAAGGAACATTGAAATCTAGCTTAACTGTTGAAGTGCGTGGAACCACCCCGGGAAAGCATCAACCAGGGGGTCGGGTGCCGAGGACAAACGAAGTAAAGTTACTTTCCTTGTTTGAAGAAACCAAAAAAAGGTCTCGAACAAAATCGGAGCGGGGGCCACGCCAATGGACGACAAGCCGAAGAGAATCGTTTCGTTATAGATATTGGAGGAATTTGTTCACAATTCAAAAGGTAGGGCCCTGGGACTTTGTCCAGGAACAATGCGTCGACGTCACATGGTACTCAAGATTCTTCTCGGAAGAACATGCACGTCGAAGGCGTAATTAAACCCAACCTCCTAAACCCGTGCCAACGAGCTCATAAACGCCCCAGAATCAATACTTACGAAAAATTCGATGGACTTCAGTCAACACCGTAAGTTCTACGAATCGTGGGGACAATGCGAACCGAGGAGGAATGAAGCAAGACGGGATCATTAACATCTCGCAGGTACGGCGGTGTACCCTTGGAGGTTGGATATAAGGGGGGCTTGAAACGACAGAACTAGGAAAGAAGGAAACACGAACTTCAGGAGGGAGATGGTCCAAAGTGAGAGGGAAACACCGTTATAGCTTGTACAAAAAAGAACGACTTATCAAGGAAAAAAATGTGGAGCGCGCGCTCAGCGAGGGTAACACCCTCGGCGTGTTGCTAATCAAAAAAAAACTCGCAGTAAGCAAAGGAATAAGGACGGGGTGGGCAAAAACCGGGAAAGTTGTACAGGAAAAAAGGGAGGCATTGCCCATTCATTTGGGCCCACAGGTAAACCTAGAGTTGCTTAGTGTCGGCGGAAGGACGAGGGGGGGAACGGGAGCGATAAAGTGGGACGAAAAAGGGGGTCAAGGGGAAAATCGAGGCATCAAGGGGGGGGAGAGAAATTACACTAGGCGTCAATTTCTGGTACGAAATAAAAGGCGGAAAAACTGAAAATTCGCGGGGAACGAAGGAGCTAGATGAAAAACTGAATGCAAGGAGAAGGATAAAGTGTCAAAAAAAAATAAAGTACGAACTAAGGATCGGTCAAAAAAAATCCAAAATTCCGGATGATAAAGAACGGATGATGGAAAGTAACGTACTGGGGGACATGGGGGGTTTATAAGACTTACAAGGAAGGGCCGGAGAAGTGACAGAAGAAAAGATGGAAACGCGAAAAACCGGGTAGCGTGGTCACCATAGGCAGCCGGCCTTGTTTGACAGCGGCAGCGGAAGGGCTCTTCTATGAGGATAAAGGTTGACTGGAGAAGGCGACTACTCACTGCGGAAACACAATGATTAAACAGCAGACAAAACAGCCTCTCACCGAGGCCTGAGAGGCAACGTTCCTGAAGAGTACGAAGCAATCGCTGGAGACGGTCAATTTTAAAACCATGAATACGAACTGCAAAAAAATGAGTAGCCAGCAGAAAGCACAGTGAGGAGAGCAAGCAGGTGGATTACGGATAAGGTAGGACTAAAGCAACATGGAGGAGAGTAAAACCTAAGAGTACTAAATATAATTTGAAAAAATACATGCGTGGTCGTGCTACAAGGAAAAGTAAGACCCAACCCGAACTGCGGAAAAAGAAGCCATCGCCCTTTCCTAGTCCCAACGGCGGCTGTATCGAGTAGTGCAGCGCCCGGTTAGGAGGGGGAAATTAACCGATATATTAAGAAAGTCGATCTAGAGAAAAGGTCGTGAGTTCTTAGAACCCCAGCCCCTAACCATACAATAACATCGGTCATTAGGTATGCCTTTCGGATGGAAAAAAATCAACGCATCGGTCCTGGTGGAGGGAACGGTGGGAGGACGTAATTTTAAGAAGGTACGAAAATGTGCACCACAGACGATTGAAACTTAAGAGGGAGGGCGATGAGCTCTGAGCAAAAATCCAATAAAAGAACGAGGAACACCAAGGCCAGCCACAATATGGAGTAGCATAGAAAAGAGGAGGTGAAGATTAAATTACAACATGAAAGCCGGGACTGATAACGTACTTTCAGAGGAACTTGATCTTTTTAGGGATGTGAAATGTAGAGGTCACAAACCAGTGCATCCGACGTATCAAGCAAGCGAAGACCTTCTTCTCCGGATCTAAAGGCAGCAAATAGTCAATTGGGCAAACCCGGGCGGGTTAAACTGTAGAGGACCAACGGGCAGGGCGGGGAGATTCTAAAAAAGGAACGAAACCGAGGTCAAAGAAACGGAAATCTCATAGGGCAGGAGAAGGGGAATGGGGTGAGCTAGAAGACGGGAGGGGGTGGGGAAAAGGGGAAGCAAATGGTAAGGAGTCTTTGACGCGCTGAAGAAAAAAATCGGAGAGGGTGTCCTCGTCATGCCCAAGTAAAGCGCTGTAAGCAAGTGACGATGCAGGGTCTCCTGGAAGCTCAAACCGGAACCCTTACTCCCCCATCTGGGAATCGGGGTACTCGGGCCCGGGAGAAAACATTAAAAGCCTGTCTGTAAATTAGGAATACCACCCGAGAAGTATCGAGGATGTGACTAAGAGGAAGTGGGAAAAAGCGAAAGGGGGTGTTGATCAATACAGAAGATGCATGTGTCGGAGGAATCAGAATTGGTTCCTTGCAGGTCAGCAGTAACCAATAAAAAAAAGAGCGTGTGTGGCTTCGGAAAAAAAATCTATCCACCAATCGTCTGACATACGGAGGGTAGCAACTTGAAACAGACCAATCGCTAGAAAGGGGGTAGCGACAAGCGTTCGCCTGCAAGAATCGGGAAAACGGAAGAGTTCTGAATGCTGAAAGGTGTATACTTCTAACTTCAGGGAAAATCTGAGAGACGTGGGGAGTAGCGATTGCGGT
>Ga0179593_1513728_pt1 | contig 14709 bp, 18 predicted proteins | sample CZODoug2_1_08_16_FD_185931 | JGI IMG/M metagenome (GOLD analysis project Ga0179593, IMG submission 185931) | Vadose zone soil fungal communities from Angelo Coast Range Reserve, California, USA - CZODoug2_1_08_16fungal (PacBio error correction) | ecosystem: Environmental > Terrestrial > Soil >...
CAAGCCCCTCCGGGACGACAATCTTTCGATGACGGTCAGCTGCCATGGGGGGAAGGGTCGCCCCACGGATCCCGAAGTGTGCAAAACAAGGAGGGGAAGGTGTACAAGTTCCCTCTTGGTAAGTGTCAGGATGAAGGTGGGGGGGGGGGGGGGGTGGAAAAAAGTGCCCGCGTCACCAAAAACAACCCCCCCCACCCGCTAAAAACCGCCCAGATGGGAAAGTGGGAAAAAAAAACAAAAAAAAACAAAAAAAAAAAAAAAAAAAAAAAAAAAAAAAACAAAGAAAAAAAAAAAAAAAAAAAGAAAAAAAAAAAAAATTAAAACGAGAGGATCCTACCGACGGGGGGGAGTATGTCAATAGCAAGACTACCAATTTCGTGGGGAGGGGTGGTTGACGGGACGGGCACACAGCGTGGTGGGGAGTAGGCGTCTGTCTTGGGAAAGAGGAGACTGTGATGCCCGAACCCAGAAGTAAGTCTGGGCAACGTTGCAAGCCCAGGAGCGAAAAAATCGGACAGAAGAAGGTAAATAGCTTTAGATGTGCAGTTCCGGACCGGAAGGGAAACTGAGAGAATTTGTTGAAAAGGAATCAAGCAGAAGTTGAAGGGGGTGGGCGGGCAGCGGAAACTGAGACAAAAGTTAAAAAAAAACTTGATGAAGGTGATGGTTAGCAAAGAAACAAGTGGCCGTGAGGGGGGGCCATGAAGGGGACGGGGCAAAAAATCGGCTGAGATGCTTAAAAGTGGGGAAGGGGTGGGCCACCAACGGATGAGGAGAGCCCCTTTCAACGGAAAAAAACAGGAGGTGGACCACTGGATTGGAAACCTTTTGCCAGAAGCATACGATAAGTCTAGGGGGGGGGCGAAAAAAAAAAGGCTATATAGAGAAATAAGGGGTTGCTGTCTCGGGGTCGAAAACTGAAGGAACGCACAATAGAAGTCGCGTACGGAATGGCTCCGCCGAATGAAATATCTGAGAAGACTAAAACCATACGAAGGGACAACACACAGACTCAGGCCCAAGGTGGGAGGGGACTAGCAGTGATCCAGTTGCTTCCGCCACGGTAATGGGGGTAAGAACGAAAACCCACGAACTCAAAAGCTTGTCTGGAGGGTAAAGAAAAAAAAAATAAGTATTTCCGGTAGTCAAGGGCCTTGAGGTGGGAAAAAGCACCGTAGGGGAGAGGCAAGAAGGGTAAGACGCAGTAATGCGGTCGAAAAATCACCCTGAAAAATCGTCAGCTTAATGGAACGTGTCGTACAGAAAAAAGGGGGGGTGACACAGGGCCATAAGACAGTAAACAAAAAAAGACGAGGAAGGGGCAACTTTCGACCTCGACAGCCCAGTAAAAAAGGGGGCAAATCCAGCGAATACAGAACTCGCATGCTACCTCAGCAAAAACTACCAAAAAGAACAAGGAAAGGGACGTCGGAGCATCCCTGATGGAAGACCGCGAAGGAAAAAGAATAGGGGGTCAGCAAACTTAAAAAAAAAGTGGGCCACAAACTGCCCGGGGAGGGAAGATGCGGGAATTCACCAAGGAAGACCGAGTAAAAAGAAAAGAGGAAGGGAAAAAGTGGCGGGTGCTAAAATGCGTTGTTGAAAGACGGGGAAAGGAAAAATTGTCATTAAGAGGGAAAGGGCTGGGGAAAAGACTCGTAGATAGGGGAATGATTGCGGTTCAACTGAAAGGCAAAGAGCAGAAGGGGTGTGGGCAGAGCGACCAGCACTTAAAGGGGAAGGACAAGTGTCTTGGGGGAAAGGGGGGGGGGGGGGGGGGTGGGGGGGGGGGGGGGGGGGGTTGTGGGGGGTGGGGGGGGGGGGGGGGGGGTGGGGGGGGGGGGGGGGGGGGGGGGGGGGGGGGGGGGGGTGGGAGGGACGACTCTGCCCTCCTCTCCTTGGCGTAAACCGCCTTGGTCTTGCAACATAACTGCCCAAATCTGTTCTTGCAAAGAAGGAGGGTCTTTTGGTAATAACTTCTCGGAAGACTGGGGGGAGCCAAACAAAGAGGGACAGAACGGCGAACGAAAGCGAAAGAAAGGGAAGGATTTAAAAAAAGCAAATTATTACAACCCCGAAAGGGGGGGGAAACTGGAGGGTGGAATCAAAGGAGCGCACAGCCAGAAATCACGATATACAGAGGAAAAGAGATGAATGGGGGGGAACAGAATGGAGGGCGCTGTCGCAACGACTGCAAACAACGTGGAAAAAAAACAAGGGGAGAACCGGAACCCTAGATGCGACTTTACAAAAAAAATAAGGGGGGTGGATAAAACCAGAGGACAAGGCCCTTAAAGAGTCCTGGGGGTTGGAGAGGGAAAAAGTGGCACGTCAACCGGTCAAAGGAAAAGTTGGTCTTATAAAGGGAATTTAAGAAGGGGTTCCGTTGGGAGCGGTGTAAAGTTAGGATTAAAGATGGGAGGGATCCGTTTTCCTCTACGGGTCAGGGCCTAAAGTTGTCCCATTCGCCCAACGGTAGAGGGGTCGGCAGGGGGACACTTGTGACATCAAACCGCCCACGGGAAAAGGAAAACATGCGATACGATCGAGGGTGCAGTTCGGAGCGGGGGATGTCGACCGCATACTCGTCTGCAAAAAAGGGGGGGGGTAAATTTGTCAGGAGAATCCGGAAGAAAGGGAGTCCCAGTTTGAGTGGAGGACCATTCATCAGCGGGGAAGAAAAAACGAAAAAAAAAGACGGTTAGAAAACACTCTGAACACCTAAACCAGAAAGCGGGGGTGTGAGTGTCCGTCAGAAGAAAAAAAGGGAATAAAACACATATCAAAGGATAGCGAAAAAAAGGCTTGGGGCATTCTGTTGTGGCGCCAAACCATCGTGTGAAAATGCGGGGGCGATAACTGGGAGGGCGTCGTGACGAGGGGAAAGGAATAAGCCGTCAAAAAGGGGGAGGAGTCACAAATTCGAAACGACTCCGAAAGCAACTTCAAGAAAGCTGTCGGGGAGAGAATATATCAGGACAAAAACCGTTGTTCGTCAAGGGAGGGCAGTACGGGCGGATTACGAACCGTGTCCAAACGAAGGTTGCGGCGAGCGGTCGGATCAGGAGACTAGAAAAAATCTCGGGGAACACCCTTGGCCAAAACCCGGTTCACGCACACAAGAAAATTTTTCCCTTAATCATCCAGACAAAACAAGGTAATAAGAAAATGTGGACGCAAAGGAGATGCTCGAAGGAAAAAAAAAAATTAATGAAAAAAAAAGAACACGGTCGAGTTCAAGAAAAGAAAAGAAAAAACCAGCAAATTGAAAGTGCAAAAACGGGGCCCCTGGGGAAACAAATACAGACGAAAGAAACGCAGGGGAAACTCTCGCGCAGCAATCTTCCCAACGCGCAGGGCGTACTGTCACAAATCTAACTATCCTGTTTGACGCTTTGAAAGGAAAAAAATGGCCCAGAAAGACGCTAAAGAACCTTGTTGAGGGCCCGGAAAGAAAAAGAACGATTAAAGTCCCCTTCGAAGGATGATCCAATCAAAGAGGGAAGAAGGTTTTCTCACCCCAACCATAAAAAAAAATCCGGTGAGGGAAATGCTCTGTGACAAGGAAAGACAAAAAGTACGATAGAGGATACTCAAGGGGGGGAAAAAAAACTGGCAGTAAACGAGGGAAGTAACCACAAAACCTCCAAGCGACAAAAAAGGTGAATGTCCTGTCAAAAAGGAAAAGGCCTGGTTCAAAGGAAAATCAAAGGCTGTTCGGGGATCGCAAACATTGCAGCAAGCTCGGAGAGGATCAGCACGCTCCGCGAGTCAAAATCAAAAGAGGCACGATCCGGAAGACTCAACAACAAAAAAGGAGGAAGAGGTAGAATTTACAAGTGAAGCCCCTCGCGTGGGGAAATCAGATGTCGATAACATGAAAAGGTTTGAACTTCGCAAACCGATCCCGAGAGGTGTGCAAAAAGTGTACCCGAAATTGGGACGGTTCGCTGATGCAATTTAGGGGGAACTGCGTATCGCCCAGAAAGAGAAAAAAAAAGGGGGGAAGAACCTAAGGGGGTGCGGTTCTTGAAAAAGAAAACTAAAAGGATTGGCAGTTGGGTGGTGACCAAAACCGCTCACAGCGGGGGAAGGGGGGCGAATTCTGTCAGGGGATCGAAGAAGGGGATGCCCAGCACCGGCAATGTGGAAAAAAACGTGGGCGTGCCAAAAGGGAGACCGGGAAACTGGGAGGGAGAGGGGCGCGTGAAATTACCTACGACTGCGGAATGCATGAAAAAGAGTATCTTTAACTGCCGGCTCGGCAGCTCCCAGGGGGGGAATTTTGATCAAAAGTCATTGTGGTTGGGGAATCGCGTAAACTCGTACGTGAAAGAAGGGGAAGAATGATTATGGAATTTGGATTGGGGAAAAAGTCGGTCAGACGTGAAGGGTCGTGAATTATGATCAACGTTTTAGGACATAAGAGCACCCATGCGGCTGGAGGTCATGTCGGAAAGAGGGGGATTGGGACCCGGGTGTTAGGAAACGATACTAATGAAAGGAAAGAGGAAAACGAAAAATCGCACAACGGAAAGGGATGTAAGAAGAAAAGGAAAAAGAGCATCGATCTAACAGTTGGGGGGCTGAAAATGAGAAAAAAGATACGGAAAGGTTTCGTGCGGAAGTCACTGACTAAGGCCGCTTACGAGCACATCACGGAAGCGACTGGGAAAAAAGCAAGAATCTGAACCCCCCCCCTCAGACGTTAAAGGGGAAGGGAGTGGAAAACCACACAGAATCGTGAAAAAGGAATGTTTAAACGAAAAAATTGTGGAGCCTCACTTTTGAAGAAAGAACGGCGGCGGCAGGGAAAACAAAAGGCAGCCAAGCTGGTGTACTTCTACTACCTACGAGTTAAAAAAAAGGGGGATGGACTGGATTGACGGAATGGGTCAACGGGATGAAAAGACTTCGGCTCGATGCGCGCGAAAAGGCAGCAGGGTCGAAATCATTGGCTAAGAAAAACCAGCGAAGAAGGGGGCAACACTTTGTCGCAGAATGTAAAAAAGGAAGCGGTTCCGGAAAGCCAGTCAGCCGAACAAAAAAGGGAAGGGTTGGCCTATCACTGGCGTCCCTTCCGCACAAACGTAAGGAGTCGGAGGAAAATACATAGCCCGCAGCAATCGTTAACTCACACGACAGTGTCAAAAACTTCAAGGTCATAAAAACTTGATGGGATACCGCGAAAAAAAAAAAGAAAGAAGTAGTGGGGGTCAGCAATCAAAGAAACCGGGAAATGGGGGCCCGTACCGGATCTGCGGAACGGTCTTCCAAAAAAAGGTCGGAAAAAGGTAAAAGGGGAATCTACTCAAGGGCGTGGCAGGCGACATGGGGGGGGAAAGGCCCATACCAGCAATTGTGAAGGGGAGACAGGAAAAAAGAAGACTATGGGGAGGAAGGCTGCGAACTGAGTCATGCCGAAACAATTGGCATGGGGGGGGAAGAATTGAGGGGAAAAGCGCGACGCAAGCGTAACTCCGGGAGGAACGGGAATTGGTACACTGGCGTAGGGCAAAAAAGCAATTCACCGGGGCGAGTTAGGGACAAAAAGTCGGCTGAGGGAATATAGCCTCTAACACAAGAGGATGAAGATATGACAGCAAGTCGTTCTGAGATGAGGGGGGAAAAAATCCAACAGCCACGCGACTGCCATAAGCTGAGGAAAGCATGGCCCAAAAAAAAAAAGGCTGACAAAACCGGAACAATGTGACCGGAATTGGGGGGCAGAAGCAGCCTCAGCGAAAGAAACCAGATCTGAATTGTTGACCAGCAAAAGAATGCTTGATGTCCAAGGAAAATCAAAAAGCCTTGGTGCGCGCACCCGCCAAAAAAACCAGGGAGGCGTGGAAGAAAAGGGCGGCATCGAGGTTGAGAAGTGGAAATCACCATATAAGACTGCAAGGGCTGGTGGAAGGGGCTGACACTAACCGGGAACCGGGCCATCAGGGAACAAAAAAAATGAAGGTAGGACCAGGTCAAAGGAGGCTGGAAAAAGGAACGCTGGCTAGTGTAGGACGGGGATAAAAATAAAAGGGCGCGAATGGCAAAAATTGCTTCAAATAGCCCCAATCGTCCGGAGGGTCATAACTGGCAGAGAAAAAGGGGCCAAACGGTTGAGAATCAGAGACGACTGGGGGCCGGTAACCCGGGGTGACGGAAAAAAACGCAAGTTCGGGGAGTAACTATCGCGAAAAGGGTTGGGGAGCAAAAAAGAAGGCAAGGCAAAACGGCGAAAAACTAAACCGCGGAACGAACCCTACAATAGACCCAAGTTAGGGGAGTGGAGTTGTACCCCGGCCGCGGGCGCGAATCGTCAAAAAAATAAAGGTGCAGGAACAACAGGAGCAGGATGAAAAGAAAAAAAGGCGTGAAGGGGAATTGCGCCCACCATCGGGGTAACAAGGTCTGCGGCGTAGTCAAAACAGGGGGTGAAGTCAGGCTGAGGGAAAGGGCGCAGTAACGACGTAAAGAAGGTGGGTAGAAAGCACTTCGAAGACTCGAGTCAAGCCCTTACGCCCTGTCTTCGGAAGCCTGCCGAAAAAAAAAAAAGGAACGTGAGGGTTCGTAAGAAAAATAACCGGGCAAAAGGGCGGGATTACGGCAAAAGGGGAAAACAAGACTCTGTGCGAAAGAGTGAAGGGGGAGCAGCGACCATTGGGGGGGGGTAAACACCTGGGCAAAAGCAAGAAAGCGCAAACGAAGTCCCTCAAAACGAGGGAAAACGTCATCAAAAAAACGTTAAACCCATGGAATCATCACGAAACGGGGAAAACCGTGATAATGACGCAGAAATTAAAACTCAGAGTCAAAAACGAAGGGGAGAGTTACCAGGGGAGAAAAAAAGCCAAAACCATTCAGGGGACTGCCGGTGTAAACAATTACGGACTAAGAACTTTCCGAAAGCCTCTCTTTCCAAGGAAGCGTCCAATCAAGGCGGGCTCTGTTCACGTCGTCAGGAATCACGATCTGGGGAGGGACGGTTGGATTTCAAGGGAAAAAACAAGGTACAACGCTAACTGCGTCGGTACGCTGAGATCCACCTGGTCGAGAAGAAAAATTAGACATACAGAAGAAGGAGCAATAACAAGGGGAAAAAGCCCGTGGTGAGAAACCAAACAGCACCAAAGAAACGTTCGCTCTTGGGGGACAATGAAAATAAAAAAAAAAAAAAAAACGTCGTGCAAGAGCCGTTCCAGCGGCGGACCACCGCAGAGCAACCCAAACCTCAGAGAAAAAAAGGGCGCAATTCGCCAGGTAATACAAGGGGGGCACAAGAAAAACCGCGGTTCGGGCGATCAAGCAGGGGGGGGGGCGGCAAAGAATTGAAATCAGGAGCACGCGAGGGCTGTCAGAGTACGATGAAAAAGAAGATCGCACCAAAAATTAAAGGGAGGGATGAAGTAAAAAAACGCAAAGCCCTCGGGGTGAGGAAAACCGAAAAAGCTGGTTAGCACTGCTGCCTGTTCAAGGAGCGCACCCGACCGGTAAAAAAATCAAGGGGGGCCCGCAAAGGGGGGGTCCACACGAGAAAGTGGGAAAAGATTGGCGGAGAATTTGGGGGTGACCCGCCGGCGGAAACAGTTAAATGACGCGACTGATCTCGCGAAAGGGGAATCCGGGAAAGCCTCACAGGGCTGGGGGGGTGAAAGAAACCGGACAGCGGGGTTTTGGGCTCTTCTAATGGCAGGGAAGAGGAGGGCAGAAGCATAAAATAGGCGAAACCCGGAGATTATACGGGCTGGGATGGCCAACGGGGGGAAACCGATCGGGGTCGAGTAAGCTTTCAGTAAAGAGAGGGGGAAAACATGAAACGATAGAGCAGGTCCAAAAAAGAAAGCGGGGGGATGAGCAAGAAGGAATTGACCGGGGAAAGGCACACTTGCAGGGGGGGGGGGCGGCCTGCGGAAACTCGAAAACAACGTGCGCCTGCGGAGCGAAAAAGACTATGGGAGGGAGGCAATCACGTGAGGGAAAAGGTGATATGGCGGGCACGTGAAAGTTAAAAGCAAAGGGAGGCGGGCGTCGGCGTGCACCGATGGCTTGGGGGGGTGACCTGTGTACCAAAAAAAAAATTTGGAGTCCGAAATTATCGAAGACTCGGCGAGAGGGGGGGGAAAACGGTTCGTATAAACTTGCCAGAAGCAAATATGGCGAGGAAAGCGTCAAGGGGGGGCAAAAAAGCTATAAACCGACGAAGCGGGAGGGGGAAAAAAAAAAAGTCTGTCTTAAGAAGGGACTGACGGAAAAAGAGAAAAGAGTACGGGGGTCTACTTCAGTCTGCAAAAAGAATCTCCGACTACGCCCCGCACCTTAAAAAGAGGCGATGGTCAAAGACCTTGTTTCTGCGATGAAACCGTGAAGGGAAATGCACTTTTTCTTGAATTAGAGGAAGCAGGGGAAAAAAAGCCTAACGCACAGTCGGGTGGGGGCGAGATCGGAAAGCGGAGTTGCCGTGGAGGACTACCGTGAATAATGTGTAACGAGACTCAAGGACTAAGAAGGACGCGAACTCAAAGACAAAAAGGTTATAGAACGTTCGCAAGGGAAACCGGGGGAAAAACAAAAGCACGTAGGAAAATTCAAGGGTTGTCGCCACCATGGCAGTCGCGGGGGGAAGGGCCCTAAGGGATGAACGCGCCGAGAACCTCGTTTGTCGTTGGCCACAAAATTGAACCTTAGAGCACCGTACGGCTATACAATAGGCACAGAAATCGGAAGAAAAACGGAAAAATGGCTTCAGCATTCATCTCAGCAGCCTTAAGGGACAGAGTGCAAACCGCAATCGAAGCAAAACCTGAAAAAGACTACTAGACAGGAAGGTTGATAGAACATATCCGACCTAGAGAAATTGACTCCATCTATTTGAGAAAGGTGGTCTCCTACCAGTCTTTTGGGGGAAGAAAAATAAAGAAAGTTTCAGTCTTGCGGGAAGTCCTTGGCTCTCTTCTAAGAGGGGGATGAAGAGAAAGGTCAAAGGCAGGGCAAATCTGGTTTGGTCCCTGAGAAAAAGGGGAAGCTGGGGGAAGGGAGACCTGGCTGGGGGAGAGTGGGGGGACGAAAACGCGGCCCTCGCTAAGTTATACAAAAGGGGGAGCTTCGGGGGAAAGAAAACTCAACAAAAAAGGAGAAAAAGAGAAGGGGATAGGGCAGACAGGAAGCGTTGTCCCAACTTAAAGCGAAACGATAGGGACAGAAAGCAACACGGCGAACAGGAAGGATGGAAACGAGCATGGGGCCAACAAGCAAAGGCTAAAACCCTTCCGCAGTTTAACAGGACTCAGCATTCAAAAGATAGACGATAGAAGCTGAATTGTTCCAGAAGAGGACAGGCGGTGCTGGGCGCACAAAAGGGAAAAACAAAATCACCCTTTGTATCGAAAAGCCCCGGAAAACTAGAAAAGGGTTTAACCTCGGCAACTGGAGGGAAAGTGATCTGGACGCGGAAGGTGCCAGAGGAGTGAGGGACAACGGGGGTGCAAGAAAATCCAAAGAAGGGGGAGGCTGGGGAAAAAGGAAGTGAACCAGTGTTAGGGTAGCGTTGACAAAGGGGGGCGAGGGGGTAGTAGTCGGCTGGCGGTGAGGTGCTAAGGGGGTCGCTAAGGGCCTAATTGCGACCCTGGAAAGAGTTCACAGGAGGGCCATGCAAACGTAAAGTCGTACAGAGAAAAATTGCCCGATTCATAAGCCGTGTTTGAAGGTGCCACCGGGACTATGCGAGCAGACAAAAAGAAAATTTGTGTGGTAAAATTTGGGGATAGCGGCCGAGCGAAAGTGGGGAGTTCTGACCATTGATGGAGGAGCATAAAATTCAAGAAACTCTAAAAAGAAGAGGCTCCCTCGGGATACACCGCAAAAGACCCTCTTGTGCAGGGGTTTCCTGGGGCAACGCGGTCAGAGGAAGCCGGAGAAATGCATTAATCAAAGGATCACGGATAAAAGAAGAAAAAGGGGGGGAAAAGGTGTCCTGTGAAAAAAAAAAGGGAGGGTGTTAAACCGTCGGCGGTAAAATCGGAGTGCTTGGTAAGGAGACCGTACCGCCGTAGAGCAAGGGACTTCTCAATACAGACTAATCAACATTCACCCAGAGGGAGGAAGGCCATCGCCCCAAAGCAGACGTGATGTTTGAAAAAAGAAGTTCGACTTCCGACAAGGGGGTCAAAACCTACATGGGGGGGGTCGTAAGGAGTGTCTTTTTGAGATAAAAAAACAGTAAATTTCGTGAGAAAAAACCTGGGAGGCCGTCAACGACACCAGACAACAGGATTTCCAACGAGCGGACTCCATTGAAAACGAAAGAAACACGTTTAGCGGCCAATCCACCGGAAAGAACGCCCGTCAAAAGGTCGCACGTCTCAATCAGAAACGAAGCCGCCCAAAACCATAGGGGGGGAGTATCCCACGGGGAAACTTTCCGAAGGCCAGAACGAGGAAAGGAAAAAAAAAGACTGCAGCGCCCAGACGTGTACTGTTCTGATACCAAAATCTGGTGAAAAGACGACTCCAGGTGCAACGTTAAAAGGACGCGGGGTGAGGAGCCTTCGTAGAAGAAGCTCAACCCTCCTTAAAAGAAAAAGAAAGAAGAAGAGCAAATGACCCCGCTGGGGAAAAGGCAAGTGGGGGGGACCAGTACAAAACCCCAGCACACAATCGGGGAGTGTCAGCCGTTCAAAGAAAAAAAGCGGGAAAGAAGATTCAAGCATTCCAATCGGCTGGCGAAGCGCCGCGGGAAACGTAAAACCCCCATATCCAGAAAAAAGCGGACAAAGGTCCCAATGCGGGGAAACTGGGGAAAAGGGGAAACTTAAAGAGAGGGGGGCACAAAGAACAAAGGTGGGGGGGCGACGCCAAAATGCAAAGAGTCATCAAAAGTTTCGGAACGAGAAACGCGAGGTGGGGGAGTTTCTATCAAGAAGCAAGCTCAGAAACCAAAAAGAGGAGGAGATAGGGACTCTCTAACGTTTTATTCCGTCGATGTAAGATTACGGCTGAAAGGGTGGCACCTAAGAAACGGGGGGATACTCGCACGTGTGAACAGCGGAACGCACAGTGAAAAGGGGGACAGGGGCGTTATAGATGTGGTTCCGTCCGCGGCCAAGAGAAAGAAACTAGTAACTCGCGGATCAGACAAGAAGTACGGGAAATAAAAGAAGGACGAGACCGTCTTGCAGGGGGAAAATTGGGGGGTGCGAAGGGGCATTTGGGAATGACTGAGTTATTAGGGACATTGCTCCGTGCGAAAAGGAAAGAGGGAAAAGTACAGGGTGTGGATGGGGAAAGCAACAACGGGAAGCGAAATCATCTCGATGGGCGCGTGAAGAAAGAAACTGAGGGATGCCATGAAAGGAGGAGCGTTCTGGACGGGGGTTGTCCCCACAAACCCCCCCCCCCCCCCCACCCCCCCAAAAACCCCCCCACCCCCCCCCCCCCCCACCCCCCCCCCCCATGGGGGGGGGGGGGGGGGGGGTGGGTGGGTGGTGGGTTTTTGGTTTTTGTTTCGGGGGGTTTTTGTTTGTGTTGGGGTGGGGTTGGGGTTTGGACCACCCCCCCCCCCCCCCCCATAAAACCCCCCCCCCCAAAAAACCCACACCCCCCCCCCCCCCCAACCCCCAAACAAAAACCCACCCCCCACCCCCCCCCCCCCACCCCCCGAGCATCCGGAAGGTTTCAACGAAAAAGAATGTTGGTTTGGTTGCTGGGTTCGAGAGAAAACTTTCGGACATCGTCCATAGGGAAAAATAGGGGGGGAGCCGAAATACACGTTCAGGGGGAAAGGTCGTGTTGCCTGGAGGAAGGTGGTGAGTGAAAAGAAAGGTCACTGCTTTTCAGGGACCGATGTGCGTTTGCCTCCTGTGTTGACCAACGAGAGGGAACTGGGGGAGGGACCGAAAACTCGGAGCAACAAGGGAAAAAGGGCTGGAAAAGCCCCCCGTTGTGTCCAGAGGCGGACGACAAGAACAACGTCGATGGGTGTCTAAAGTATATCGAAAGAAAAAAACAGCGCTTAGGAGGGTGCACGTTGTATTAAACAAAATGCCGCGCGAAAACAGTGTACGGCCACTTCAACAGAACACTCGATCTGAAACTGGAAACGAACGCCCGCTTAAAGGAAAAGGCCGGCCACAAAGGGTAGGGAACTGTTTGAAGCAGCCCGGAAACAATGGTGAAGGCCTGCCCAGGTTTGGTTCGCAAGGGGGCTGACCGGGAAAAACCAACCAGAGGTGCTGGTGAACGGAAAATTTCGACCGAAGGAGTTAAAAAAAGCACTTGAAGTCAGGTTCAACAAAAGAGTCAAAGGAAGGTCGGCAGGAGCCCAGACAAAAGGCTAAGCTAGAGCAAAAGCAACCCAGTGACGACCGCAAGCAAAACGGGATGAGCCTTGTCGCCGAGTAACACGAGGGTTTGCATGGCCCTACAAGCAGGGAACCGCCTACGAGTGGGGCAGGTTGAAAAAAATCCCGGAGAAAAAGTAGCGGCAAAAGATAGGAAGAAAACGCAGGACCTTACCACGAACAAGGGCATTCAGTCTCAGCATAACGGGAGGTAAAGGGATAGAAGCCGGTAGTGGTAGAACTGACAAAAATCAGCCTAGGAAACCGCTGGAGAGAGAAAGATGCATTCCCAAGTTCGAGGGGCGGAACGCCGCATCTGCAGTTCTCAAGGGGGAATCCAAAGGGAGGTTTTTCGAATGCGCCAGAAAGGATTGCTGGAAGTCAGCTCAATGGCAATCTCGACGATCGGAGACTGATTCAACTGCCAGCAATGGCAGGGGGGGGGGAAAAAACCAGGAAGGGGGGGCCATGCCACGACAAGACAGAACGCTGGCCGTGCCGTTGGGAAGGGGGGGACTAATTCTAAAACGACAGAGGAACAGTTAGGAAAAAGTTCGGAAAGGAAGAAGCTCACACACGGAGGAGGGAAAAAAAAGAGAAAGAGAAAAAGAGGGCAGGGGGGCCATAACTTCGCGGCGCCGCAGTCCGCAGAGCCCAGATGGAAAGAAAAAAGGAAGGAAAAAGATTAATCTGGCTGTTCTATGGCCCACCAGCAAGGAAATGGGGGGGGTCAGTGCGTTGATCTCGCAACCGATAGACGGTTGCCAGAGCAGAAAGGGGCCAGAAAGAGCTTTGCTGTACGGTCAAAAACACTCCGGGTGAAGAGGACCACTTGCTAACGAAAGATAATCGGCGTTTGCGGAACGTTGGGGGTGGGAGAAGAAGCTGTAGCGCCAGAATCCACGCAGCAGGCAACCGATTCGTTGAGGGGGGGGGGGAGGAACAAAAGGATTCGGAGACTCTGCCGGAGATCAGGGAGGGTGTTAAAGGGACAGTGTTTCGGTTTATCGGTGAAAAGGGGATCTAGCGAAGGGCTATTGTGATCTTGCCGCGAAGGTGGGGGGGAGAGAAAGTAATGTGGCCAACAGACCCAACGAGGAAATGAGGTAAAAAACGTTCCTTTGGCCGAAAAGAGACGAAGGGAAATGATGACAAAAGGGATTGCGATCGACAAGGTTTCTTGGGGGGAAAAGTGTGAAGGTGGAAAATACACGGGCCAGCACATTGTTTGTAAGTTTGGAACGAAGCAGAAAAAGCTGTCGGAAGTCAAACAAGTTTGAGGCTACGAACCATTCAAGCAGTGTCATCAAAGGCGAACAGAAGAGCGGGCGGGAAGAAAAACCAATCCACCAAAACCAGTGGGAGTTGCTTGGTTTCCGTCAGAAAATCGAAAAAACAACAGGGTAGGAAAATCAAAAAAACAAGGAACGGGGAAATGCATGAGGTGTCCCAAACGGGGGGCCAGTCGAGGGGATAGTACGATGCGCGTGCGACGTCGAAGTCGCCTTACGCATATGAGGGTCTGTCCAGCGTCCTGCGTATCACCGACACGACAACCTTCCGAACGCTGGTCGAGCGAAAAGGCCTTGCACCAAACGTGAGGTCGTCACCGCCGCCAAGATGCACAGTGAAAGGATAGTACAGACATGGTTCCAAAAAAATGGTTGCGGGGAAGGGCTGCGTTCTATCATGATAGCATAAAGAATTTGTGGGCCAAGGAGAATCAAAGCGACCGCACGAAGCCAAACAGTTTCCACGGAATCCACCAAGCAGGGGTACTCCACACGGGAGCGCTCAAACACCTCAGAAAAACCAGAAGTCCGCAGTCGCCACGGCCGAAAAAGGTGGAAAAACGCGAACGACCAGGCAAGACCGGCTTGTATCAAACGGGAACAGAAGCCAAAACGGGAAAGTCAAAGGAACGCGCGGCGGCACGCAGAGAAAGAAGGGGCTACTCACGTCACGGAGATTGAAAAACGGGACGTAAAGTTTGTCTTGCAACGGTGAAAAAAAAAAACTGTCCAGCGGGGGGAGCCGGTGAGGCCTGCTGAGAGGAAATTGCTAGGGGAACCCCCCGAAAAAGGAAAAGGAAAAATGCCACCGCTGGGTGGGAAAAGACAGAACCCCCCCGCAAAACCAATCTTCCATTGCAGACTTGGGGACCGAAACGCCCCCAGTCCGACCGTCGCAAAAGTTCCTCGGAGAGGCGATCCTGCGGGAAAGCAACCCAAAATTCTCAAAACAAGGGTTCATCAATTACGGGGAAATGGAAGAGAGCAAACGTGGCGCGGGACAAACCCGTTAAGGCGACGGGGCAAAAAAGGGGGGACATGCCATCTAAGGTTTAAAGAACGAGAACACGGAAAAGTAAGTCCGT
>Ga0179593_1594651_pt1 | contig 14709 bp, 19 predicted proteins | sample CZODoug2_1_08_16_FD_185931 | JGI IMG/M metagenome (GOLD analysis project Ga0179593, IMG submission 185931) | Vadose zone soil fungal communities from Angelo Coast Range Reserve, California, USA - CZODoug2_1_08_16fungal (PacBio error correction) | ecosystem: Environmental > Terrestrial > Soil >...
ATCAAAGTCTTCCCGAGGGGTTCAGAGGGGGGGAATCGGAAAAGGGGGAGGCTGCTTAAGCGAATCAAGAGACTTCTAGAATTTTCTGAAGTTGTACAAGAAAAGGGATGTTGTTATTGGCTGAGTCCAACAAATTCGGGAGAGAAGGCTAAAAGCTCCATCGGTTCAGTACCGACGCCTAGAATTGGTAAATGCACCAATGGGAGGGTCCGCGGCCTGGGGGCTCGTGACGGAAGTGACCCTTTCAGCAACCCGGTATTTGGGGTGGCGGGAGGGGTGCAATGGGGGGGAAAGGAATTGGGGGAGGCAACCTGACATTTGCATGAAAGGTGAAGGGCTTACCCGCGAAAATGCATAGAGGGGCAACTGGATGCTCGAGTGCGCCCGCCAAACGGTGAAAAATGTAATTAGGGAGAAATGGGTCGGTCTGAAGGCTATTCCTCGAACCCGGCTGAAGATGGGCGGAGAAACACGTGTTTCTAGCGCAAACAAAAAAAAGGAAACAAAAGACCTGATAAGTATCCTGGTCTTGAACTAAAGGTGAAAATTTTGGGCAATCCGAGGGCCTTAAGAACTGGCAAAAGAGGGTAGAAATCCCAGAAAAAGGTGGTCGCGGATGTCGAGAGATTCGGGGGTTAGAAACCAATGAGGTTTCAAGTAAAGAACAAGAGGGAAGTGCTGAAGAAATGGAAACAGTTCAAAGACGATCTGGAAAGGGTAATATCGATACGCGCAATCTTCGGATACGCAGACGCCCGGAAGAGCAAACAAACAAAAACATAACCCAGAAAAGGAGAGGCAAAGGGATCATTTGCAGAGAGCAAACGGAGCACCGACTTGGTGAAGTGTCTTGAAGAATTTCCCTGGGGATCTCAAGAGGACAAAAAAATTTGGAAGGAGTCATCTAAAACAGGGAACCTGCGGGAGTGGACTGCAAGTCTCCAGTTGGACACGTTCTCCAACTTTTCAGGCAGAAGGACAATGGAAGTTTGGAGAAAGGTCCATCCCAAACCAAAAATCGAAAATGAAGAACGTCTCCCTTCTGGGAAGTGGTAACTTTTTCAAAGAATTGAAGTTGTTGGAAAACCTTGCCTCAGATTGAGATCCCAGAAAAGAAGGGGTGTGTGGGGCGATGGTGGGGGAAAGGGATTGGTGAAGGGTTCGAACGCCGCGGGGAAAGTGGCTCAATGAGCATAAGGCTCGGTAACATTAAACAAACGAGAGGCGTTGTTTCAGGCATAGGTGTTGTGGCGCTAGCAGCACAGGTCCTTCTGACCGAGGACACTGAACAGCATGTGAGTACTAGATTTTTCTTTTCAAGGAATCTGATTTTAAACCAATGTGATTGCGAAGATTGGGGAAAACGAACTTGTTCCAGTGGGACCGGTGAGAAAACCGCCTCAGGAGCAAGAATGAAGCGAGGTTGGGAACCTGAAAAGGCAAAGGGTTGGTGGGGGGGGGTAGCAGCCAGCTGTGGCCAGGGAGGGTGCGCGGCGTTGTTCACAGTGGGATTTCTAAAAGGGACGAAATGCTTAAGGCTGTGGTAGACTTGAAAATCTGGTGTGTGGTTCGTCTTGCTCCCCTTCTAAAATGGGACCCTCAGGAATTAAACCAGGCACCGTGTGCTATTTCTCTGGGAGTCTTCTGGCTACTAAGGGGTATAGGAATTGGGGGAGAACTCCAGTTTGGGTTTGAGACCGGAAAACCAATCTGCATTAACCCCCGAATCGAAAAAATCCCAAACAACAACGGATGAGAAGAGAAGTTGATAGAAGCAAGGCAGGTCAGTGAAGTGGGACCTGAAAAAAAACTGGACTGTATCAGAGATCAAAAAAAATAGCGTTAATTCTAAAGAAGAGGACATGAACACGCGAAAGTCCTCCGGTGCCGGGCGATTGAAAGTAAGGGCGGGTTTATTGCGGTATCAGCTAATAGTTTCCAATAGGGGAGAAAGTGGAAACAGAATACGGCGGGGATCGAGACGCAAACAAGGCTACTGAACAGGGGGGGCAGGCAAGCAATACAGATCAAGGATAGAGTAAAAAAACACCCGTGAGAAATAAAGTTTCATCCAGACACATGGAAATGAAGGGGAAATTCAGAGACACGGAGGGGCAAGTCAGACACGGTAAAAAGGTGGAAAAAATCAAATGCAAGCATGTAAACTCAGGGCCGAAGAAACTAGGAGCAGAAGAAAAGACTGGAAATCAGGTTAGCGTCCTAAGGACTAACTGGAAGAAAGTCAAGATAGGAAAAGGTGCCTGCCACAACGCCTCTGATGGTGACAAGGGGGTTGAAAGGACAGTTTAATGTAAGAGAAAACTTGCAAGCAAAAAACCTGCCAAACTACACAAAAATTCTGGAAGACAATCATCAGGATCGCGGCAATTTCAAACACATTAAAAGGGAAAAAACGGAACGACACTAAAGACAAGCATTTGCCGCAATTTCTATGTGGTGCAAGAGGAAAAAGAAAATACCCCATTCACAGGGGTCTCGGGAGCGAACGTGCTAAAAGATGCGATCTGTCGTCGCCGATGTCAAACGTGATCGGAGGTTGGGGGAACTTCGGGAGCGAACCAGTATGAGGAAATAAACGCTAAAAGGGCGTAATGTTAGTACAGGGGAGTGATATTTCAAATGCCCGTTGGCCTTCAGGGGCGGATATGGGGGAGGTGGGGTTGGGGGGGGGTAGCCGGATTGCGGTTGGGACTACGTGAAATTGCGATGCGAGAGAAACATAAAGTAGATCGGTCGTGGAAGGGTTTACATGACAATCAACGGTTCGAGTGACGGGTGAAAATGTCACTGGGGGGTTTGAACACGAGAATGCCTCTATATGAGGAAAAGTGGTTATGGATGGAATTTGTTAAAGCGCTGAATTGTGTAGAGGGTCTTAAGAACATGGGTAAGGGTGAAAAAAGGGGGAAAGTCGTGAATTGTATTGCGATTGTTGGGTGGTGGGTGAAAAAGCTGCGAAAAAATAAAGACAAAGTGTTGAGCACAAATGAGAAGCTGGCTTTCTGATTAATTCTTACTACTACGTCGAATATGGTAGATTCAACACGTGCGACTTAAAGAGCATCAGAGAAAGCAAGAAAAGAGCAGGGATCTCCCTGGACGGGATCAAGGTAATTCAATAATGGAACAAGGGGAAGTTTAAAAGGAAATGAAGTGAGACAACCTAAAAGCGCCACAAAAAGATGGGGGAAGGAGGGGAGAATTTCAAAAAAACTTTGACGGAAAGGCCGATAAGAATTTGAACTGATATTAGGGGAAAATACGATGGAACTGGCCGCAAGTCGCAGAAAAGTGCAGGGGGTTTGCTCACAATACGTGGATCGACTCTGTCCCAACTGTTCCGTGAGTAGTAGGAAAAGGGGGAGGTCAATCGACTGTGAGGGTGCGGATCCAGAAAACAAGGGGGGTCGCGAGATAGATGAAACAGTCTGGATCTCTCTCAACATTAGTTTATTAGGCAAAGTAGAAGATCGCGTCAGACTTTGGGTCGATAGCGTTCAACCCCACGTTCGTCTCTGAGGACGCAAGGACAAGGAAGGCCCGGGAGGAAGATGTCCGCCGGAAACATTGGGACAATCTAACTACAAGGGACGGTGGTATTGTTCTTGCCCATTTGCGTCAGAGAAATTCGATTAAGATATGGGGGCATTAACCCGCGAAGTGGATGTTAAAAGTTCGTTAGTCGGAGGGGCGCAAGTTTTGCACATTCACGAATTGGAAAAAATATTTGGGTGTGGCGGCGTTAGCCAGTTGGAAAGGTTTCCCAGGCGCAAATACTATAATTGATTAGGGAAAAGTGAGTTAAGTGCTACAAAAAAAAGGCTTATGGCAACGTCGTATATGATGCAGTGACTTCGAACCGTGGATTAGAAGCTGATTCGTGAGTACGGCAGGGAAATCCACGAGGGAACCAAAGATTATCAAGAGGTCACCTGGGGTCGAATTTGGGGGCGCAGACGGCAAACCCAGAACAAAGCAAGAATAAAGGGGCAGAAGGGGGTTCAGACAACTAGTGAAACATGGTGAAGGTAGAAATAGACCTTCACAGGCAAGAGCAATGAATCATACGAAAACTTGAGGCGGAGGATTCTCGAACTCAGGGACGGGGGAAGAACCAAAAGTTAATCAACAGTCAAAAAAACAAGGATGAAATGGGGAGAAGCCACTTCGGAAAACGATCTAAATTGATATATCGAAAGAATAGAAAATATGGGAAGAGGAAAGCCAGAGAGGCTATAAAAAAGAAACAGCCCCCGAACCCAAAGGGAAGAAGACATGGGGGAAAGAGCAGTCTCGAACTGCCGACAAAGGGGCGGGGGAACGGGCGTTATGCATACGGGGGGGAGGATGACGAGGTAACGCCGGTTCCTGAGGCAAAGAAGTTGAAAAGAGCTGGTGGGACTGGCACCTCTTCAGAAAGGCAAAGGGGGGGGGATCATCAAAAGTCGAACATTCTCGCAAATGTGGGGGGGGGATCACAGGGGTTCCGCATCACCCCAAAACATTGCCGACTGTGAGGGGGGGTCCTAGGAGGGTAACTTTTACTTTTGGCGACGGGTCCTTTTGGGGACCGTGTATGCTATGGTCGCGGCGTGGTGTGGGGAGAGTTTGGTTGGTATTGAGGGGAAATAAAATTCAAATTCATTCGTGCATACAGGAGAAGAATCAGAGAGGGATGGGTTCATCAAAATGAGTTTGCGCTGCTGCAGCCTCAATTCAACCTTACGAAAAGTCGGAAGGGAAGAGCGTCTCTCGATTGTTTCGTTAGGACCAAAGGACGGCAAGAAGGAGGTTTGGTACCTTTACCTACCGAAAAGGATGCATCGAATATTTACCGACGTGTTAAAAGGTCTGAGGGGGCAGTCATGGATTTCAGGAGCGAGATGGAATGAGAAGGGAACAAGGGAAGGTGGAAAACGGGGGGGTGGGGGGGGGGTGTTCGTAGAAGATACCGTTGAAAGGGGGGCGGTAGACGGGTCCTAGTACAAACTCACTTGGGGGGGCTGCAGTCTCATAGGAGAGGGGAATGGGCTAATACGCCCTAAATTGGACACTGTGGGGGGGCCTTAGAGGGGGACACGGACCTCAACTTAAACAGCCCATAAAGGAACATGCTAATTTTGGACAAGAGGGTTAATGGGCGCGCCTTGCTCAAAGTCCGCGAGGGAAGATAGGAAGAACGCTTTTGGGGTTCACGGAAAGCGAAAGGTGGGGGGGGACGGCTGAATATAAGACAGCGAACAAAATAGAAGAAAATTATCGCAAAAATAGGCGGTCAGTCGATGTGGCCGGAAAACTGGTCAGAAAGAAAAGAAGAGCGAGATCCATCGCGCCCTTGAAAGGCGAAAATAAAGCACTGTGCAACGGGAGGGGCCGGAGGGGATGTCAGTAGCGGTATCAGCACACATATATGTGTCCCAGGAGAGCCGTTGAAACGAGAAGGGAGTTAGGAAGAGCGCCCTCAATGTGCGGTTAGGTAGCCCGTCCGCGCAATACAGAAGGGGGGTGATGAGGACGAAACCAACAACAATGCGACGTGGTCCAGCCCCGAGTCGAGAGGGAACAGATAATCGGATCTAGGTCAGAAAAGGGAAACTCGTTTGACCAGAAGGGGGAGCAATCAATGCTTGGGACAGAAGAATGAAGAAAAAGAAAAACAGAGCAGCCTCATAGATTTAATCGTCGGCATAAAAAGTCCGAGCTTGAAAAAAAGGGAGCTATTGCAGCAAGGGAAAACGCCTCTGATTGAGCGAAAAAACAGAAAAAGGTGAAGAAGAAATGGGACTTTCTGAGCGACAGAACTAAATCAAAGAAAAAAACTCTTCACCGAACCCCAAAACGCCTGGAAGACCGGCGGAATCTCTGACCGGGGTAATGTACAGTAGGAACCATCCAACGAAGAAAAATCCATTGATGCAGGAGGGTTTGTCCTTGCGGAATTCAGACCGGAACGGGGATTAGCGCCGTGGAATAGCAACGAAACTGAAAAAAAAGATTCCGCTAAAACTTTAGGGCAAGTGAACTGGGTAAAACCAGTAGAAGAAAAAAAGGAAAAAATAATGCATACAAACGGCCGCTAGAGGGGTCGGCAGACGGAAGTAGGGAGTCTATCTAATCTAAAAGAGCGGGGGGGGGGGTTCCTAATCTTCTTTGGGGGTGACTCAGGGCGTGGAATCTTTTCAAGGGCGAAGTAGAACAGAAATAGAGAGGCTTGAAATGGGCCATGACAATCAGAGGAAGGGGAAAAGGGGGGGAAAAAGCAAAAGGGGTTCCTGCACACGCTATGAGAATCAGGCAAAGTTTCGGGTCTTGAGGTTCACTGATGGCAGGTTAAAACTCGGGGGGCGACACGAGGGGGGAAAAAAGTGTTTACCAGAGGGGACAAGGGGTAGTAGCAACGCTTTTGTTGGGTGGGGGGTGAAAACGATGTGGAGGACAAATGACAACGGGGGGGAGGGCAAGCCCGGAAAGCGCGTTTAGAAGGAAATGAAGTAAAATCGGAAAATAAGCTGTTAAAAAGCGGGAAAAAAAAAAACACGGATAAACGTCCCGCAACAGCTAAGACCAAGTCAGAGTGGATCGAATGTCCCTCACATCAACAAGGGAAATGCAAAGGGGAAGGGTAGGGGGAGAAGGGATATTCCAGAACCCAACAAAATCCACAAAAAGAAATTTCAAAGGCCGAGGAAAGGAAAAACTTGAGGGGGGCTGAAGGCCGACGGGAATAAGGGGGGAAAGGGGAAAAGAGAACTGATGGGAATTCGGGAAGAAAACGAGGGAAAAAGTTTAACCAGGACTTCGCTCAGTACTTGTGGGCAGAGGCAATAACAATGAGACCTGTTAAAGAGTTGGGAACATAAAGAGACGGCTTACAGACTGTGAGGGCTGATGGAAAACGACAGTTTGTCGAAACGCTCGAGTTAAACAAGTTACGCAAGGACGAAGACTCTCAAGCCAAAACTTATGAGGAAAGAAGGAGTCGTCCTTCGTATACATTTCAAGCGAGAGCGTCGAAAAAAACCGTGTTTCGTCGCTTCAAAGAAAACAAAGGTCAAGTCCCTCCTGAAGGGAGCCGGAAAAAGTAAAAGAGAAATTATACTTGTTTGCTTGAGCAAAACAACTGGCCTTAGGAAGGGCGGAAACGACAATGCAATTAGTCCGCCCTCATCAGTGTGGCAAAGTGCCAATGCGGGGAAAAGCGGGGAAGTAAAGCTCGCATTTGGGAACCTAGCCGAGAATTTCGGAACCCAGGGGGGTGGAGTTAAGGGGGGGGATAAAATTGGGTGAAAGTGAAGTTCCACCATGGCGCAAGGAGATGGATTGGCTAAGTGATGTTTCGTACCAGGCGCTCAACTCGATGGAAAGTAGCGAGGAGATGAACGAGTACGTAGGAACGGGGGGGGAAAAAAAAACTTGTAAGGGACCGATTCCTCACCCAGATCGGGGACTGAAAACAAGGGGTCTAAGGGCGCAAGAGCGTCAAAAAAAAAAAGGCAAAATACCCGATATAAATGGGTCCCAGTCTAGAGTGTCGCGAAAAAAAGTTCGTGGGACGCGCCTTAAAAACTTTGACAGAAGGGGTAAAGACAGGAACCTACAAATGGCGCGGAGCGAGATAGTTCCAGAAAGCGGGGAAGACCAAGTTCAGTTCACAAGGAAACCGATACATTCTGAGTGAGCTGGCAACAACGCCAGACCGAGATTAGGACTGGTTAGAGATAAATCACAAGACTTGGGAGAGAGTCCGACCAATAGAAAAGCGCTAAGCCTTGGAAGAACCCAAGCGACAACTCGACATTTAGATCGCCCCTTCTCTCACAAATGAAAAGCACGGGAAGCCCGGATTGGGTATGATGTCCTTACCTTGGGTCCCATAAGGAGAAAGTTACATGATGCTCTACATTTTGAAAAAATAAGGAAGCGGAAGTCTTCCTCTATTGGAGTCTCAGGACGTCAAAGATAAAAGAATGGTTAATCTCAAAAAGGGGTACAAGAAACCCAACTACATTGCAGCAATTGCTTGTAACCTAACGTTGGAGATTTAGTGGGGTACACGGGAAGCTAGAAGATGAAGGATTTCCATAAGGTGGGGTTAGGAGGAGGGGTTGGGGGCCTTGTAAGGTTTTGGGATTCGCCAAGTCAAACAATGTGCGGGACGCAAAAGACAATCCTTCGGGTAACTCGTCTGCTTTTTGTCGTGGCGATTCAAATCCCGCAAGAGTCCTTAGACCGGGTAAGATCCAAGCGAATTGCCTCTTATATCGGCTGTCTTCCAGATCGGGAGGGGACTGGTTGAGAAAGGGCAACGTGGGTAGGTTTCGACTGTTGGACACGGAGTAATCTCATGTTTGCCAGGCCTAAGGGACATTATCCTCACGGTAGTTCGCACTGGGGGGGTTGTTTCGAACATCCATAGAATGGGTCCTGTATTGGGCTCGGTCCGAAGCTACAGGGGAAAGAAAAACTGGACGCTTCTATCACCGGGTGTTTAAGGCGGGAAGAAATAGAAAAAGAGGGGGCCAGAGGGAACCGACCTCCGGGGAGCCTCGTATCAATCGAAACCTTGGGGCTCGGGGTTTGGGAGGAAAAAAACGCTGCTCATTTGGAGAGTGACTCCGCGGGGGTGGGGTTTTGAACCAGGCCAAGCGCATGAAAAGGTAAGGGCTTGGCGCTCATAGCTCAGAAAAAAATGGGGAGCCATAGATATATTAAAGTCAAGCAAGTCTAAGGAGAGGGTAGGGAAACCAAACGGGGGGGAGCAGTAGATCACCGTCGGAGAAAAAAGCAAGCAAAACGAAAAAAAATGACAACACGAAAAATAGCCTCAACGGTATTCTCTGAAAGCCGGGAAACGTCGAGGAAAAACTCTAGCACACATAGGTTGACACGGGGGCCCGCATTGAAAATGCATCCAAGAGGGAAAAAGGCGCCCGCAGTTCTGAGTTGAGGCGGAACCGCAAATCAACAATACAGGCATCTACACTGGAAGAACCGACCAACCATGGGAGCAACTGTGGGTTAACAGGCCTCCTTAACCATCTTAGCCGGCCGATGATCAAGAAGGCTCAAAGACCGAAAAGGAAACGTAGGGGGGTGCAAGGAATCAATCTTGTAAAAACATCAGAGATAAAACTACTAAAAAATCGAAGAGAGAACGGGCTGAAGCTGGCATAGTGTCCCTTAGTACAAAGTTGCTATCAGAGGGGGATGGGGACAATCAAAACAAAGGGGTTTGTACCTGAGCAGTAGGCTCTTTCAATAAAAAGTTTTGGAGGGTGGCGCGTACAAACAGGACAGGCAAAAAACTACGAACCTACCTGAACCAAGGAAAATGGGCCCTCCATCGTATAGGGCACAAGATGAACACACGTCAAAGTCCGAAGGGCTGTACAAGGGGTAGCAAGGACGGGGTTTGTTGGTCTTAAAATCGAGGGAACAGGCAAAGGGGAAAGAATTTCTGTTGAAAACAAATACGACAGTCTAAAAAAAGCGCAGTCTAAAACGAAATAGGGACGATTAAGGTGTGTAAAGTCTAGACGCCCAATGGGGGGCAAAAGAATTAAATAAATCACTTCTCGACGGCGGGATTGCGTCTAAGGAGTGAGAGTTAACTTATAAAAGTGGCACTAAGGTTGGGCCAGGAGGAAGATGTTTGCGATCAACAGGGCGGTATTACGCTGAGTGAGACGCGGAGAGAAACATAACGCAAAAAAGGTCTTAGGTTTCCAGGGCAAATCGACTTGGGCGAGGCGGGTGAAGTGTGATGAAGAGGAGTAGAAGCGGAATCAGACGCCAATTTAGGTTGTGTAAAATGGGCGCGGGGAACTGTTCTTCAGCGCTGATCAAAAGCCCCGAGGGGGGTCAAGCGAAAGCAAAACCTTGGACAAAGGGACTGGGGCGATTTTGTTTAAAGTGGAAGATTGTGCGCAAGAAGAAAAAAGTGGCGAAGCAACTCGAAGGGGACGGTCTAGGAGGGGTGCCAATAGACACAATCAAAAAGCTTGTTCGGAGGACCACCGTCAACGGAAAAAACAGAGTCAGAGAGCAAGTTCAAGAGAGGAACCTGTGAGAGAAAGGTACAGCAAAAGGTATGGGGGGGGGGAAGGAACACTTGCACCACAATGGAGACAAAAGTCCAAAAAAATATGGGGCGTAGAGGGTAACAAAACTGAAAATTAAGAACGAGGGACTTTGGGTGAAAAGGAAATTAGGCGGCAGATGCCTGATGTCGAGTACACTGGAGACGGAAGGCCAGTTGTTTGGGGTGCTCAGGCAATGAACGGAGACTTAGGGTGGGGAAAAATGTGGTCAAGCATCTTTCGAGAGGGCCTTAAAGGTTCATTGCACCTCAAACAGGTTTTGCAACGACCTTAAAAAGGCGTTATGTGCAGCTCAAACAACATTAAGGAGGGGAAAAGTCAATAAAAAAAAAAAAAATAAACTCCGTGAAAACATAAGAGCTCGCACACAGTGGGGGCGTAGAGAAGAAGTCCTCAATGAAAAAAAGTAGGAGGGCTGCCGGGGGGGAAAAGGTCTAACAAGAATTTTGTGAGGGTCCAAACAAATTACCTTCAGAAGAGTAACCTCTCAGACGTGATACCGCAATAGAAGTGGCGGGGGGGCAAGGACTAATGGCTCATTAAGATCGAACAGTTCACGATATTTACGCCCCCCTAAGTTTGGGGTCGGGGTAGCATTGTTGGTGGGTCCAAGGGGACGCCAAAAAAAGAAGCTGTCAATGAGAATTACAGTGGGGGAATAAAGGACTCAACTGCGGCAACCTGGGAACTCAACGGAAGGATTCAGTTAGAGTGGGGGAAGAAATGGACAAAGCTTAAAAGAAATGTCGTCGACGGGGGGTTGTCAACCCGACAATCGGGTATCGGAGAAAAACTGGGAGGGGCGCAATACAACCCACTGGGCAAATCGAAAAGGATTGGGGGGGGGGGGGTAAAAGAAAAGGGAGATCGGACAACTAGTTACAGGTTCTTTTACTCTTCACAGGCCATAAAGAAAAGATGCATAACCTAAACGGGCGGGAAGGAACTAGAGCTGCAACGGAGTTTACCTTCGGACAACTGGCCTTTCAAACGCCACGCGAACTCTGATGCTTCAGACAAGGCAGGGACCATTTGCAATTGTTAGATATCAGGGAGCTGAAAAGACTGTCTGAAAGTCCCGCAAAGAATAATCAGCGCAAAAAAAAATCGAACGGCGGCACTCGCCTCAGTGCAAAGGACCCTCTCTAGCAATGCAGCCGTAGAGAGGACTGAGTAATTTGCCGTTTGACCCTGGGGACGTGTCGCTCCAAAGTGACAAGAAGGGAATTCGGCATACAGTTGGCCATCGCGGGGGGAGGGGGAAGGGGCACTGAATCAAAAAAAAATGGTTCTGCTCCAGGTTTCTTCCACCAACAAAAGGAAAGGGAGAATATCCAGTGGATTGGGATTTTCTCAGAAGTGTCAAACTCCACCCCCTCGACATTGGACGGAGTAAAGTTGAAGGAGTGAGGGGAACGATTTTAACTTGTGCTTTGAAAGGAGATACTTCCATAGCGTGTTATGAATAGGTTTGTGGGCTATTTAAGTTGGAGAGAATTCAGGTGACTGAGCAAAAAGCGAAAAGCGTGGTCCCCTTACAGGAGTGGGGTTGCAGGGGAAGCCGTTCGCGTCTATATCCCTTCAAGTTCCTTCTTACCGGCAGACAAGGAGAGATAGAGGGGTGGAGGATGCAATGGTACCACAGATTGAGGGGCCGCGGCAATTTGCACGACTGTTTTTAAAAAAAGTGTCCAGGTAGAAGTCCGATGAGTTAATTGGACTGCAGAGGATGGGTATTAAGGACCACGTGTTAGAACAGTTTTTGGTTGGGGATTGCCGATCAGTGAGCCAGGCGGGCGGCGGGGGTCGCTAGGAGAAAAAAAAACCAGGGAGGGGAACTTCTCGCAACGGAAGTAGTCTGTTCCACTGGGGCGGGCCCTAGAAATAGAATGGGGCCGGCATTGATACCCGGGAGAATCCGGGTAACCAAACCCGTAAAATCGAGAAGGGCTATTGGAAATTTGTGGCGTGGCGCGCTGGCTTCATTTGCTAAAGCGACGGGAAGGTGACAAGGGGTTTGGGGTGAAGGCCAAAAAAAAACAAAAGGCACGCAGGGCTGGGCTATGAATCTCAGAGCAAAAAGGAGGTTCGGAAAGAGGAAGGTCATCAAAGGATTCAATCTATTTGAGGAAAAAACAAAACGGGGGAGTAATCCAGGTCGGCGTCTTAGAGACACGGTCTCAAAGGAAAAAAAGAAATGAAGGGGGAAGGCTTGAGAAGGTGTACCGGAGGGAGATCATCAGGACACATCTAGTTAGTCAATAGCCGTATAAACCAGCAGGAACATCATACGGCGTTGAGCGAATGGCTCTGTAAGAGCGAACCCTCAAAAATCAGTAAATCAAGATAATGAACGAAAAAAAACCCGTGAAAAGTAAAAGGGAACAGGATAAATGACCCATCTGGAAATTCCGGCCAATTATCCATCTGCGGATGGATACACGGACGTTGGAAAAGCACATCTGGTAAAAAAGAAAGACAGAAACAATCTATATACTACGCATCTGGCCAGACGTAACTGACGTAACTTGAAAGGATGCTATTCATGAGGGGCCTCCAAACACGTGGGAATTACAGAAGAGTCGGGGAAAAAACATTTTAATTAGAGCAAACTTAATCAAACTCTCCCAACTAAGAGTAAGCCTCAACTGGGAGGGACAAAGGTCAACACTGGGAACAGCCACGTACATTCTACAAAATTGGCAATGGGGCTAGGGGTGGTGGGGAGAGGAAAATCGGAAACTCCAAACAGAGGGGATATGGGAGACGGGAGAAGTGGGGGCAGGAACACGCACACGAAAAGGGTAGCCGTCAGTAAGTGATTGCAAAGTTAGATACTAAAGGGGCATAGGGAAAGGAGGAGAAAATGAAGGAATGCAAGTCAAGCACGGCCTCTACACAGGGAGGCGGGAAGAGAGAAAGGGGAAAGAAGGCGCAATGATGATCAAAAGAATGGGTGTTCCGGGACAAAGTGAGGGGTTCAAGTCGAGGGCTGTGGGTAGGAAAATTGGCGTACTTTAACAAAATCATCTTGTCGAATTAAAAAGGCAGCAAGAGACGTTAGAAGGACTGGTTAAAGACGGGGGTCAGAACACAATGAATAATACACAAAAAATCCAAATTTTCGATGAAGGTGACACTCTCAAGGTTTCTTAGCGCGGGTGTGTACACTAACATTCCTAGGTCTGCTAATACCAACTTGGCTAAGGGAGATAAAAAGGGGCGATTTTGTTTCAGTGGTTTGGGGGAAGAGGACTTGAGAAAATTTAAAAAGGGGGAGAAGCCCGGTACAGCAGGGAGGGGGGAAGCGGGGGAGGGGTCATGAGGCGACGACATCCGGCTTGTCCATTTCTCCAAGAAATAAGCGAGCAATTTGCGAGGGAAGTTTGAGACGCATTGGGAGTAAGAACTGATAGGGGAAAGAGGTATTCCCATTGAAATGAGGGGAAACAAATGGAGACAAAAAAACTAACCGTAGGGGGGACTAAATTCGAGTAGAAAAATGTCTACATCGGATTCAGAAGACCGAAATGGAATTTTTCCAAGGGGGAAAGGAATTCTTCTTTAGTGGTATTTGTCCCTCTCCTTCTGCGGAAGAGTGCAGTCAGACAATAAAGGGCGCCAGGTTCGCGGAATGTTCTTCGCCAGAAAAGACTGTTAACTCACGCCTGTTGGATTGGGTATTCAGAATACAAGGGGGGGCGAAAAGCTCTGCGATGAATAGGGGGGAAAAACTAATAGAGAGAAAGAACAAGAGAGAGAAAAAAAAGAGATTCTTCAAGTCTAACGATGTTTTCATCTAGAGTCGACCAACCAAGGTTCGTCAAGCCATCACATCAGAAATGCCCCCCGCCGTCTAAAGAAGCGCGAGGAACATTGGGATCGAAGGGTAAAATGTGGAAATGACAACCAGTCACTTTTCGTCGAAGCTACCAAGGGCACAACGAACGACCAAGGGGCAGAGATGTGGCCGGACCAAGTGAGGGAACCGTCGCCTTGAAGGAGGCAAGTTGGGGAAAGAGGGGGAATACGATTTCGTAACCAACGGTTTTTTGTGTAGACGTTAGGGGGGGATCAGGGTGGTGCAAGTGCGTGTAAACAGGGGACCCAGAAAGAGGGGGGTTGCAGAAAAGGGAGAAAATACCAGGCGCAACGGAGAGGTGGAAAAAAACTTGCTCGATTATCTTCGCTATACTTTCGCGGGAGACCGTTGGGAACCCTTGGAATCCGGGAGAGGTCTCTAAAAGGGAACTATTCTCTCGGAAATCTGATATCTTGCAGGCGAAAAAGGGGTGAATTGGGCGCAAGGATCGTAAAAAAACACACTGAAAAAATCTCAAAAGATCTCCCCAGAAGACGGGAAAAAAGCTTTTCTGTAGCCGCCGGTAAAGGGCAAAGCAGTGGAGGGGGAAAAAAAAACTTTGGGCGGGAGGAGAGCTTCAAAGAGAGGTGATTAACAAGGCATTGGGGAAAGGGACCTCGCCCCAGTATAGTCATGAAAAACGAGACAGAATCGGGGAATTGAAGATATAGTCCGGGTAGACGACTTGGGGAGAAAAGGACACAAGCTAGATAGAATAAAGCTACC
>Ga0179593_1650856_pt1 | contig 14709 bp, 20 predicted proteins | sample CZODoug2_1_08_16_FD_185931 | JGI IMG/M metagenome (GOLD analysis project Ga0179593, IMG submission 185931) | Vadose zone soil fungal communities from Angelo Coast Range Reserve, California, USA - CZODoug2_1_08_16fungal (PacBio error correction) | ecosystem: Environmental > Terrestrial > Soil >...
GGCTTCGGGCAGCAAAGGACAAAGCAGCATGGCGCCGGGAGGAAAATCCATCACAGGGTTGGTTCAAACCGGCCACCTATCCAAGGGTGGGGGGGGGTGTTTGAACAACCGGACGGGAGAGGAGAACCTCCCAGAGGACTACTAGTATCTAGTATGCGGAGGCGAACTCTGGTAAGGGGCGAATTAAAAGACCGTCTGTTGGATGGTAAATTTGCATGTAACGTCAGACGCCTCGTGCCCGGAAGGCCTGCGGGGTTGCCTTGTAAGAAGGCTCATCGACATAGCAGCATCTCTGCATGTTTGTCTCTCAAAAGATGTTTTGAAACGTTTGTTTAGAAAAAAAGTTGTACGCCTGACAAAACCGGATAAGAATAGGAATAGCTGCAAAATAAGGAAAGTACTCTAGACTTGAAAAAACGAGTGCTGGTTTACCCCACGTAAAATTATCCCCACGGAACGCTGAGGGGGGCCTCCAGTTACAGTGACGTCAGGTGTGCAGGGTTTCCGGCCCGAAAATGGGGAGTCTTCTCTAAACTCTAACCGCATCGATTGTGGGGAGCCGCGCATCGCATAACGCGCAAAGGGGGGGGTCCATACTAGCGTTTCCGGAATGCGGGAAAACTTCTACCAGAATCTTTGTGAAAGAGAACACAATATGAATAGTTTAAGGTTATTGAATGGCCGCTGGGAAGCTCTTAGGCGGGAAGGGGGTGTGGATGGGAGTGAATAAACAAAAGGATGAACGACTGAACGGACAATGGGGAAGGCGACTCAAAACCGTTTCTAAACCAGTTAGAAATCTGTGCAAGGCCGCTAAGCGAGGGCGATCCGGATAGGTTCCGTTATAGCCCACTACCTGCAGACGCGTAAGTCCGGGGGACGATGAGCTCGCCGCAAAGAATGAAGCGTTTGAACGGCTCTTCTCCCTGGAACATCCCTCAAAGCTGAACAGCGCAAGGATATTAGAAGAAGGGGGGTAGGTCAAATATGCTGGTAAAGCGGAGCAATGGGAGAGGCAATAGGACAGTGGAAATCAGGGATTGCAAAAAAAACTACACTCTCTTTAGAGCAAGTGCACGAAATTGGGGATTGTGGAAAACAGTGACCGCGAAGATATTCAAGGTGGAGGGGCGGAATTACTGAACCCGGAACCCCGAGTTGTTTCATCTTGGGAGGGCAACATTCGTTGAGACAAGAGGACGAATCATTAGGGGGGAAGGGGTCCCCAGACTCTAGCTAGATTCTTGGAATGGGGGGGACAGAAATCGCCGGGGACAAACCGACAAAATGTTTAAGGGGCGATGCTAAAAATTGGATGCAAGGAGAGAAAACCAACTAGGTGCAAAACGAGGGGTCGGGGGGGGGATTTCTTAGAAGAAAAAAAAAAAAAGGCATGGTCTCGCAAGGGCTCTGAGAGTGGGGGGATGTGGAGCAAAGAGAGCGACTCGGGGGGGGGGGGGGGTGATATGTGGGGTGGGACTCACCTGTGCCACTCAAGGTGTGGATCAGCTTGAAGAAAGGAGTCCTAAAACAGACCAGCACAATGCATCCTCTAGGAGGGGGAAGGACTGCATGCGAAGCAAAAAACCTTCCTACCGCGGGGCCACGGGAAAACACAGCTGCTGTGAACAAAAAAAAACGGGGGGGGGGGACAGGGGGGGGGGGGGTGGGGGGGGGGGGGGGGGGGGGGGGGGGGGGGGGGGGGGGGGGGGGGGGTGGCTGGGAGGGATCCGGAACAAAGGCACCGCAATTCACTTTAGCACCGTGGGTTTAAGGAGCAGCGTCAACATCTCTAGCAAAACACAAGTGTACCGAGCGGAGGGGCCCGGGTGAACGGAATTGCGGACTTTTTCAAAAGGGGGAGGGGAAATCACTTCACCCTCCTGCCGCCGCAACCGAGAAAAAATGTTCTGAGGGTTGTGGGTCGTTATTAACATTTAATCGATGGTGTTGGGGAGGGGGGAGGGGAAACCGGAGATTGGAGGAAGAGGTAACTAGGAAGTCTAAAAAAACAGAAGTGCAGGCCCGTATGGGTTCGTCGAAGGAATATACAAAAAAACCTCTTGCCTGCGTGGGGGTTAGAAACGGCCATTCTTCAAAGGTGATCCTCAGAAGAACGAAATAGTGTACTAAGAACATTCTCAAGAAAAGGAAAAAACACTTCCTCAGAAGTAAAGATGACTTGAAGGATGGGGGTAAGCTCAAAAAAAAGACGACGCGTCTGAGGGAAGGGGAGCAGCGTGAAAAATGTCGAAGTAGCGTCTGAAAAAGCGTGGAAGCGAGGGGGACTCGAAAAGTCTAAGGAACGACGTCCGAACTGCTTACCAAACTATCTCGCCAGGGGGACGGCAGCTTCATCTGGTATTGAAAGCAACTTTCCTTGATAAGCGCGACTGTAGAGGAAGGAGTTGCGGCAAACATCTACGCCGTCAAGTAGGTTGAAAGGTATATCGGGGAGGAAAAAGGGCACGAAAAGACACCCTGAAAAAGAAGAATGAAGGCCAGAGAAGTAGCTAACAATCAGGACAGTTTTCGTCGCGCGGACATGGAGCGAACGGTGAAAATGGTTGATGGGTCAAGCGAAAGGAGGAGAAGCAAGAACGTAAAGAATCATTGATGGGGGGGAACAGAGAGGAACGTCCGCCCGGGTAGACGGAAAAAAAGAATTCGTAGTCGCATAAAATATCAGCAGGGGGCTTGGAAAAAGGGCGGAGGGCAGGTCAGGGGGCTAAAGAATGGGCCGCCCAGGAAACAGTAATACAGGAAAGAGAGGAAAGGATCATGTGAAGTTGGAAAAGACCCAATTCAAGAGGAAAATGCGTGTCCGAGAGGGGGGGTGGTGGAAGATGAAGGAGAAAGACAAAAAAAGGAGAGAGAAGAACAAAAAGCAGGTGGGTGCAAGCTGCGCCGCCTCGAGAAAGGGGAGTCTATCAGGCGCCAGAAAGAAAAGGGATGAAAAGAAAGGCAGAAGGAGGGAGAAGTCTTCCTTCTATAAGTGGCGAGATCGCTGTCTGAGCCGAGATAACAGGTTTCCCAAGAACGGGTCATCGAAACCAGCAAGGAAACGGAGAGGGCCGAAAAAAAGAGTCGTGGAAAGGCATTCAGGAAAGAGAAGAGTACTCATAAAAGAGAAACCGAGGTGGTCTTTCAACATTGAAAACCAAGGGAAGGAAGGGGGGGGAGCCGGACTTGGGTGAAAATAGGGGCAAGAGGTGGAGGGGGTCGAAGGTATCGGGAGAAGTAGAAGTCAAGTGTGGTCAGTGGGAAGCAACATAGCGCGGATGATGGAATTGCGCCCTCTAGTTTGGGAAGCGGAAAGTAGGAAGAAAAGGTGATATCGAAATCGGGTAAGGGGAGGACCCTGACGCGGGACAGCCAACAGGGTACTGTAAGGAAAGAAACTACGGCTCCGGGAAAGCGCCGCACTTGGGGGCATGGGGAGGGGATGGAAAGAACCATGGATCGGAAAAGGAGAGGGAAGGAAAAAGGAAACGAACCAACAGGGAGGGGGAGACTCAAAAAGACGCGATAACAAATCTCGACCTAATAGAAGACCCATTATAGAAGGGGAAAGAAAAAAAATCGCCATGCGATCCAACCAGTAAACATTGCGGAAATCAATATCCAAAAGGAAGGGGGTTTAAGAGTGCTTTGTGTGGAAAACGCCCTCACTGGTAAGAGCGCTTGGGAAAAGCCGTCTGCAAAACATCTCTCAAGACTCTGGGGGATACCTGAATCTGGGACGGGAGGGCTCGAAGCACCAATCTTTCGGAGAAAAGTTATTAACAGTCATAAAAAAATGTGAGGCCAGACGCGCGCGACGAGTTCGTCAAAAGAGGGGGGGCTAAAGTGGGTTCAGCAAATACGTCAAAAGTAGACCCTTCTCTAAAAGCATACACCAAAAGTAATCATAAATTCCGTCTCTGGCAAACAAGTAGACGGATTGCCGTGAGATTGGTCTGCTTGATCGCGGTCTCGAAAGGAATTCGGAAACGTCCGGCTTAATCGATAAGAGATAAAAAAAGAAGGGTCAATACTATAAAATCACTTAAAGCCTCATAAATTGTGGTAAGGCCAGCTGGGGAATTTGCGGAAAACTGTAACGAGCGTATCGCATGTGCTATCGGGATATTTCAGTGGAAGGCAGTGAAGGTCTCGTTACGCCTGGACCGACCGGTGCTCTTAAATCAGAGCAACCAAAAAAATTCTGAGGGAGAAAAGAGATAGATTACAGGGACGCCCCGGACAGGAATTTAAAAAGTGGTGGAAACGCGGCGTAACCTTAACGGCGCACAAGGAGCACCCTCTTACAGGGGATTTTCCGGGGAAAAATGGCGTGGGGGAAAAAAAAAAGGTATCGGAATGCACGTCTAGTCGAATCTCTTGCGGCCTAATAAGTGGGAAAGTTATCGTATCGAGAAGCGGTCCTTGGTAAATTAAAGGGATCTCGGCCTCGCGGCAAGCAGAAGAAATCGACAACGAGTCAGAGAAGGGGGTGCGACCGCGAAAAAGTGAACTGGGGTACTTTGGCCGCAAGCAGGGTCGAACACTTTTGCACGAGTTAAGGAAAAATGAAGATACGAGACGAAAGGCGAGAGCGTCTGGCACTTGGCACGGGGGATACGTGCTCTACCGGGTGAGGTAAGAGGGCGCGCCGCAAGAGGACTGGGAGAGCCGCACGAAGAAACAAGAGGAAATATTGAATAAATAACGGCTCTCTGCGGGTGTGAGTACCACCGTTAGGCCAACCGTCATTCACGAATTGGTCTTCTCAGCTTTGGGGATATTGTTTCGGGCTGCCGGGTCTATTGTCGATCAAAAGGCAAAAAAGGGTGATGACATCGAGAGAAAAAGAAGGTCGGATTTGGGGGCGAGGGGGCGCTTAAGAAAAAAAGACGGGAATTCGGGTCCCATGATCCGGAGCCCGTAGCGCACTGTCAAACGAACGTCTAGAAATGCGGCGCAGGGGTCAGGGGGCAAGCCGAGCGTTTCTTTTGGGCTTTTGGGGACATATGGTCGTGCCAGCAGGGCTGCGGAATCCGTAGGACTTTTCCGGATAAAGTGGAAGCCCCGAGCGAGGAAACGGACGGGCGGAAAGAAAAAACGGCCGCGCTATCGGGTTGGTTTACAAGTTGAAAAATTTGCGCTCCTAATATTCCGACTCGATGGCCCTTTCGAAAAAAAAGAGGAACGCAATGGTTGATCGAAGTGAACGCCAAGCAAACCTGGAACAATAGGTTTGGAAACGGGCTGGAACGAAAGAATAAAATCACTGCCATGCGCCGCTAACCGCGCTATGCATCTGTCAATACTGCCGGGGCGTCGCTCATAGACACATCCTTGCTCCTTTGGAAAATCCATCAGGGGGGCGCGATGACCGGTAGGGTCTGCGGTGTGTGGCAAGGAACTGAGGGGCTTAGAAAAGTCAAGGGAAATTCAAGAAAAGATCGGCAGCGTAGGGGGGGTCTTGGGTTTTTATGGGGCTGTCGCTCGATAGCTCTCAAGACCAGGGCGGGAGGAGGCTAAGACTGGCCATCGCTCAGGCAGGGGGGGCGAGGAGGGTCTGGATGAGCATGGATCGGCCGCACCCGAAGAACAAAAAATCGGGGAGATCCATCCTGAAAACGTTGCGCGAGATGGGGTTCTGGTGGTCCAAGACGTCATCACATTGGACGCCTCTGATTACGTGATCATCTGGGCCCGGGGGGGGGGGACCGAATTTAGGAAGCTGCCTCTACGGCGGTAACGCAGCGAACTTTGAAAAGAGCCGAATCGGATGGTACATGAAGGTTTATTGTCGAACTACGTTCCTCCAATTCGATGCGGTTTAAGCCAAACGGAAACATGGATGCCAGCGCAAATATGGTTGAGGAGGGACCGCTGGATCTCTTCCTGGTGACGTGGAGTACTGGAAATCCACAATCGGCAAAAGTTCTTCGTACGGCCAAATCGCTACGCACCGGAGAGGTAAAAAAAGGAGTGCATCGGGGAATCTCAGATGCGGAAAAAGGTCGGAACAATAGCCGATTCTTCGAACGCCCGCGATCGATCAAAAACCTATTCAGCGATTCACGAACTGGGGTTTGGGGCCTCCGGACGCGAAAGACGTGCCGGAAACAGGTTCGTTCAAATATGCCAGCGCCGCTTCTAAACATGCCGCGGGGAGTGAGGGGAAATGCAGTTGGCTCGGCTTCGAATTGGGGGGCTGGGGCGAAGAATGCCAAGGGCTTGCGTGAAGTAAACTACCATCTAAAACTTTCACGAGAACTTACGGTCGCGAGAAACGCGCGAGGGTTCGTAACAAGTTCACGCTCGAAGCTGGAATTCGGGGAATGATGGGCTAAAAACTCGCCCCGAAAACGCCTTTCGGGTGCGGAGCAAAAAAGGATCATGGAGAGAATACAGCAAAACGAGTATCTTGTGGCTAAAATCTTCAAGACGACTATGCCCTTCGACGACATACGGAGATTACCTCTTGACCAGGAACATCGATTCTGTTTATGCACAATCAAGACCGTACAATCCTCAAAGATTGGGGTATCGAAGAACCTGAGGCGGGCCAGCAGTGCGACGGGATTGGGACAAACCGGAACAGGTCGTAAAATTCGGCACACGGGAAGGGGACCGAGGCGCGGACATCGCGCTCAAACAACATCGGAGGGAGATATTGTACGCGCGCGAGGTTGTAAACGTGAATTGCGACGACCTGTTGAGGGAGTGGACCGTAAGCGCTCCCGGCTGGCCGCCTAACCCCGAGGCGATGATAAACCCTGCGGAGGAGACGAGATTGGGCTCGATAACCAAGCGATGCTCCAAAACAATCATTTGGAGGGAAATATGAGAAGCATGGATCGAAGTGCAGGACAGTCTTTGGGGTCACTATACCTCGGGGTTGCCTGCGGTTGGGATTGCGCTGCCAGCTGCATCTGTGGGGAATAAAAACGAAAAAAAAAAAACCAAAAAAAAAAACAAAAAAAACAACCCTCAAAACCACAACCCCCCCCACCCCCCCCAACCACCACAAAACCTAAGAAACCCCGCCGACACACCCCCCCCAAAATCCATCCCGAGAAAAAAAGAACACACCAAGCAAACGGGGCCCCAAAAGAGAGCCGGAGAACAGGAGGAGGACAAGGACAAACGCTCCTCCCAAGCCGCCCCCACCCCTCTCTGCGACCAAAACTCTGTAGGGGAAAGTTGCCCCTCCACCCTCCAACGTCAGAGAGGGCTGGGGTTGTACTTGGTGGGTCAAAAAATGCAGAGCTCCGACCGGGTTCACACATCGTGACAGGGGGGGAAGCGGTAGCGTACTTGCCTGACGCGTCGCGGCAGGTCTTCCACGATTTCTATCCGCCGATAAATCAGGTACCTTTCCCTCGAGGGGCATGACGTACGGACGGGAATATTGAAACAAAAGAAAGTCGGCCGCGCGGGGGGAAACTCGGCCGGAGTGGATCAAATGCGAAAAACAAGGATGAAAAAACACTTCAGGGGTGAAGGGATTAGGAAAAGGGAGGCCGACTGTGTGGACGAGACTAAAACAAGTCGCTCCTAGAGCAAGAAAATTAAACGGTGAAGAAGGAGTCTAGGTCCTTCAAGAGAAAGGACTTGAGGGATGTGGACAGAGCCGATACTCCCGGCAAGCGAGACCATGAATCTCAAAGAGAGGAAGGATTGTGAGCGGGCCATAGATGACAGGAATCGGAGGGTACGCATAAGTACCCGGAACAAGGACTCAGAGTTCGAAAACAAATCTCTCCGTTAATGAAAACGGCCTTTGCAAACGGGCTCAGAGGAAAAAAAAAGGATATAGGCATGGGAAACGCATTTGCGCGGCCCCCGCCAAATCGATGCGTCGTTAAATCGCGGACAAGCATGGGTACCACCCTAAGGTGTGACAAAAAGGTGCAGATCATCATAAAAGGCTGGCGGGCAGTCTCGGGCTAGAAGGGGGGAGAGACATAAGAGAGCGCCTACATTCAAGGAGAGGGGTTCACGGGTTCGCTGCGCCGGGTGGGGGGGGGGCCGACCAAAAAATATATCAGCGACAGATAATCCAACCAAACGTCAGGTCCAGCCGCATGAAGAATCTCGGAAGAGAGTTGTCTGGGGCGATCGCTGTCCTAACGCTCTCATTTAAGGGGACGAAGAAAAACGTCGTACCGGTCATCGCGCAAATTAGTGGGAAAACCCGAAAAAGGAGCAACGCTGAAGAAAGGGACCATGCGTAAGGAATATCGCCTAGCGAAAACGAGTGAAGACTTGTATTTGGCTTTACGAAAGCACGTTTGACTAAACAGATGGGCAAGGACTGGGTTACCTTCGATCACCAATCCGGAGGTTCCGAGTTCCTAAAAACATCAATATGTTGAGGGTAGGCGAAAGTTGGTTCAGCAAAACTCGATAAACAGCATGTTGAATTGGGTCCCTCGTTGCCGCGATCGGGATCACCAGTCGAAATAGGGGGGGACGGTAGTTCATAAAGGGGGGCGGGAAAGCAAATAGGCGATAAATAGCGCGTGCTCAGAGGCCTTACGCGAAGCACGGAGACTTAGAACCGGTTCGTTAAACCGCTTACGAGGGGAAGGCGAAATTGATTCTCGAAGAGCCCAAGAGCTATAACAAATCTCGACCTGATATGCTCATGGTCATCACCAGAGGAAGGCGATCGAAACGTAGAAATCAACCAAAAGCTTTTGACTTATAAGAGGGGTCATGCTATGAGGAAGACTCATAGGAAACCTAGAAGAGCCTGCAAGGACCTTGGGAGAATCGGCGCGGGATACGCGTCGGGGGAAAGCGGAGCGCTATTTCTAACAGGTAGATCACGTGAAGGGAAAGGAACGCGCCGCTTGCATCTGGTCAAACTTGGTGTCCCTCGTCAATGAGACCGGGGCGCGCGAGAAGGCAAAAGGGATCATAATTTCCGTCGGGTGCACAGTCGACCGGAGGAGAGGTCTGGCTGCTTTGGTAGAGAGATCCGTCAGGTAAGTTGAATCCACGTCCGGCTGCTCGGTACAAGAACTGGCGCAAGAGGATGCATACCCGACGCTGGCCTTAAGCATAAAGGTGGTCAAACTCATGAGATTGGAAAAGAGTGGGAACGCATGGGGCGTAATTCAACTTAGTGGAAGCGCGCACCCGGAAAGGTCCGAACAGCCTGAACCGGTTCTCCTCGCCTCAAAAGGAGGATGAAAGAGAATTACGAAAGAAAGCGACAACCCGACCAAGGAATACGGAGGGCACACACCTTAAAACTTCAGATACTAAGCATGCGTCAGGAGTTTGACCTGGAGGGGGGAAAAGAAAACTGGAGGTTGACACAAGTGCGAAAAGAGAAGTCGGACTAAGAGCACCGTTTTCGGAAGAAGAAGGAAGGGGATGAAATTCCGGATGAGCTCACACGGCCTATGGGGAAGCAGCTCGACGCGGGGGACAACCAGCGACGGTTTATATTAGGATTGACTTTATGAGCGCCGGGGCGATGAACACCAGTTCGACAAAGGGGAGACGATGGAACGCCGCCAGAGGCCTGGAAACAGCGGCGGCGGTCACTACATCGCGGAAGCCCGAGGACGGAAGAGAGAGGCACAGGGAGACCACGCGAAATTCGCGCATTCGCTCGCGGGTGGACCATCGGACTCTTAATAAAATTGCAAGAAGGGTCTTCGGATCTTGGGAGGAGAAGACCTGTGAGAGGGGGGGATATCACCGAGATGGGGATGAAATGAGCCAATTCGAGAAAGTTCGATTTGTTATCGGGCGAGGGGGACGCGGGATCCTGGGAATTAGTAGCGACCAGAAGAAAAGAGAAGTGGGAAAACAATTGGAAAGGAGGAATTGGAAAGAGCCACGGAGCAGTCTTATTGGTATATGGTGCTGGGGGAACGCTGTTGCGGGAGAAGGGAGAGATCAATCCTTGTGGAGTGAGAGCAAAGCCTTACTAGGGCGCATTCAACCAGACTAAGAAGGGGTTTTGCTCAATGAAGCTAACGAACGAAAACCGAGAAAAGTTTCGAGCTCAATCGGAAAAACATGATAGTCGAAAGGGGAAACCCAAAGTAAGGGAAAACTGAATGGGTTTTTCAAAAAAGGATAACTAAATATGAAAAAAGCGGAATGCGGGGAGGGGGTTCTGAGACTCCGCTAGCGATCTGTCCTGATGGAAAAGCACAGGCGTCGCTCAGATGCACGCGCTCCATCACCGGAGTGCTGACCTTTGACGGGAGAGAGGAGGGGGTGAAACTTATTCGCAGCAGAGAGATCGAATAATTCAGCGTCGGAGAGTTCAGTGGGGAGGGCAGGTCTCCGATTTGAGACACTCGAGGAGAAAAAGCAAATCCGAGGAAAAGAGCTCGGCTCAGACATTGTTATTTCTAGGCAAGAGGGGGAAAGAATCTATCACTACTCGACTAATCGTCTGTTCAAGGAAAAAAGTTTGGCAACTATTGGTGGTCGAAAAAGAGACGTCGTGGGAAGAGAATATGGCCCGGGGGCACATATCGAAGGAGGGGGACACGCTAAACTTTGCAAAAGAAGCGAATCGAGGGCGTGAGAGAACTGACGAAAAGCCGACCGTAGATGCGACTAATTCCTGGTAAGTGTTCGCGCCTTGAAGTTGGGGAGGAAGGAAGACTTGGAATGACAAGCAGGACAGTATCAGGGCTGAGGGAAAAACAAAAGGTAGAAAATGAAGAAAAAGCCGCGCCCGGAGGGGGAACGGTAAGAATGGTTGAGTAGGAGAGTTGATATCTTCTTCAGGGTGTCGGGACGACAATCGCCTGAGGCGAAGAAGAAAAGAAAAATAAAGGGGAAAAAAGCGGGTTTAGAGGTCGAGGGTTAAGGCCTCCGGGAGAAAAAAGACTAGGTCGCCTGACAAGTTTCGTTAAGCCTCAAAGCAAGAAAGGAGAGGCATAAGGAAGTTTCCGCTCGAAGGGGGGGGGAGGGAAGAATGCCGCTTAAAAGTTGATGGTACAACCCGAAAGGGGGGACAGAGGCTGCAACTTGAAAAACGGGGGTCTGGGGGGGGAGCAACTCATTTTTGAAACACTTCTGAATGCAGGGAAGAGGGAAAGGGGGATTGGTCTAAAGCTCCGGGGAACGTTGACGGGCTGGGCGAGGGAGCAATAGGGCTGTCAGAAGAATAGAAAACAGGAAAAAAGAGGGATATATGCGTCGACACCCACGACTACCAGAGGAAAGAGACAGAAGAGCTCTTTCCGAAAAAGTGGACTGGCGCATCTATTAGTTTACGAGAAAACTCTACATCAGAAAGGGGAGGGGAAGAGTGTAGGCGGAAAAAGCTAAGAGTGGAAAAAGAAGAGAAAAAGGAGGGAACAAATTAACGGGAGTCGCGCGCGAGGGAGACACACCGGATTGATTATTAAAGAGGGAGAGATGTGTACAATGAAAAGGGGGTGAGGAAGTGAATTGCGGGGGTCCGGGTGTGACTAGTCCGAAATTCTTGGAACGCCTTCAACCCGAGGAAAAGAGGAGGAGGGAAGATGTAGGAAGAGGGGGGAAGAATTGCTCCGCCGTCATTATTTTCGGAAGCGGAATATGAAGGTCGTCCAAGTGGGGGGGAGCAGAAGATATAGACCAGACCAGTGGGGAGATGCGCTTCAAATCTGAGAGGGGGAGACGAGAAGGGAGAAAGAGTGACTGGTCCCCAGGCGCAGAGACCCTCCAGGGCTAATCATTCGGGAAAAAGCCTGCAAAAAGGGGGCATGAGAGATCAGAGAAAAATCATACACAGAGGAAAAAATTTTGGGGAGAGGGAGAGGGGAAGTCAAGAACGACCAGAGAGGTTGAGCATTCCTGATCACATCTTCCTCTATAAAAGGGAAAGGGCCATCACGAGCAAAAAAAAGGGGGGCAAGGGAGGAGAAGCCAGCAAGAAAAGATTGAAAGACGGCGAATAGCAGCGCGGTTTTTCAGCGTAGGGGAAACAGTTCTCATCGAGGGGTAGGTTGAGGGATTCGAATAGTCGTCTTTCCCGATCGCGGTAAAAGAAAAGAAACCCGGAAAAGATAAAGAGATTAGGAGAGGGGCACAATTCAAAAAAGAAGGGGGGAGTTCTAGGAAAGAGATAGGCGTGACGGTGTTGATGTTCCAGAGCCCGATAAATACCCGTCACACGATCAAAAAAGGGAAAAAAAATCAATATTCGAAGAGTGGTGAACAAAAATAGCAGCATGGAAGAGGAGAACCGCAGAGGGGGGGACGGAAAGAAGAGTGGCATTGAAATATTCTTCTATTAGGATGTGCAAAGTTCACAGCAGGGGGCGGAGGCAGCTTCCCGAAAGGGGCTAAGGACCCCCTTCAGATCGGAGGATCAGAGGCGGAATCGCTTCGATCATGACAAAAGAGGGGTTTCCTAAAAATCCCGATGACAGGATGCAGGAGAACTAGGAATGAGAGAGGGTGCAGGGGCTAGCCAGAACATAAGCGAACTAAACGATGCCGAAGGGGTTGAAATGGCGCCTCGCCGCGATTGGTAGATATCGAGCGAAAGAAGAAGAAAACAAAGTAAAGAATCGCAGAAAGCCGAAGAGGCAATTTTCGACGGAGGTCTGCAGAAATCAGGGGGTCCACAAACGCGTAACTCAATCGCGCAACGGCGGTAAAGTCCAGAAATTCTAAGGGGAGCGGAGAGAAAGGAAGACTGGAAAGGAAAATAACAGAGAGAAGGAAGGGTAGCAAAAAAAAAGAGCAAGTGGGAAGGCTTGAGGGGGAAAGAATTAAAACCCAGGATTTCCGGACTTGGGCACCTTCAAACACATGCAGGGTCAAAGTAGCGAAGGGAAAATGAGGGGGCGGGAAAGAGGTTAGAAAAAATTCGGAGACATTGACAAAACTCATGGGGGGGTGAGGGAGGACCAGTTGAATTAAAGTGGTGATTTAGGTAGAGGCATTATATCGCTCGAAGCAAAAAGTGGGAAGAGGGGGGGGCAATCAAAGATTAAAATTAAAAAGGGCGAAGGGGTGCTACCTGAGACACGGACGGATGTGAGTCGAACCGCTTTGAAAAGAGACGGGCTCGCGACTTCAGGAACTAATTAAAGACCGAAAAAGAGGGGGAGGGAAAAAATCTCGCCGAATCGACATAAGAGGTCAAGAAAGGCGATAGGAACCACGTAACAGAAAAAAGAAAGAAGAAAAAACGTTTGGGAAGAAAATTCGTCACGGCGGAGTAAAAAGGGAAATCGTTTAAGAAAAAAAAAACCCTCGAGCGTGAATAGGGTAACTTGGGAGACCTTCGAGGGGGGCGTCAGTTCAGAAGCGAGGGTATAACAGTAGAGCGGCCGGACCATTGTAAAGACGGAAGAGACGAAAAGAGGAGATTTGCGGAACGGAGTTCAAAACTCGGCCCGGCGCGCGCATAAACATAAGCCAAGTACTCTCCGAGCGGGGACAGAGGAGGGGGACGTGGAAAGTAGAAGGTATGAGGACGAGCCCCGTAATTTCACAAGAGGAAGGGAGAGAGACGCTCAAGAAAAGAAGGACAGCGGGTTCGATATAAGAAGAGGGATTCATTTGCAAAAGACATGCGATGAAAAAAAAAGGAACTCAGGAAAAAACGAGCAGTGATCGCATTCTGATAGGGGAAGCGGGGTTCAGGGGTTGTGGCGTCTCCGCCCCGCGGGTAAGTAAGTAGAGGGGAGTCCTGTCGCCGGGATATCGATAAAACCACGGAGATAGATTAGAAAAGGGGAGACAGGGCGCCCCGAAAGATATCGGGCAGTGCCACAACCTTAAAAATATCGCTTCGAAAAAGAGGAGCTCTCGGAGGGTCGGAAAATCCAGCCGGGGGGGAAATGCGTAAGTCATGGCGTTATAGAGCTTTAGGAGCCTACGCGCCTCAGGGATTAAGAGGACGGGGAAAGGAAAATTAAAACCAAGGGATCGCAGAAAAAAAAATCTCAGCAGAAAACTAGGAAAAAGAAGCATCTTTCAACCGATGGGAGGGGGGAAGGGCGCAGGAGGGGGAGCAACGAAGGGGCGGGTAAAGGTTGAGGGAAAGAGGGGCAGATGGGACGAAATCGAACGGGGGGAACTCCCTGCCAAAAAAAGGGGAGGAGGTGAAGGGGGCTCTAAATGGGGATCAGAACGGCACCCAGATGTACCAGCGTCGCGCCGGGGGACGAGAAAGGTCTCAGGCCGAAGCAGGAAGGAGCCTTATCTGGCGCTTATGCCATAGGAGGGCAGGGACATGCCAATCCTGAGACCGGAAAAGAGGGGTATGAATGAGAGCCAGCCTTTCCCACACCAAAAACACCAACATTTGGAGAAAAAAATGAGGGGGGGTTATTACATTCGATACAAGGGGGTTGGGGTACCAAGGATCGAATCGTTGATCTGGCAGGGATGAGACGGAAAGTCCTTCCTAATAGACTGGGAACCTCCTCAGGGGGAGAGAATGGTTTCAAAAAGGGGAGGGAGTGGAAAAAGAACCACTGGAAAGCAGGAATCGCTTATTTAGTTTAAGTTCCCGCGCTGCCAGGAGGGTAAATCCTCTTTGCGATATCACGGGGTATTAGAAGGAAAACGGGAACGAGGGAAAATTGAAAACTCAAGCGCTAGTCGTCGAGGTCTGGGAAAAAAAAGGGGCAACTAACGGGCGGTCTTTCGGATCCCCCCAAGAACCAACCGTGAGAGGGAGGTAAAAGCCCACACAACCACACACAACTACAAAACAAAAAAGGAAAC
>Ga0179593_1276705_pt1 | contig 14708 bp, 13 predicted proteins | sample CZODoug2_1_08_16_FD_185931 | JGI IMG/M metagenome (GOLD analysis project Ga0179593, IMG submission 185931) | Vadose zone soil fungal communities from Angelo Coast Range Reserve, California, USA - CZODoug2_1_08_16fungal (PacBio error correction) | ecosystem: Environmental > Terrestrial > Soil >...
CCCGAAGGGATTCCATGGTGCTGGACGTTGCGCTTGCGACTCCTTTCCTCAAAAATCGCACCATGGCCAAAACCTATAAAACTATTAAACGAAATCGCAGAAGGACCCAGAACGGGAAAAGGGGCGTGAAAAAGGGGAAACTGTCCGCTAATCTCATGGGAAGACTTCAATAAAAAGAACGCAGGCACCCTTAAAGCTGCCGACGCAAATGCGCGGACAAAACAAACCCTCGAGCCGCACATAATCGAAAGAAGAAACTCACAGACTCTCCGGAGTCTCGGGCGCTCGAGAAAAGTCCGAGGAACCAGAGGTAGAATGGAGACTCCGAGCCCATCCGCAAAATCTGCACGAATGATCCGAAAATCCCTTACCGCCGATCAGTTACAAGGCGTGGGGTGGGCATAGAACCGATTTTCCGATCAAAGCAGAGAACTGCGCAAGGGCGAGAGCGAACCAGCGGTTTTTTTCAACAAGTCGCTCCTCGCTAACCGATGAAGCTCGTGAAAGGGAAGTGGACCCGATTCCTGGAACACCGCCAGCGAGTATAGTCTCTCATAGATCGCTTAAAAGTCCGCGCCGGTCTTTGTGGCGGCCAGTGGAAACAACGAAAGGAGGAACCAACAGCAAGTAAAAAATTACAGGTCACAATCACGAAAAACCAAAAGCATCAAAATCCAAAATTAGCCGCGTCGCACAGGAAATCGATGACAAAAGTAGCCGACTCAGCTTCCAAGACGCAAGAAAAGGAAGCAAAGGACGCGGTCAAATGCCGCGGCACAGTGCTTTAAAAGGAGGGAAACAAAAAAAGGACTAGTCGCCGCATAACCCGAACCCAGCGCCGCAGTACTTGGAGGGCCGGGAAGATATACACCTTGCGAGGGGGGTACCGTCACATCGGAACTAGTGGACAGACAGAAAAATGAGCAAGATCGGCAGTTAACTTCCAGAAGGAGGTTAAAGACCCTCCCTACTATTAATCTCCTCTCCTGAGGGGAGGCGCAAATCGAGTCGCACTGATTTGGAGCGGCAGGACAATCCAACTTCTTTTTTATGGCAGAAAATGCCACCGTCGAGAACGGGAAAGGGTGCCTTGGCGTCCTCTGAAAAGCCACCTAAATCATGCCGTCGAACATAGAAGAGGCCAGCAACTAATGCCAACCTACCTCTGCACGCGCAGAACGGTCGGGAAAAAAGGAAAAGACTACGTACTTACGACCGGGTCGCATTTTTCCGGGGGGAGTTGAAGGAAAAGGGGTTCTCGCCCGACAAGAACCAATATCAAGGCCGGAACCACCAAGAATGAAAAAAAGAGGCATCCCGTCGCAATGTGCGATGCTACGCTCTACGCAGACTTATCAGGAGGGGAAATGTTAAAGGAGCAACTTTACCAGGAAGGACACGAATGAGGATCGGGATCGACTGCTCTTAACTTCTGCATCCGGCCCCCGGCTTCTGCGGATAAAAAAGGCAAGATCTTGGCCGGAGCCAACAGAACCAAAGGAGAGGCAAACGTCGTCAAAACCGCGAATAATTTACAGAAGGCCGAGGACGTATCAAACAGAAAACGAGTGATGGCTCTCCCAAATAGAGGGAGGCACCGAAAACAAGGGTAAGCATCAGGAACAACTTGCCAATTGTGACTCGAGGGAACGCGGGTAAGGCAAGGGGAAAATACCCACGGCTGAAGTAAGAAAATGGGGAGATAAAAAAGGGGGGGGGAGGAGGAGAACGACAAAAAAAGGAAGAACGATGGTGCCTGCCGAGGGAAAGCATCCGGACAAAATCTAAACAAAAAAGGATGAGATTCGAGAGCAAAACAACAAAAGGAGAAAAAAGCAGAGATGCCTCATTGATCGTGAAAGTGGGTTGTGGGTGCAAGGGGAGGCAGAGGAGAAGACGCCGGCGTTCAGAACGCCAAGGGGAAAAAAGGGAAGGACTTTTTGATCTCCCTTTTGTAGAAATGGCGAATAGGTGATAAAGCCATGGCGAAATCAGAAGAAGGGAGGGTGGAAGAAGTAAAAAAGGTGGACAAAAGAAAAAGAGGATTCGAGGCTTCGGCCACAGTGTTCACAAGGAAAAGGTAAAGAACCGAGAGCTAGGCTAGAGATCTCGTTTTCAAGGGTTACGAAAGCGGATGGGAAGCGGAACCACGATGGCGGGACGAAGGAGAAAAACAGTATAAGGTGGCGGAATCAATAATAGGCTTCTTAGGGCGAAGACCAGGCGCCACGGGGGAAAAGAAGAAAGGGGTAGACTTCTCGATTCCCGTATGCCGGGCAAAACCGCGCAAGGGGGAAGAAGTGCGAACCATCTGCGGGATGTGTGGCCTGGGACCCTTCAGTTGGCGGGAGAAGCGGCACGACCATGACGGGATGCCAGGAGGGTATCTTGGGGTTGGTGGAACGAGGCAAGGAGCTTGCTGTGGAGAAAGGGGGGAAGGAGGAAACCGCCCAGGGGGAACCAGATCGACCAATAAAACGGCTCTACGACGGTAGAAAGTGCAGCGATAAATCTGAGCAGGGGGATGGCGAAAACACGGGGGTGTGGCTTTTTGGGGAGGACAATTCCGCAAAAGGAAGGCCCATAGAAAAACGAAAAAACCTCGCAGAAGGAGGGGAAGGAGGAATGTCTGAACAAACCTTCAGATGGCTGGGCGACCGAGGAACGTCGGGGAGTTGGCACCCGGCACTCCGACAGTCCTCGACAAAGAACGGGCGGGGAAATGTCCAACCGCCTTTGCTATGAAAAGGTCAAGCGCCGGATCAAATAAGCCCAGAATTTGATGTGCACAGCAGGCAATCGGGGATATCGGTAACCTCAAAACGTAATCGTATTCGGGGGGAGGAGAAAGCGTTAGCGTTTCGGCGGAGAGGGGGCGCACGGGGGGGCAGACCCATTGATGCAGGACGACCCCGGAATGGAGGCGGTCGGTCATTGCCTGTGAAGAAAGCGTCTGGAATGGGGAGGGGTCGGTACCGGTGGCCAAACGTATCAAGGGGAGAGACGACGGTGGTTAGTTTTGAAAAACCTGGGGGGAGAAGTTGGTTTGTCCAGACCGCAGAGCTTGGTTGAGTTGGTGAACTTGACGAGCCGATGCCAATAGACCGAATCGGGCGCGGACTTGCAACTGCAATGGGCAAAAAAGGGCCAATGATACCTTTGGAACAACAGGTCCAAGTGACCCTCTAGCAGGTCAGAGAGACAGTGTGCAACAAAACGACGGTAAAAAAACCGAGGAAGCGCGGGCTACAATGTTCGCGAATACGCTCTCCACCAACGCCGTTGACGAAGAAACGGTCGGGTCGGGAAAAACGTATCCGGGGGGGAGGGAAACAGCTTTGGCGGGTTTGGCCGCCGATCCATCGATCAAACGAGCGCCTTTTTCAAGGAGACGGCATAAAAAACACTCTCTTCTCCCCAGAGGGGAAAGATCTGCTCATGAGGTGCGGCTGGTCTATTGCTTGGGGAGGTTGGGCGGCTTCTTCGAAAATTAAAAGAGGGGAGCTGGATCGCAATTGCCCTACAAGGAAAGGGCAGTGGGAAACGCCTACTTTAGAGGTTTCCTGGAGGGGCCTTGCGCGGTTGCGTTTGGGTAGGAGCGAATGCCAGGGGCGCCTCGTCGGCAAGAAATCGAAAACAAAAAAAAACAAGAGAAGAAAAATGCTGTGTTTTGTTTTGAGTTGTCTGTTCTTTCATATCAAGAACTCTCACTTTGGTTTTCGGAAAAAAAAAAGCCGAGTAACCAACGCTTCGTGGAGGATAACAACGGCCTATATTCGCGGGTAACGGGGAGGATTCTCGGCTCCATCGGCAAAAAAAACATCACCAGGGGACCGATATTTCTCTAAAACGAGAGGGAAGAAATCGGTGATGCATTGAAATTGAGATGGTACACCTGGTAATAGCGGCTCGGAATTGCAACTAAGTGCGTCTTCCTTGGGGGCTGACAAACGAAAGCCGCGAAAGGATGGGAGGGGCAAAACAGTGGAGATATGCTTCAGAAATCGACCACGTCCCGAATTCCGATTAACAGGATCTCTCAACACAAAGGAAGAGATAGAATTGGAAGAGAGTAGGGAGAACGGACGCTAAGCATCATCACTTCAAAAAAGAAGCGCTGGCGCGTAGGAGAGAAGGGGTAGACACCCTAATCCGCGCAAGAGGGAAATTCCGAGCCGAGAAACGCCGTAAAATACAGTCTGAGCACAAAGGAAACCAACCATAAGAGTGGCTAATATTCCCCGGAGCGGGAGTGACTTTGCGACCGGGTGCCGCTCCCAGATCTAGAAACCGAATAGGAAACCCGGCGGGGGGAAAGAAGGGGTGACACGAAGCGTTTGCGCCGGACAGAATCCAAGGAGTGGGAGAGCGATGAAAGAACCTCACACAGAGAAACGAGCGGAATTAGGTGCGGCGCCGGCCCGTGTGAGGAGGACGAACAAAGCGGAACAAATTTGGACATAAAGAAAGGCCACCAAGGAAACCTTAAAATCGGCTTCGCGTAACCGGAAATCGGGAGCAGAAGCAGAAAAGAAAAAAACCAGCAACGTTCAACACCGCTCATGAGCCGGGAAAAAAAAGTCAAAGCCGACTCGCCAACACTTCCTCCGCGGACCCAAGGAACTACCGCGGAAAAACGGAAGCCTCAGCGACTCCGAAGTCATAATGACCGAGCGAACACAAGCCGCAAAAACGTCCACGCCTTCTGGTCGTCGAACAAAAGGACCGCCGAAGACACCGGAGGGGGGGGGGGGCAGGAGCAAGTAGAGGCAGAAACCGAAATGCACTTCTCCACGCGACAAAAAAGCGACACAGACGTAGTAAGGTCAAGCGCAAAGTAGAAAATATCGTGGACCGGGGAAAAGCCTTTGCAGGGGACAAGCCGATCAAAAAGCTTGCTAAGGAACTGCGAGGAAAACATCGCGATGGTCTCGACCAAAAGGGAACCAAAGCGACTTACCCCGACCGTTCGGGGGGGGCACCACAACAAGAAACACAAGCGCGCATCCCATCCCACACCGTCAACGGCGCAAAAAAAAACAGCTACGGCAGGCAGGACCAAAGGATACCGAGAACATACTAAGAGGGTTTAAGAGGAAAAGCCCTCCAAGAGCATACCGGTCCTGCAGAATCTGCTTGTGAAAAATGAACCGGTAGAAATCACGCTAAGAACAGCCGAACGAAAAACGAAACCTAAAAGGATCTGCCGGGAAAACGGGAGGAAAAGTTAGGGGGGATCAGGGGGGAAAGCGAACACCAGAAGGAAAAACATGCAGTAAAATACAACCCGACGAGGAATATGGAGAAGGGCGTTAGCAACAGCGAAGGAGAGTCGCCTATGTGTATCATTCAGCACATCCTGAGGGAGATGGGGCAAAAAGCCAAAAAAACCTCACGTCGAAGCACGGGAGAAGTTCAGAGGTTTGGAGACCGGAGGCAGACCCAACAAGGTGCTGCCCAGAAAGGAACAAAAGCCCAAAAGACAGGCGCCAAGATCTGCCTCAATCGACAAGAAGAGAGAAAGAATGGGGCAGGGAAGTGGAGGGGGAAGATTTCAAGTGATGGAGGCAAGAAACAAGCCGGGACTGCGCAAAAAAACACGTGAAAAACGGGGCATAGAAAAATGGTTACTTCTCAAAGACAGGACGAAAAGAAAACAGTAAAAGGACGATTTTCGTCCCTGGGGCACTGCGGCCTCTTCAAAAACGGCATAAAAGGGAAGAGAGAAGGCGATTCGCTCAAGGGTCTGCGAGTCAGGGCTCTCTGAAAGGGGGCGGCAAAAAAAAGAAAGTATCGCTTGGAAGCATCAACTAGCAGACGTAAAAAGGCGTAAAAGCGAAATCACTGGGGGACTATCATCCATCTTGATCAAGGGGAAACAACTCGGTGAGCTCAAGAGGGGAAATCGAATGTCGCCGAAAGTTCAAACATCAAGTAATGAGAACAACTTTCCGGCCATAATAGAAAGAGGATAATACGGCCTGAGGGGAGACCGTCATACGTCTACATAGCAAACTGGGAAAGGTTAAAAAGGAAAAAGAATTGGCGGACATGCTCAAACGCAGAACTCTAACTATGAAGAAAAATGCTATTAAGGGAGGAAGGAATGAGGGGGGACCGCGAGTTCAGCATCCAAGCGCACGGCACCTTAGATGCAAGGAACAACAAAAAAAGGAAGAGAAGATTCCCTAACGAAAAGGGGGGGGGTGGGGGTAACAGCGGAGGGAGTTATGCATAAGAGCGTGCCCACACAAAAAAAATAATAGGAGCAAAGGGGGTTCGACCGCTGTTTTTGAGTGAAGAGCTTGGAACAAACGGCAGCCGACTCACGAATTGACCGCAGTACCGGTCGAAAAAAAAGTGTTCGGGGAGGAAAAAAACGAAAGGGGGGGAGGGAATGGGATTCTTTGACTAATCGTAAAGAGGCTTCGCGAGAACAGTCAAATTGTCGAAAGAGAAGATCTGGCTCGATCTGCTCCCCATGGAGAGGGGGAAAAGGGGTGAGAGGCGGAGGTCTAAGTAATGGTGGCGATCGTACGAGAGATAACGAAGGACTTAAAAAAAAACGAAACACGGGACAAAGTGGGTGGCACCGGACTCAAAAGTTAGGGGCGAGAGGAAGGATTGAGGGGGGGACAGAACATTCGTTGCAAGGGGCGAACGGCGAACATCGCCATTGAGGTTTGGAAAGGAGCTCGTCAGGGAGAGACGTCGCATCGGGAAACCATCGGGGACGCGGATGAACCCGTTCAGTGTTTGGTAGTACAGGAAACGGTCTGGTCTGAAAACGGAAGAAGAACAAGACCGTACAAAAACAACCAAAAAAAAAAGGACACGACGAAATCGAAAAGGCCGTAGAAGGCAACGATATCGAAGGTCTGGAAAAATGCACGGGGGGAGCGGGCGACATCGAGGACGTTTCCGGGGGGGGGAAAAGCAGGAAGAGAAAAGAAGCGCACCGGCGGGGCAAGACTGTTTTCTGACCCATCCAGAAACAAGAAAAGGAAAGGTCAGCGAGAAATCCAGCTAAGAGCTCATGTAAAGACAACCAAGGGAATTCGCAACCAGCGGAGATGGGGAAAGGGCCTCCAAGGACGGAGGAGTCCGTACAAACAACTGAAACATGAATGAGGAAGACCAAACGTGAGGGGTGCCTCTAAAAAAAACGGGTAGATAGGGGGCCGCACCCTCCTGAGAAGGGGGGCGAAGAGGGGTAGCTCTTGCGAGACGATCGCACTGGTCAACAATTAATAAAAACGTGCCGAGGAAAAAGGGGAAGAGCTCCGGAACTTGTCCGCCTGGAAAAGAAGGGCGGGAAGGAGGGGACGGTGTCTCGAAAGCACTTACCAAAGGTTGAAAGAAAAAAAAAAGGCACTGTGGTGCAGAGCGCAGGGGGTTGGTTTTGTTGACAAAAAAGAGCAGTGGGGCGGGGAGAGGAGCTTTCAGGGGAAAGTGGAGAAGGAAAAAACCGAAGCGACGCACGACAGAGAGACAATGCCTTCACCATCTGGGGGAAAGGGAAAAATGTCAAAAAAGCCGTTTAACGTCATACTCTAGCGGAGCAGGCAAAAAGAGGGCGTGCACTCAAAGCGGGTCGCCGAAATGTCGCAGTCAGACGCAGGGGTGAGCGGGGAGGAATCCCAAGAGCGGCTCCGACAACCAAACACCTTTGACGACTGGAAGAGGGGGGAACTGTGCAGCCGAAAAAAAGAAAGAAGGGATGGGGCGAAGGGAGTTCGCCATCATCCCGGAGGAAGTGATGACGTAAGGCGGCCTACCAGACCCAAACCCTGTGCGATCAGGAGGGGCGTTCGGAGCTTTGAATTTTCACGCGAAGGAGCAAAAGGGAAGAAGGACCTGGCCAGTGTCTCGTCAGTCGAAGTGCAAAATGCCTCCCGTAAGAAAGACCGTACTAAGGAAAGAGGAAAGGGATTTTTCTGTAGCGGCATGCGCTGGTATTTCAGGGGGAGAGTGTCATTCCAGGCAAGAGTAGGGGGAGACCGAAAACCGCGCCGGCCCGACGAAACGCAGAAGGCAAAAAGCTGAGGACTTTTTGGGTAGAGGGGATTATCGAGTCCCTGGGGAAGGGAAGGAGGAGAGCGCAGACGGCAGAAAACGACACGGGGTCTACTTCTAACAAAACGGCAGAGCGTTACGAGAAGGATAGATGGGCTGATGAGGAAAGGCTCCATATGCGCAGAGAAAAACGGATCCAGGGGAAAAGAGAGGAGAGAAGGAGGTATGGTCGGTCTGTGGGCAAGGAAAGGCTGAACATTGAAAAAAGGAAGAACATCTCGAACTCTGAAAAATCTTCCTCTGAGAAAAGGGCAACAACTCTTTGAGATGAGGGGGCTGAAGAAAAAGGAGCCCGCCAGCGGGCGGTGACGGGGGGAAGGGAAACCTGGAGATAGTTTTCCACCCTATCCGATAAGAACAGATCTCTAAACAACACAAGAGGATGGTGGGGGGGAAGAAAATGAGGGGAAGCTGAGGGCGGGCGAACTGCTGGACCCACGAGGCCAGAAGAAAAAAAGACGCAACCGTTGACAAGAAGGAAAGCCACCAGATAGAGCCGTAAGAATCCAAGTCAGGGCACAGGTCAAAAGAAGAACCACCGTGCGAGAGAGGCACTCAATGGGCACCTGCAAAAAAAAAAGACCCCGACACGATTCGGAATGGGACGAAAGGAGTCGGAAGCTCACGTTGAGGGAAAAGAACCAATATAGCCAAAAGTTGAATGAACGCAGGCCCGGGTTCAGAAAGGGGGTGGGGGAAGGAGACGGCTCAATAAGAGGAAGGCGAGAAAAAGGGAAAAAGCAAACTGCAAGAAAAAAAAGGCGAACACACTTCCTAGTGTTCTGTGGGAACGGGGCGCAGGTGTCGCGTCGAGAGGGAAGCAAAAAATGGCAAAGGAACGAGAAAAAAGGAAAGGAAAAAAAGTAAACCCGGATCAAAAAAGGAAAAAAAAGGGCTCTGTAGCCGGGCTACAGGCATTAAGATCACATAACGCACAAAAAAAAACTCAAGAAACTCGAAATGCGAAGAAACGCAATCTGAAGAAAATCATTCCTTAACGCAGGGATAAGACATACACATCGGAGGGGAGAGAACTGTCGGGCGACCCCGCACCTCAGGCCTACAAGGGAGGATCAAGACCCTTCGAAAAAGTATAACAAATGACGTCAAGGACAGGACCGCCGAACTTAACGGTGAGTTTGGGGCCTATCCGAAGAGGGAAAGTCATCTTAGCAAAAAGATCCAAGGGCAAGGAGAAACAGGGTAAAGCAACCCTCCTGGAAGAAAAAGGGAAAGGAAGGGAAAATTTATGACACCGCTGAGAAAGAAAAAGAGGGAGGAACCACAAAGAAGGCAAAACCGGATCATTTGCCGGCTACCTAAAAAGCAGAGCAAAATAAAGGCCGCTTAGCCCAACATCCACCCCATGCGCGCAGGACTACCAATACAAAAAGGAGAACCCGGATCCGGGATGGCGGATGATCCACAGGAAATAAATCCGCAATAAAAAAGCTAAAGAAGAAGCAAGGGAAAGCAGTGTCCCTGACTGAAAGCTGCGGGGAGGTGAACCGGGGGGGAGAAAATTTCAAGGAGAAGGGAAAAGGAACCCGAACGCGCACCCATTACTAAGGCCGGGGGATAGCAAAAACCGTGCTCTAGAAGGGGGATCTTCAGAAATTGAGAAGAGGGGAACAATGGGAAGAAAAACCTGAAAACCCCGACTACGCATCTCACGGAGGGACGGGTGCGCAACAAAGGAGACTGCCAAGTCCGACATCGCCCTACTGGAGATGGGGAAACAGAAACCCACCTCAAAGCCGGGGAAAGTGGGGGCCTTCGCTCGCCACAAAGCAACCGGCCGGCTAAAGCTTGAAAAAAGAGGAAGACTACACCAAGTTCACACCCTCGATATAGGTAAACCGAATAAAGAAGTCATGTAGGTCTCTGGACGGAGGGGGAGGGGGGGGTACGTAAAATGGTTCAGCAAAGGCGACAAGAATCCCGGCCCTGGAAAGAAACCAAAAAAGAATGAACACGCACCATCCCGAGGACCCAAGGGAAAGTCACGCTCTAAAGAACAAAAGGAATCAGGCGATTGAGTATGGGACGGCAGCAAGGCGGATGAAAAGGGGCAATAGAAAAGAAGTGAGACGTCTGGCGAGCGGCAACACATCGCTGAGGGGAGAGGAGACCGGATCACAATAACTCAAGATCTCTGCAAAAAAAAAGATAAAGAAAGCCGAAAAAACACGGACAACCCGGAGCCATAGAGAGAGAGTAAAGAAAGGAGAGACAGGACAACTATGTGTGCGACTCGCCCATGAAAATCGGAGGAGAAAAACAAGGTCAAAATAACGGCCGGTTGAAGAAAGAATAAACAGAGAAAAATCGGAGAATACGACAGCGCCCAAGAATGAAGTCGAAGCGAATCAGGTCGGAAGCAGAAAACAAACAAGACGGCAAGACGGGAGAAAGGACTAGTACGGCTTGCCGGTATCCGAACAAGGCAAAAAAAAAACACACCTTAGATAACAACAAACAAGAAAAACCCTCCGGAAGGGGAGCAGCGGCGTCCAAGTGAAATCAGGAGGGGGGAAAGAAGCCAAGAAAAAATCAACCTTGTTAGGAAAAAGAGCGCGCGGGGTTGCTTGTAGAAGAAAGAGGGGGGTGGGGAAAAAAGGTGAGACTGCCGGCGATTGTCCGACATACGGTCGGAAAAGAAAGAAGAGGGGCCTCAAGATCCCGGCACGGGGTGTCGACGAAAAAAAAGTTACATCGGGAATTGGGGGCGGAAGGAGAGACAAAAGAGGGCGAACTGATATCGGCTGACAGAGGCACGGCCCCAAGTAGGGAGGAGGGGGGAAGCAGACGGAGTTCGTACGATCGTCAAAAAGATACTGAAATTTGCGCTCCGCGCGGCCGCCAAGACCGGCAGCGAGACGACGAGAGAAGAGGAGCTCACGCTTTCACTGGGGGGAATCCGCCACGGTTGCAACCCCGGAGAAATAGACGGGGATTGGCCGGCTTCTGACTACGCTGTGGCTGTAAGCGGCGATCGAAAAAGAAAAAAAGCGGAAAGGATGTTATTTCTGGCCGTCAGGTGAAGTGATCACGAACGGTCGAAGGCGTCAAAAAGAGAAAAAAAACACAGAAAAGAAACGCAGGAAGGCGGCTCACGATAAGAGGCAAGGGTGCCCAATGAAAAGTTGGGGGGAGGCCCACAGGCGCACGAGAGGAGGTGGCGAAAAAGAACGCACGTCAAAACTTTGAGGTGCCTAAGGTTTATGGTACATGGGAACCCTGGCCCGATTCAGCGGGCTTACATGTGAAACATCCGAAAATAGAAAGAGTGCCACCAAGGATAATCGCGACAAGCGTTTTCGTGATTCTCACCCAAATAGGGTGACGGTCCAAGGGAAAGCGCCATGGGAGGGGCTCCTCCCAGCGTCTACCACCTGCCCGGGGGGGATAGCGGACAAATCCCGTACGTTTTGCGGGACGCCCGCGGTGGAAGGGTCAGGAGAAAGGCATCACCTCTTCTAGCAGCACACGGATGACGAAGGAAGGGAGTGCGATTAGCGGCCTTGATGGAGGGAGGGGATTGAGGCGCCGTAAACAGGTTTGCCGGACGCAGGAAATGGTGGCCCCGCGGATTGTTGGGTCCACAGAGCTGCGAAAAGTAAAAAGTGGCGCGAAGGAAGGATCATAAAACATATCCATCGTTCGCGGTAAGGGAAGGGAGAAGTTCCAATGATCTCCTCACCGTTGCAAGGAGGTGCACAAATTGGAGAGGAAAAACGATGATTGTCACCACCGGAAGTCGCGGGGATGCAGGTCGAGTCGCGGTTGCAGGCGTCCATCAGCTAGAACGGCAAAGGAAAACGCTGAGGAACGGTGCGCCGAACGAGAAGGATCAGACGGTGGTTGAAGTAGTGAAAGCTCAGATCAGAGCGCGGGAGGCCTTGCTCCTGTCGGAAGCAAAAGGGGGAAAGAATGGCCCGCCCTGAGGGAGCGGGCGCAGGGCGGAGGGGGTGGGGTCAGAGTGGACGTTGGAAATGATGAGGCCAGCGTGCCACGGCGTGCCCCGCTCGGGTGGAGAGTTCAAGGGGCCTCTCCCTGACATCAGGATACAGGGGGACACGCGGATAGAAAAGGAAGGAGATGGAGTCGACCATCGTTGTGGGCGCTGGCTAAAAAGTTAAAGAGGAACAGAGAGGTGCCAAGTACAAATGCCCAAAAAACACGAAAGGCTAAATTGGTTGGGTGGGATTTTTGCAAAAAATGTGTTCTTGTTCATGAGCAGGCAGAAGTGGGGTTCGTTCGAGCCAGAAGGCGACCTTCCGGAGAAAAGGATAGACTAAACGGAGCTTCCTATTGAGGCAGGGAGGTGGAGTGGATACAGACAAAAAAAGAACGCCTGATCAAGCGACAGAAGAGATCGTCGAACTTCGCGGGACGACAAGTGAGAACATATCGGAAAAAGGGGCTGATATTCACGTCTAGAAAGGGGACGGTGGAAATTGGGGGAGGGAATAGGGAAAAAACCAACGCGGGGAGTTAAAGAAAGGACCTCGTATGAAGTATGCGAAAAAAAGCCAGAGCTCCCGAAACAACTTATTAAAAGAAAAGGGGAAAAAATCACTCGGGGACAGGCCCTAATCCAAATATCACGCGTTGTCCCTCACTAACGAACGGAGGGGGAGAGCTAGCACGATATCAGACCAAAAGGAAAAAAGAGACCCGAGGAAACCCGAGAGACAAAGCAACTGTGCGGAGGGGAAGCAGTCTCATGGAACTGCAAAAAAAAAAAAAAGAAAACAAACCGAGAATAAGACCGGTGGGCGTGAAGGGGGGGGAATCGGAAAATTGCCTAATCAACTAAAATAGCTAAAAAAAGCAAAAGAAAACTCTCGGCGGGGGGCAAGGAAAAAGGGGGAGGGACCCGACATAAACCGAAGGAAAAGGAGAGCTATTGAACAAAAAAGAAAAGAAAAACAAAGTCGACAAGCACTCCTTAGTGCTGGGGCTCAGCGCCGGTCAAAACGCGACAAAGGGAGATACGCTGAAAAGAATCCAACCGACGATGAAAAGCGGGGCAAAACCGCTACAAGAAAGAAAATTAAGAGTCAGAAGGTGAAGAAGAAGGAACAAAGGGAGGATAGAGAACAGAACCCAAGCCGGGGCACTGCTGCAACCATCGCAAGGGGGGGAAAAAAGCGCCGCCCGACGAACACTTAAAAAAAAAAAGGCACAGTGCGCTTGGAACGCGGTCAAAGTAAGGGACCGTAGAAGACGAAAATCGCTGGAGAAAAGACAGGGAAAAAAGCTCAAAACGGCAAAGATGGCGGAGCCCTACAGGTCGTCAACAAAGTGGGGGCACAGAAGGGGGGAATGGAGTGTCAAGCTCAAACAGCTGATCGCAACTTCTCCAAGGGCGAAAGAATTTGTGCAACGGCCTGCGATCCTATTAAAGAAAAGGCCGAAGACCACATTGAAGAAGAGAGCGGAGAAAAACTGGGAAGGGAATTACGCGGAGCCGCTCCGGATCGGGGAAGAAGTTGAATCTGCAGCCAAAAAGTTAAAGACAATTCCCCAGTGCAAGGAAACAAACTCCCACAAAAAATCGCCACCAAAAAAGAAAGACAAGAAAAAAGGGGGCGAGTCGGAGATGACCAAATGAAGGACGAATCGCACTTGCGACGCGTTAACTCACGCGCGAAGAAAATGGCTTTAATTAAAAGTAAGGATACTTTCTTGAAACGCGCCTAACACGCGAGGTCGGGCACGCCACCGAGGTGTTGCGGACAAGAATAGACGCATTTGGCCTTTCTGGAGAAGTAGTCATGAGAAAAGGGAACGGAAAAAAATACAACCGACGATTGATCAAGAGCCTCCGCGTGGGGCAACTGAAGGGTTCGCAAGGAGGGAGAGCAGACAAGGAAGCTGGCATGGGGTCAGACAAAGCACACCGGAAAAGACGGACGAAGGCGTCATGAGGCAGACGCACCGCAATTAGGGGGCCCTGGCAAAACATAACGCGGCCCCAAAACAAAGCGAGACAACTATAGAGTGAATGCAGCTCTACAAAGGACCACGGTCAGGGCGTCGTGGCTGGTGAAGGAGGTTGACTACGAAAGGTCAAGCGGGCAAAAGAAGAAAACAACACCACGATGAACACTCCTGAAGAGTCGACCCAGAGGGAGGGAAAAACTAACACACTACAAATCCAGGAGATGTTGAGTCGAAGGCCACAGGAAACGCCACAGGAAAATAGAAATCGTAACCTATTCATTGCGATCAGGGCACAACACCACAGGGAGCAGAGGGGAGCCAGTAGGGAAAGTAAATCTCGACCACTACTAACGAGAAAAATCGCGGTCGGCACCCTAAGGTTGGGATAGCAAAAAATATCAGAGAAGCCTCAAGGACGACAACTGAGGTTAGTTATATCCGAGCCAAAGAAAAGGAGGGCGACAGGCAGCAGAGAACAACGGTGAAGGAAAAGACATGCTCAAGATCAAGGAAATGTCAAGGACGACGAAAAAATCGGAAAGGAAAAAGTCTCACATGCGGATCAAAAAAGGATTCATAAAGGCTACCAAAGAGAGAGGAGGAAAACAAGGAAAAAGCCGCAAGCCGCCTGGCAAAGCAAACCAGGGAAAAAAAAACAAAACCAACTTTCGAGAAAAAAA
>Ga0179593_1603749_pt1 | contig 14708 bp, 23 predicted proteins | sample CZODoug2_1_08_16_FD_185931 | JGI IMG/M metagenome (GOLD analysis project Ga0179593, IMG submission 185931) | Vadose zone soil fungal communities from Angelo Coast Range Reserve, California, USA - CZODoug2_1_08_16fungal (PacBio error correction) | ecosystem: Environmental > Terrestrial > Soil >...
TGAGGGGGGCGCCTAAAGGAGGGAAGAGGAAACAAACTCCAAAACCACAGGAAGCGCCAAAAATTTCAAAGCAATCCAAAAAGAGGCAAAAAAAAAGAACGTTGGGGGAAAAAACCAGCGAGGGAAATTCCCGGAAAGGCGGAGGATGGCCGCCCAACATGAAGGAGACTGAAGAAAAAGGAAAAAAAAGGGGAGCAAGGAGGACCAAAGGGAATTCCGAGCAGCCCCAACGGGGTGAAGGGGGAGGAAGGGATAAGCACCCCGCCGTGTCTAAAAGCTTCTAACAGGAACGACGGGAAAGGACTGTAGGGAACGGCTTGATTGTAACAAGCCACGCGCAAAGAAAGACGAAACACTCTCCTTTTGAAAGGGTGGGAAAAAAAAGAAAGGAGTTCCCTCGAAGGGAAGAAGGGGAACCCCCGCGCAGAAGGATTCACCGAACCAAAATTCGGAACGAAATACAAAGGGTCCCTTCGCCCAGGAAAAAGGGGGCTTGGAATCAGGACCGAATTCTCCGGGGGGAACACAACGGGGGGGTCCCCAAATACGTAATTCAGGCAGGGGAAGGGTTTGCTGACGAGGGCCTTCCTAACATAAAAAAAGGAAAAATGTGCCGGAAAATGGCCCAACTTCCACAACAGATCAAATGCGGGAAGAACCGTACGACCACAGGACTGGACCACTCGAAACAAAAAATAGAATAAGCCAAGGGGGGCCACCGTGCAACAGGGCGCGGCCAGGACTCAAGCAATGGGGGGGGGGGAACCGGGGGCCACAAAAAGTGTTTCATCTTCGGGATAACTGACAAGGGCCGGGGGGTACCAGAAGTAACGCATGGGACTAGAACTCCCCAAAAAAAGGACCGGAGGGGTAAGGCATTTTCAGGGTCAGAAGAAAAAGTTGATACGGGGTTGGAAAAGGGGGGTCAGGACAGCGCAAGACTTTCAGGGGAAAGACCGTGGAGGCAGGACAGTAATTTAGACCAAGAGCAAAGGGGTGGTTTTCCCGGCATCCAACAGTATCCAGAGGAAAAAAGATCCGGGCTGGGAGGGGCTGGAGGCTTGTGTTGGGCACGAAGGGGGGGGCACAAGTAGTGCGGCGCGGGAACAATGGCTTAAACCAGGGCAACACCTCAAAGTGGTGGGAAGGGGAGAAAAGGGGACGTAGCAACCCCCAAACAGGAAACTGCTGGGGAGAAGGGAAACTCGGGTGGCTCCCTAAAAGGGGGGGTGTGGGACGCGGCTACCAACTGGGGGGGGATGGCAAGCCCAAACAGGGGGGCCGAGGTTCATAAGAGGGTGCATACTTGTCATCGACCCCTCGTGCAGAGGGGTTCTAGCAAATCAACCACAACAGGGGGGGAATCGGCCTGTAGGCCCATGAAATGCAACCAAAGGAAAGAAGTGGGGGGAAGGAACAAAAGGGCGCAGCACCGGAAAGGTGAAAGGACAAAAACGGGGGGGGAGAGTTAGAAAAAGTATATAAAACCTTCCCCTCCCAAAGTTGAGTAAAAAAAAAAAGAATTTTCTGTCTTTTAAAAAAAAGGGGGGGGGGAAAGGAGTTACTTGAAATTACAAAAGTTCAAACAGCGGCGCCGGGAACGCCTGGAAGAAGGGAGATAGGGCAGTCCCAATACCATGAGCCATGTTGAGGGTTGGAATTGGGGGAGTATACCCTTTTAGGAACAGAAGAAAGACGACAAAAAAAAAAGAAAAAAGAAAAAGAGAAGTCCTAAGAGGTACCGAAAAAAAAAAAAGTAAACGGACAACTTCGGAAAAGCAGATGGTCAAGAAGGGGAGGGGGGCGCTGGAGCAGGGAGAAGGAGGGTTGGGGATCTCTTGGGATAGCGTGGGAGGGAAAGGGTTCCAGCCAAGAAGGGCGATAACCTTCAAATCGAGGAAAAAAAACTACAAGGGAGAGAAAAACATTCCCGTAAAAGTAGGGGGGAATTGGAGAGATCGACAGGGACCTCCGGGAAAAGGAAGGTACGAGAAAAAAAAGTGAGCCAGGAAAAAACGTGGTGTGCGATAAGCGCCCCCCAACGGGGGGGGGTCGTTTTTTTGGTGAACAAAGGGAACGGCAACTCTGACTTAATCCGGGGGGATTTGTAATACTAAATAAATAAAAAAACGGAGAAAGGAAACGAAAGACAAAAAAAATCGGGCTAGAGAATCATCATTCATTATACCACTAGAAAGAACAACGGGCGGAAAAAGCAAAAAGGGAACAAGGGGGTGTCCAGGGGGAGGGATCTCTTCCCCGGGGAAAAGAAAACAAGAAAAGTAGGGAGACGCGACAAGAGGGGAATGGCAGGTTCGAAACTGGCCGCGGCGTGACAATCAGGAGGACGTTACAGGAGGGGGGAAGCAAAAAAGACGAAAGCACGCGAGGGACGACCAATTCTTTATTACAGGGGGAAAAGAATGGGGGACGAAACTTCAGAGGGATCGAACCGTCGTAGACCGGGGAAAAATAATCTTGTAGGCCGAGGGTAACTCCGTCCTCCGGCCGGGAAAGGAGAGCGGGGAGGATTCACCAGGAAAAGAGATTTCAAAAAAAGAGCACGGGGGGGAACAAAAGCGTGATAGTCTTGCGGGAGGTTTTAGGGCTTCCATACCAGGGAAATGGAAAACATGGAGTTTTCACACAAACCAACAAGAAGCAGGACAAACAACACAAAACAGCCAACCCGCAAGCCAAAAAGCTCCAAGGAAAAGTGGCGATGTACATCTGCCCGAAAACAGAACTAAACCCATCTCCTCCTACCAGGAAGGGAAGAAGGGGAATACTCAGCCGCAAACCAGGTTCATAGTGTCCTTTTTCCTAGGATGGCAATGGGATGAGAAAAAGCGGGGGGGTCTAACCGATTGGAAGCCCGTCAAAAAAAGGGTGGGGCGACTAAGCCAGATCCCTGTCGGGGAATTGGTGGACTGGGGGAAAGAGAGCCCCACAAACAAAAAAAAAAAAAAGGAGGAAGATCACCGGAGCTCGAAAACTTCCTACTTTCTGGGAGCTGATGACCACCTCTTTCCTCCGACCGACATTTAAACGGCGAATCTCGACAAAAAGGTCACATCGCTTATAATACAGGGAGGTACCGGGAAGCGCGGGTAGTTGAAAGGACTTCTTTCTCGAGGACGGGAAAAAGGACGGGGGGGGCATATGTGGCAGTTAAAAATGGAAACGGGGGGACGTTTTGGAAAAAAAAGAAAGACGGGTTGTCCCTTGAGCCATGGCGGTGGAGTAATGAAACACAAAAGAAAAGCAGGCAGAACCTTGAGGGCGGACCAGGCCGGCCGTGACGTAGGGGGTGGGGCGAAAATAAGGGTAGAGGGAAGAAAGGCTCCGGTCAACGAAGGAGGAAGACAAAGAGGGAAGGAAAGAGCTCACTTGGGCCCCGGAAGGAAAAAGAGCGAAAAAAAAGAGCACTAGGGGGGGATGAATCCTTACTGCAACGGGGGGGGGGGCATACTAAGCGGGACTATAGACGTAAAAAAAAAAGAAAGACCCGTGAGACCTATCCAAAGGGTAAAATGACTCCGAAAAACCCTTCCCGCCGAGGGAAAGTAAAAACCGAATGTGCCACCGGAAAAAAAAAAACGGGGAGCAACGTAAATGATTTTCAAAAAACCGCATAGAAAGTACCCAGCAAAAAAAAATTGTCACCGACGGCTTGTGGGGGGAGGAAAGGAGTGACGTAACGGAGATTTTGAAGGAAGAGGGGGCCAGAGGACGTAGAAGAAAAGTCCATAAGGAAAAAAATCGGAAAGTTGAAAAAAATCCGGCACCCAAACGCCCCCAATGAGAAGGAGGGAAGACGAGAAAAAGGTATCCCCTTGGCTTAGGGGAGCAACTGTGAAATCATTCCTTCAAGCCCCGCATGACAAAAGTGGAAAGGATGGGTCTAAAAAGGAATGGAGGAGGGGAGTCGTATGTTTGGAGGGGGGGGGAGAGAAAAAACTATGGGACGGCGCCGCCTGCACGAGACCAAACCGCGCTGAAAGCGGAAGAAAAGCAAACCAAACTCTAAAGAGCGGGGTTCACGAGGGGGGGAGGGGAGGGGAAAAAAAAAGTGTGTCCTCCACAGTTAAAATGGCCGTCGAAAAGGGGGGGAAAGGGAAGTGAGGGTAGTCAGGACGAAGGGGGAGGTAGATAAAGAAAGAGGCCCTCGTGAGGTAAGCCGCAGCAGGAATGAAGGAAGAAAAACTAAGCAAGGGCGTTTTAAGGAAGGCCGGCGCACGGTGGCGAAAGAAGTGAAGCAGTCCCCACAGTTTGGGAAAGCGACAAATGCAACAGGGGGGGTGCGCAGACTGTGGGAGAACCAAGTATGTAGGCTTAGACAGCAAAGAGAAAGAGACAAAACGGGGGGGAAGAAAAAAAAAGGAAGGGGAGGAACAAACCAAAAAAAGAAACCTTCAATCTCGGAACATTAGGGGACCCGGGAACACAAGTTTGGCAAAAAGACACCTCCTCACCAGTACAAGAGCTGCAAGAAGCAAAATCCAGGCCAAAAAAGACGAACAACTGGGATAGCAAGGAAAAAATGTAACGCAGATTGAAAGAGTTCAAGAAACTGAAATAATAAGCAAAATAGAATAGGGAAGGACTAAAAAAAAAACAAGCGCGGTTAGGCGAAGAAACGGGAATATGATTGCCTGCCGACCAGGAGTCCCCCAAGATGTGTAAAATCAAAAGCCCGAAGAAGGACCGGCAATGACCAAAAAGGAAAAGCAAGAATAATCGCCAAAAGGGGCGACTCGGCAGCAATGGCCCCCAAAATAGAAAAGAAAAGCCAGGCGGTGAGGAAACGCTCTTCCATCAAAGAAACGGAGGGAGGTGCGAAGGGGGACAAAAAACAACGAGGAAGTCGCAGAGGTAACCTCTATGAGGCAAGAGGGGGAAGAGGCAAGAAGGGAAATCAATCTGGGGGGAACAAAAGGCGATCAGCAAAAAAAAGACGTTGAGGAAAAAGGAAGAACAAGACCTTTCCAGGGGAGGGGAAAAAAGAAATAAATCCCGATCACGGCAAGAAAATTCAAGGGAAATTTGAAAAAAAAACGAAGGTTTTAGGAGGGGTTCATTGGGGGGGGGGGAAAGAAGGAGCCAGGGGGGCCAGGGTATAAATCCTGGGTTCAAACAGCAAGCAAAGCCCGGTCGAAAGGAAATGAGAAGGCACTCGAAAGACAGCATCCCTAAAAAAGGGCAAGATGGGATAAAACCCCCCGTTGAGTAAGAAGAGGATTCTTACAAGTCGAGAGTGACCCATGAGAGCGGGGGGCACTTAGTGAAGGAAGAACTGGAAGGAGGACAACAAAATTACCAGACAAAGACCGGTAGGGAGCCCAAGGCCGACGAGGCCATAGGAAGTGACGTTGGAAGGAGGTTGGTGTGCTAATCAAAAAGAAGAAAAGGGAGGGGTAGGACGGAGAAACAAGTGAGCCCATCACCAGCTACAAAAAAAACAAAGGAGAGGAGGAGGGAAAGGAATTGTTTTTTCTGGCAGAAAAGGAAAAAAAAAGGGGGGGGACAGCTCATTCCAGTACAAAGGCCCCTCAAATACGAGAGGGGCAGAAAAAAAACGTAGAAGTTTGAAAAAGAGAGAACAATCCAACGGTGTGGTGTCGTCCCGGGTTGTTACATGGGACAATTGTCCGGTCTGACGTCAAAATGATCCAAGGCCTCTTGCAGGGCCAGAAAGGGACCTTAAATTGGGAATGAAATATAACATGATTGTCATGCCTTTCTGGACTGACAAAATCAAGTCCGTAAAGAAAATACACCAACACGGACGGGGTCAAGAGGGTGACACTTCTCCATGGATGTTGAAGAAAGAAGCGGAGAAAAATCCAAATCCTACTCAGAAAAATTACTTGAACGACTCCCGAGGCTGAAGGGACTTAACCACATGCTTTTGAAGAAAGGGGGGAACACAGCCAGGCTCCCCCGCGGAAAAAACTCAGCAAATGTTTCAAAGTCAAAAGGCGACACCCCTTTCGTCGAAACTGGGAATCACCACGCAAAGTGGCAGGGCTGAGGGGGTCGGCAGGCCAAAGGGGCACCCCTCGGAGGAACCGGCTGTGGGGTCGACCGACAAGAAAAGCCCAACGACTTGTATACGCACAAGCTCCTTTTGAAAGGGAAAAAACGTTCACCTCGGACATGATTGGTTAAAACTAAAAAAAAATCCCTAATTGCGAAAGACATAAAAGTGAATACAGCTTACCCAAAAAAAAAAAGCTTTTAGACCAACCCAAGGAAGAGACTCACAACGCAAAAAACGGATGGAACAGGGAACATGTTTCCAATCCAGGGGGCAATGGCTGTTCCTCGATACCCCAGAGGGGGAATCGGGGAAACGCCTTTGCGCGGAAGGCCCCGCCACCTCCAAAAATGAAAGGGGGGTGGGAAGAGGGGGACGGAAAAAACATCCAGACGTATGGGTAAAAGGGAAAACAAAGACCGTCGAAGTAGGGGGAACCGCGCCGGGGGGGGGGGCAAGGAAGGCAAAATCCACCTATCCCTCAAAAAAAGGGACTAGGGAAAAGTGGAGCGTGGGGGTAACAGGGGGTCAGAATCCTCGAGGATAAGGGGGGCTATACGCACCCCTTTCGGGGTATGGGGCGAAAGGACGCAGGAAAAGGATGGGAATGGCCCGCTGAAGATTGGTGAGAAGGGAGAAAGGGTTTGTGGTGGAAAACCGGGCGAGGGGTCCAGAAATGTCTCAGATGAGGTACAGGATCAAAAAAGGGGGGGTCCCTCGAAGGGGCGAGGTCCACCTGGTGAAAGCGGGGCTGTCCATTAACCTGAACGCATAATTGATGAACCAATTTTGTGACAAAACCCAGGGGAAGTGAGGAAAAACGGAGGACATGGAAAAGGGAAATAGCACCCGGGACTCCCAGGCCCTGACCCATTTTTCGAAGAAAAAACGCAACCCCTTGGTGCCTTCGGTTTGATGTAACGCCTGAAGGGGAGAGAAAAGCAGGAGCGGTCAGATACATTAAACCTGAAAAAGGAAAAGGCCAAGACACCGCGAAAAGGACGGAAGCACCTTGGGGACTACGCTAGGGAAAAGGGAAATGGGATCTATGAGCCCCAAGGTGAATGAGCCACCGTTGACAGGATGGGGTCCAAATCTTGGATGGGGGGGGAAAAACAACAGGGTGGACCCTGTATCCGAAAGGGTGAGGGGGAACATCAGGTTCTCAAAGGGAAAATTCAAGCTTACAAGGCATGCAGAAAAGACCCGTTCAAGAATGGGGGGGGCGGTGGGGGCCCTAACTCCTGTCCCTGATTTTAAAAAGCCAAAAGGAGCTGGGGAGCGTTCAGGATGGGGAAAAAGAGGCAGGGCAAACTTGGGTTTTGGGCCGGGAAGTTCACGCGCACCTGTACCGGGGGGAACGGGGAACGAATGGGACAGTTTTGCTTTCAGACAGAGAAGCCTATCAGGCAACATAAAATCTATAAGGCCCAGCGTCTGCCCACAAGAAAAACGAGTAATCCAATAATGTTCATTGGTTTTGATGGGTCCCTAACTCTTCCCAGAAATTGAGCACACCTTTGAAGGGCACCTAAAAAAAACCATCGAAGGGATGGGGAGGCAAAAACCAAAGACTGTACGACTTCCTGGAAAACAAAAAATTCCAAGGGGAACGGGGACCCGTTGATGAATGACCAGAAACGAGGAAAAACAACTCTTTTCTGTGGAAAAAAACCATTGAAAACCTGTGAAAAAAAAAAGGGCCAGGGATGAATTACTGCCCGTCGAGGATAGAGACTTCCGGGGGTCAAAGAAACCACAAAATCATCTTCCGTCCAAAAGGGCTTCTAAGAATCGTTTCATTCTTCCCGGCACGGGGGGGACCGGACAGCTGACTAGAAAGCTTAATGTAAAAAAAAGCAGTCACGAAAAGGTTGGGCGGAAACATCAAGATGCGATCGTGGGTTCCGGGCGACACTGGGGGAAAAAAAAAAAGGGAAAAACAGCAACGCGCGCAACCTGCCGGACAGGAACGAGAATTCAGGAAAGCAAAACAATCTTAACGAAAAGGGTAAACCGGTCCACAAAAAAAAAAGCAGCAGAACAGGAGAAAGGAAAACTCCGCTCCCCAAGGCAAGGGAAAGTCCGAGGAAGAGCTGAGGGGAAAAAAGCCCAGGGAGAAAGACGGTAATTTCCGACATTTCCGTCCCACAAGAAATGGCCAGAGGGCACCGCACCCAGCAATCGGTCTGGACCATTCCTTGGGGGGGGAAAGGGAATTGGGTTTAGGGCTTCTCCCCTCAAAAAAACAAATTGAAGTAATAGGGGGATAAATAAGAGGATAAGGAAAAAAAGGGAAAAATTGACGGCCGACCCACCGCGAAAACCATCTTGGAGAAAAAAATGGGGCAACGACATCTATGGGGGGGGAAAACAGAGGGGTTCCCCATCAGAGAAGGCGACAGTTAACCGTGGGCTAAGGGCCGGCCAGGGAGCAGGGAAGGAAACGGGGGGCCGGCCAGGGTGTTTTTTTTCGAAACGGGGGAAAAAAACGTGGGCCGACAGTTTGGGGAGAAAACGAGCAGGTGTCGCAGGGAGGGGAAGGGGGCAAGGTACAGGGACTCGAAGGGAAAACCAACCGTTAGCAGAAACTTTCACATGCAACGCTGGTTTTTTGAACCTTGAAACAGGGTGTAGGGGGGGGGGGGGGAAAATATCTTCAAAACCGAGCACAAGGACCCGGCAGAAAAGAAGATACCCCAGAGGGAAGAAGATATTGCCGGAATTCCACGCGGAGATGAAATGTTCTCCGGAAGTAAAGCCGGAAACTGGACAGAGGTTCTCTAGATGAGGGGGGGAAACAAGGGGGAACGGGGACATCGGGGGGAGGCCCGGTCACTTGGGCCAGCGTCGAAAAAAGACAAGAGAGTCGACGGAAGGGCCCTTTTTACCGGAAGGGCCGAGGGGGGGGGAAGGGGGAGAAAGAAAAAGTAACAAGACAAACAACATTGGTCGGATGACGGCGGGGGGTGCGAAGAAAGATCGCAAGGGGGACGTCAGGCTTCGGTAAACTGTCCCATAGACAAGGACTGGGGAAGTTTTTCTCGGGACAAAAAAAAAAACACGGGGAACGGAAACTGTAAATAAAGAGGAAAGCCCTCCGCAAAGGGCTTCCGTTAAAGAAAAGGAGCAGCGAATCAGAACAGGCAGATTAACGGATTGGTCACTTCATTGAGAGGGGGGGAAGGGGAGGATGCCCCGTGGCTAGGCACAGATCACGAATACACGAGCTGCCACCCAGAGGGACCATCTCCATCAGCGAAAAAAGACTTTGGGACACACGAATGTCACAGTGGAAGACACGTGGTTGTCGGAAAAGGCCGCAGAAAAACTGAAATTGCCGGAAAGAAAAGGGGAAGGGGCAAGGGTAACGAGGCAGGGTGTAAATCGAGAAAAAAGATTTGGTTCCTCAGGTAAGACAACACCATGAAGGTTTCAGGAACCAGCAAAAGGGGGGGAAGGGGGTTCAACGGGCCAGAAGGGCTCAAGTGGGGTGGAAGAGAGGGGCAAAAAAAGGGGAATCGTCCAGGTTTGAGAATCCGCAAACGTGGGGGGGGGAGGGCTCAATGGGGGAAGTAAAACAAAGCTGGTGCGTATACAACGCGTAAAAAATCAAAAAGGGGGCGAGAATGGCGATACCTAGCGTGACAAAAGGGAATCAGCGAAAAATCGGGGGACAAAAATGACCCGGCAACTTTTTTTTTGAAAAAAAAAAGAAAAAGGCCGAGGGGAAAAAAGAGAACAGACTGCCCCAGGGGAAAAAAAAAAGGATGAGACAAGACTCAATAATGAAAACGAAAGTGATGACCCTGAATCAAGGAAAAATCTTCCCGGGGAAGAAAAGAAAAGGGACACGCACAGCCCGAAGAGTGCTAGAATAGGGTGTTTAAACGGGGGCCAAAAAAGACACGGTAAAGGACGAAAGACGGGAAAAGGTAAAAATAAAGAGTCTTAAAGGACCCACAAAATGTCCCGTCTTAATCGCCGGGGGGCCGAAATTCCTCCGCGGGCGAGCCAAGGCCGTCCCTTTACAGGACCAGGGGAGGGAAAAAGTGTAAGAAAGGGGGAGTGAACATGGCACGAAGCGGTCTTTTTTGGGAAGGCGGATGAAAGCGCCGCAGACCAAAAAGGGGGGGGGGCCCGAGGAAAAAAAAGGGGGCCTCATGTTCAGGAAAAGGGAAAATAAGGGCCGCGATGAGTTCTTTGGAAAGGACAAAAATTGAAGGAAGAAAGGGGAAGTATTTTGAGCCGGTAAATCAACAAAGTCGTTTGGTAAGGAGGGGAAAAACGAAAAGGTGAACTGAGAACTACGAAGAAAGAGCCCTCCAAAAACGACAAGAAAAAATTGGGGGTTCACAGGGAAAAAAATTCAGGGAAGGAATGGTCAAGGCTGCCCAAACAGGGTTTTCCAAAGGGGGGAAAAAGGGTTTTCAAAGAAAAACAAGACACACAGACGCGGGAGACATAGAAAAAAAAAAAAGGGATCTGGGCTGTCTCAAGGAGGGGAGGGGACAGACAAAAGAAAAAGACAAAACCAAAACGGAAAAAGTGGGGAGAAAGATTTATACAAAGCCCCATACCGTATAAAAATGATCGGAGAAAAATTCGGCCGCAGGGGGAAATACCCTCAGGCAGAAAAAGGGAAGAGAAGGCCGTTAGGAGAACTGCAAGAAACATTGACGACAAGCCGGGATTATAGAAGGGAGGAAAAAAAGGAGGGAATATGGGGGCAAAACGATCACTATTCGTTGTAGAGGGAAAGTCTGACGGCGGGGGGCCACCAAGAGACTCCTCACCAAAAACAACTTGGGGATCGTATGAGAGAGAGAAATGGGGGGAGTTGGAGAACCCGCCAGGGGGGAAGGGAAACGAAAAAGCGGGAATCCGCACAGGTCCGAAACATAAATTCCGACTTCCTGCCCAAGGGTTCCACCTCTAATCTAAACCAGGGGGGAAAAGTTTATTAGTTGGGGCCTGTTCATGGGGGGGTAGACAGAAAGAGGAGGCGGCGCATGGGACCTTAAGAGGGATGCCCCGAGAAAAGCCCGGGAAAAAAAAGGGGAGGAAATAGCATGACAGTACAAGGCCACCAGACAGTCGTCACAAGACCCCCAATGCGGAAATGGTCTTTATTTTAAAAAGGGGAACAAACAACTCGAACGGGTCATAATGCGACCAACGTCCTTCAGTCTGGGAAAAAAAGCTTTCAAAATAAAGGGGGGGAGACAACTCGTGGCACTCCCAGCCAAAAAGGGAAAAAAACACATTCATCGTCAAAAACTTTGCACGCACCTTTGAAGAAATAAAACCAGGGAATACTCGCAGGGAGTAAAGAGCGGCCGCCTTCTCGAACGAGGGGGGTCAAAGTAGCCATCAACTGGTTTTTTGCGGGGGAGAAAAAGGGAATACAATATCCGTCTGCCCTGCAAAAAGGAGCCGGGGGGACTTCCAAATCAGAAAGTCTCATCCATCGTGCCTGCAACGAAGGGGGACAGGGAAAGAAAAAAGAATTTCTCGGGGAAATCCCTGTTTCAGGAGGGGAGCTCCGGCCGGAAAAAAACGCCATGGCGAAAAGGTTCCCCAATGTTTGCAGAGAAAATAAAGCATGCTGCCTCGATCAAGCCTCCGGGCAGAGCGCATGCCAAGGGAGGGGGACCATTCATAAAACGGAGATAAGGAGAGAGGGTGGGGGTAGAGTTGTCGGCATAAATAAGGTTTCTTTGATTGGTAAGACAAAAGCCCTGTTTGCAAGGGCCGTAAAAAAATCAAACCTATCTGAGGGAAAGGGGGGGAGAGTCTGGTGACACGCGGGTTTTTTTTAAAGCCGGAGACGCACGGCCAAGTAAGGGGCCAAAACGGTCACGAAAAAAAAAACGTCGGTTTTTTTGCGAGGAAAAGACTGAGGAAAGGGAAAGCTGCGGGGTGGCTAACTGGGGAAAGATCTTCCCGAGGTGTGGGGGTGGGAGAACAACTTCTTGTGTAAGAAAGAACATGATGTCCGCAGATTCCAGAGAAGCTGGAGCGCAAATAGTCCCCAAACCGTTGGGGAAAATCGGAGGAAAATCTGATACCGCAAAGAAGGTTTGTGTCCGAAACATTGGGAGAACGCCCCAAACCCCAATGATTTGAGGAGGCTGGAGGGTATCTCCCCAGGAAAAAAACTGGACGGGAGGGCGAACCGGAAAAACGGCTTGCTGGGGAAGGGGTGGGGGGGCGATTGAAAAAAACCATCTACAAAGAGCGCAGTGTGAGACGTTACAGTCCCACCACCCCGGGTCGGAAAAAAAGAACAGAATGGTCGGGGCAAGCGTCGGACCCCACGAGGGACGGGGAAACTTAGAGGTGGAGAAAGTAAAAGGGGGGCCCAGGTCACCTCAAAAGAAGGAAGCCTGGCAAAAAAAAAAAAAACAAAAAAAAAACAGGTGTTAAGAAAGGGTGGAAATAAGACCGGTGCAACTTCTTTTTTGAAGAGAGGGAGGGGTAGGAAAACCAGGGGCGATAAACTAGAAAGCCCGACCTCATAAAAAACGATCCGGACGAGTCCAAAAGGGGAGGGGTGAAATGCAATGGGTATCGGGGCCCGATCAGGGAAAAGTTAACGGAAAAAGGGGGGAGGGAAAAGGGGACTTTCGAAAGGAAAGAATAAAAGCAAGGGGGGGGCCGGTTCCAAAAAAAGGGAAACAGAAAAAAAAAAAAAAAAAAGTAGTTATAAATAAAACGCGTCCGAAAAGGGCCCGTTTTTAGTATGGTTCCATCCGAAAACAGGAAAAGGGCCCCCGACCGAGGGAATCCGCTATAGCTGCAACAAACAAGCCCCCATAACAAGGACATGTCAGTGGGGGAGGGGGGGGTGAAAGTCAAACGGGGAAAATCCTTGGTAGGGCTCGCAGACCAAGAAGAGCACGGTGGAAAATGGGGGAGAGAAAGGAGGGGACTCGCCTCAATCCCGGGAAGAAAAAAGGGGGGGGGGGGGGGGGGGGCAGACCTAACGCGTCTATCAAGCGAAAAGGAGGGGAGTGACCAGACTGCAATTTCTGACTGCGCAGGAGTGGGGGGGGGCAAAAGCGGCAGTGGCCCCTTCCCAATCGGCCAAGGAAGGGGGGAAAGGGTAAAAGAAATTCTCAGCGGCTCAACAACCCCTTGACTAGAGGAAATGGACATCTGTCTCTAGTAATTCTCCCAAAGGACAGACGACTTAACCAACCATCTTGCGCGGGGAGAAAAACAGGTTTCAAGGGGAGGGAAAGGCGTTTGTCCGGCGGATTAACAGTGACACAGGCCTCAACAGAAGACACACAAAACAAGACGAAGAAGAAAAGAGCCGTATTGCCTAGACACCATAAAAACAACAAACACGTTTTCCAAGGCTCCTCCAGAAATTCACCAGCAAGGGAAACAAAAAAAATCCGAGAAAATAGCCAGGTTTGGGGACCAAGGCCTTCTGTCGTTGAAGGACACTGAGATGACCGCTGGGAAAGAAATTTCTTGGGGACGAAATGTCGCCGCGTCCCGGGGGTGGCCGGGGAAAGCCGAAAAGAGCCAAGTTTCGAAGTGGCTTTTAGACGTAAAAACAACAACAAACGAGTAGGAGAAAGAAAAAGGATGACTAATTGCGGGAGGACCTCGCACCAAAAAGCTTTGCCCGCGCGAAAAAAGGGAAAAACCTCGATGAACAAAAAGTACGCGGCCCCTCAGCCTAAAAAAAAGAACGAAGAAGAAAGGCGAGGAGACGGAAAAAAAAGGGGGGAACATTTTCAAAAAAAAACCGGGGAAAGGCGGGCTGTTCGGCCAGTGGACGGTTTTCGAAAGGAGCAGAAGAGGGGGCAAAAGTTTAGCGGGATTGACCGCGCAGGGGTTTGAGCAGGGGTGGGAACGTAATGAACAAGAATCGACGGGATCCCTCCCGAACTTTGTGGCCGTAATGTCCGATGTTGAGAGGCCGGGGAGCCCACGGCCGGCACAGATCCCGGAGAGATACCGGAAAAACGCCGACGGGAAAACCCAAGAGGTTGGCCGGGAAGGAAGAAAAGAGGAGAAAAGATGTCGGAAAACTGGGGGGGCCTTAAATCATCAGAAAGGGGAGTGGGGTAAAACAATCACACGAACAAACGTTGAGCGAGAGGAACGCCGTGACACCTGTGAAAGGTCAAACACGTGGTTGCCGGGGTGGGCCAGGTAGCCCCGCCAATTACGTGCTGATGTGGGTCGAAGAAAAAGTTGACCATGATGAGCATTGGACAAAACCGCACGACAAGGGTGGACTGACGTGCCGGGGGGGAGGGAAGAGAGAAAAACCGGGAAGAGGATCGCCTTTCAGGGGCTTTGAGAAAATAAACTTCATCTTAGGGGGAAAACGGTTTGGAAATCCACAAACCTCCATTTGAAGGGGAAAAAAAAAAAAAAAAAGATGACGAAGCACACGGTAGCCCGGGGGGCAGATATTAAATGAAAGACCCGGGATCAACGTATTTCGAAAACTCAAAGGCACCTCGGATTGAAAGAAAATGTGAAGGAGGCAATTTAGGAGGATCAGCAGGGGATGGATCGCCCCAGGACAAACTCGACTGTCACTAGACAAGAGAAAAAAAAAACGCCGGTGGCCACATCTTAGCAGAAGAGAAAGGCTTTGACATCGACGGGGAGAAAAAGGTCAACCAAAAGGGTGGGG
>Ga0179593_1731253_pt1 | contig 14708 bp, 13 predicted proteins | sample CZODoug2_1_08_16_FD_185931 | JGI IMG/M metagenome (GOLD analysis project Ga0179593, IMG submission 185931) | Vadose zone soil fungal communities from Angelo Coast Range Reserve, California, USA - CZODoug2_1_08_16fungal (PacBio error correction) | ecosystem: Environmental > Terrestrial > Soil >...
GGAAACTGTGGGGGCGGGGGGTCAAAGAGGGCGAAAGCCGGAGTACGTTTGACTCAAGAGGGGAAAGGCTTGAAAACTGGGCGTGAAAAAGCAAGGGCTAAAGCCGCAAAAGATTACGAGTTAAAAGGGGAGTGGGGAATTTTAAAAGATCAAGCGGAACGGTGTGAGGGGGCCGGGACCACCGGTCCACGACTAGAAAAGGGAAAGGACCGGAACCGCGTGAGCGGGTTTGAATGGGAGGCGGGGGGGCCCTGCGGGGTTGCAGCTCACAAAGGGGTGCCTGCCCGGGGGGGGTCTGAAAAAGGTGAATGAGAATGAAGGTTGGCAGGAGCTTGGGAATCGTGGCGGGGGGATGAAATCAAGAGCTTCGATAAGCATGGGAGAAGGACCTATCAACGGACTGATAGGAAGGCTAATGCCAGCGAGAGTTTCCGCGATGATGGAGGGGGAGTAGAGAAAAGAGACTGGACTGCCTGTATTTACTTTTCGGGAAAGCCTTCGGTCCGAAGGAACGAAACAGGAAGTAAAAAAGGCGAAAGGGTGTGATCTCTGATTCCGGTGACTTATGTCCCCTTGCCGGAAAATTATGCGTGAGGTAGTTGGAGGAATCTAATTAGGGGGTGCCATCATCATTGGGGATGTCGGGGAACGCCTCTGTTTATAAAACCGGGGGGCACGGAAGAATAATCGGAGGGTAGACCCGCCGGTGGAAAAAGAGGAAAAAAATTGAGATCGTTACGAAGGGGAGGAAATGAAGAAAAGCGAAAGGAGACCAAGGCTTAGTGGGCTTGGGCTGCTGCAGGGGGGACAGGTAAAGTTGTGACCGGGCTTTCAAGAAAAATGTGAGTTGCCTGACGGTTGGCGTTTTGCCGATGAAGGGGTGAAAAGAGATTGAGGGCCAAGGGAAATCCGGAACGCGGATTTGAGGTTTGGCATTGGATTCAAAACAGGCTAATGAGGGGAGAAGAAAAACCTGTGCCAAGAAAAAGGACGGAGGGCCGGGAGTCTAAAAAAATGTAATGGGGTCAGGTAAACTCTAAAACGCTTCAAAAAGGGAGGGGGTAGCGGGAATGAGTTGCCACAAGTCATTAGCGAAGGAAGTTTACAGGAAAAGAATCGAGGGAATGACAGTGGGGGGAAAAGCTTCAAGAAATCAAGAGCTCTCAATGTAAGCCGGAGGCAAACGGATGGCCAACAGGAATTTTCATGGTTCAAGGGGCTGAAAAACGGGAAAGAACGTCAACGTGAGAAAGGAAAACAAATGAAAAAAAATTGTTGACTGGGGAAGGGGGGCCGAGGATCTCCTCCGAGAAAAACAGGGAAGCTGGAGAAGGGCACCACCAAAGGAGAAAACAGCTGAGAACTTTAAAAAGGGCAAGGAGGGAGGACAAAAAGGGGGTGAGTGAACCAGAGTTGAAAAATTATCGGGCGAAATCCTATGTTCGAAAGAATTGAAGGGAAAGAAAAAGTCTTGGCAAGTCTCCGTAGGGTCCAAACACGGGAGGTGTCAGTGTTCATTACTTTTGAATCGCCGGAAAAGGAATAAAAAAAACAGACTGGGAGAGAAGGGCGAGCCCTACTATCCTTGCGTGGGAGAAATACGAAGGCGACGAAACGCCTAAGAGGGGGTAGAAAAAGAAAAAATCCTATGGTCGAAGAGAAAAACAACCGGGTATGGAAGCACAGGTGGAGGGGAAGAAGAGAGGCTCGTAGACAAATTGTCAGAACTTGATCCACCGGGACGAGGACGAAGGCTTGGGCGACTTTATAAAAGGTTAAAAAGATCAGAATGTTTATGCCGAGAAAACAAAGCAGGCCAAGGAACTGGTCCAAAAAGAGGAGAGTCCTTTATCTCGGGGAGGCATGGTGTGGCTGGGAAAACCTAAATCAAGAAGGTAGAATTTGAGAAAAATTCAGAACTGAAGCTTAACCAAAAAATGACAGGGGAGCCTAACGGGCCAACTGTTTACTGAAAGAAGGATGGACAACGACCTAGGGGCCGATAAAATGCCAGAAAAGGGTAAGACTTAAAGCCCGAATTATCAAGTCTCTCTCAAACAACAACAAGGTGTAGATTGTATCCTTGGGGGGCTTCTATTGGGTCTTTGGGCCGGTTTTTTCAAGGTGCCGCCGGGTGAGGGACTAAAACCAGGGGGAGTGCGTAAAAAAGGGAAATTCGGATCCAGCAGGAAGGACGGAAATCGGGTTCCTAGAAAAAAAGAGCATCTGCGGACCACATTAGAAGGGGGGGGGTCCGCCACTAACGCGAACAAGAAAAACCGAGCCTTTTGGTATCCAGGGAAGGGCCAAGCGGTTCGATGGCCTCAAACATTCGGGCAATTATACAATGGATCAAGTAGAAAAGGAAATCTCCTGGAAGGGGAGGTGGATCAAGTTAGATCAGGGGGTGTAGGTCGAGAACGCAGGCGTTGGTTACTGAAAAACGACGGGAAAAAGGGTTGTGGGGTTTATTAGCACGGAGGGGTTTCGCCGCGAGAGGGGCACCTATCGAACTCGGAAGGGAGCCAAGTGAGGAGGAAGGACCCTTCAAGAAGAATGTGGGGGGATCCTTCGCATAGGGACAACCGGGGAAGGGAAAAAGAAGGCATTGTTGGAATGAAGGCGTTGACTCGCCGCGTCTTTGGGATCCGTGGGGAGACCTCGGCTTGGTCGAAGAGGGACCTCCAAAGAATCCATCAGGGAAAGAATGGGCGGCCTCTCATGCAAGGGAAAATTTCTGGGAACGTCAACTGGTGGTACGACGGAGTTGGGGTCTTCTCAAAGAATTAAAAAAAAAATTCTTCGAGGAGTATCCGGAATCGGAACACTAAAAAAGAGGAGGGGGACAGGCGTGAAGAGGGTAGTCACCGGGGGAAAAGTGGACTGGCAGTTGGGAAACGGAAAAATAAATTTGGGGAAGCTGAACCGTCTTCGATTGTCACGCCTTATCGCTCAGGGTAGGCACAGGAAAAATTGGCCCCCGGAGGTCCAAGAAATCGTGAGCTGAAGGGGGGGACGCTTCTTGTTCCGCGGGCGTGGCAAGAGACCAATAGAGAACAAGGATGCAGCGGAGAGGTGTGGAGTCAAAGTTACATGGGACCATTCTCAGGTTTTTGAGACCCTCCGGCCTCGGTGGGAAACATTAGACAACGATCGAAAGGGGGAATCCAAGTGCTACCAAGCGTCTCGGGAACTCTGGGGCTGTAATATTTGGGAAGCGGAAACACCCTGAAGAGGGAAACTCAAAAAACAGCCAGGCAAGCACAGTTGGCGAGCGAGAAATGATATCAGGACCAGGGGTACTTGAGAGGGGGAGCAACACTCCTCGGCGTAGTTTAGAATGTAAAAGAGGCCGGAACGATCAAGGTTGGGAACGGGACAGAGGGACAAGAACTCCGAAGGCTAATGCAAGGCAATGGAAATAGAAAATCACCTACTGTCTTGAGTCCAATGTAGATGAAAAGCGCCGCAAGCAGAGAAAGTTCTCATTGGAAAAGGAAGTTAAATAAGTCACCAGGGAATCAGGACACCGTTGGAAGGCGCGAGGGAGCAAGGGTACGGGGAAACTCAAGCTTGAGACCGACGAATGGCCCTAAGTAATGCCGGGAGCTTTTCGGAGGACCATAGAAGAGTCAAGAGACTCTCGAGAAGAGGTTCGGACACTCTACATAGCAGTTCCGCTAGGACGCGCCCAGCAATGGCGGGACCCGACAGTATTCATCCCCCGATCAGCACAACGAGGTCACGAAAGCTCGCACAAGCCGAGCAGGGAGGGGGATAAAAAAAGGGTTAAGCTGCAAACAAAAAACCGGACCAAAATAAAATTCAAGAAGAAAAAGCTAAGCGGGGTCACACAGGACATCTCCAGTCCGGGTGGTATCGTCGTGGACAGAGATAACAGGAACCGAGGGAAGAAGCCGGAGATCGTTTAAATTCAGAGAACTCTGAAAATTTGTTCGGCTGGGGGGAGAAAAGATGTACGTCGTGTCACGCCCAGGGAGGAGAAAGTAAACTATCCACCAGGTCAATCACAAAAGGTTTAAATTAAGGAGGGAAAACTCACAACAAAACGGATTAGGAAAAAGAGAAGGAAGAAGTCGACAATTGTTGAGTTAATTGGTCCGGAACTCGGGGGAAGCAAGGAAGACTGAAGGATCTTGAAGACGGGCCGTGAACCGAACTGTCGACGAGGTTGAGAGGTAAAATTTAGAAAAAATGGGAGGTGTGCACGAGGTCCTGGGTCGCTAAGGGGAAGAGAATCTACAAAACGGAACATGGAGGGCAAAGTTACAAATCGTGCTTGTTGGAGCTGTAAACTTGGGGGGTCCGGCTGGTTGTCAGAGGCAAGAGGTTTGTGTGGGAGAAAAAATGCTAAAGGGGGGTATTAAGAAAAAAAAAGAGGGCTTCAGGGAAATTGGATGCCATCGTTTGGGGAGGGGGAAAAAGGGACTCTGCTTGAAGGCGGCTTGGACGGATAAAGTCGCGGAAAGGAACAAGGGAAACTCAAACGAGGGAGACACGATTGGGGCCTTTCAGGTAGAAGAGTCAACTAAAAGAGAAAAAGGGGAGGTGGGTATTAATTTCAGTTCCAGGTCCGCGCTGACTTAAAAGAAAAGGCAAAAGTCCCCGCGAAAATGGATTTAAAAATAAAACCTTGGGTAAGGAGTCGACCGTGACTTAAGTCCCCTAAAACGAAACTTTCTTTAGGTGCGGGTCGTGGGGGGCTTAAGCTCACGGAGGGTGCCATAGAAAGTGAAGCTGTCAAAGGAGGTACAAAAACTAATGGACTAATCTATTAAGAAGCATTTCAGGGGGGATCCGAGGAAGAAGAGTACCGGAACAAAATTGGAAAAAAAGAAGCGTAAGGGACCGGGTATTCACTGAAGAAGCTAATACAATCCGCAAAGCGGAGGGGGAGGGACGAGGCGACAAAGATAATGTGGCTGACCGGACTTTCGACCTGTGACCGTTTGAAAGGCTGCTGTTGGTCAACTGGGGGTAGGGTGCCGACGAAAAATCGCTTACCACCTCACAGAACCGGCCCGCGGAATGGGAGGGTAACTTGGCGCCAAGAAGGATTGAATGTTGGGCAACGTCACAGGAACTCAGGGGCCGTGCGCTACCGAAAAAACATGAAAATTACAAGGACGTACTCTCGAGATGAATTGAGGGGATACCGGGGAGGACGTTGCAGGGGTCCGGAAGAAAAAGAAGGATTTACCGGCACGACAGGGGATGATGGGGGAGGGAAGGGGCACTATGAAAGGTGAATCAAGCGTCAGTCGTTACGACCGGAGCGTAAGATGCGTTACCGGGCAACGGGGAGGACGGAGAAATTACAACCCGACACTCCCGACCCCAGAGGAGCAAATGGTGCAGGATTGGGAAAAAGTCTAGGGGCAACGGAAGGAGAATAAGATTCGGAACTTCAAGAATTCTGTAAGAATCAACCTCAGCCTCCAATTAGAAAACATTCTGTTGAAAGGAAAAGAAGGGAAGTCATTGGGAACTGGTTCGCCAGTGCGACTGCTGTGAAGAGACGGGAAGGCCGCGACCACGGAGAAGACAAAGGAGGAAGGCCAAGTTCTCCTGTTCCAAAAGCCGTCGTGGGAAATTTCCGGAAGGGCTCAAGAAAAAAGGATCCACCATTCAAAAGAGTAAGCAATTTGCGAGTCCGGAGGGCGGTCGATGACAGCATCAACCCTAAAACAGCGAGGAGGGCTGAGTGCGAAACCTTAAAATCCATCTACAACAACCTGATATTACGGACCGCAGATCGCACGAACGCGATACAAAACAAGGAGGCCGAACCTTGATCAAGGCGGCGATGCTTGGGGGAAATTTGGCAAACTGAAGCGGGGAGAGTGGGGGAAGTATAAAAGGATAAGAAGGACAAGGGGATCCCAAAAGCGCAAAGGGAATGTTATCTGAGGGGGGAGGGTTTAAGGGAGGACAATAGATTAAGTGGGGGGGCAGCAGAGGGTGGGACCCCATGCAACCGGGAGCTTGAAAAATGCCATCGACTGGATCCTAAGACCAAGGCCAATCACAGTACTACAACTCAAAATTGAGAAAGGCATAGAGAAAGGTAGGCAGAACAAGAAAAAAGGGAACATCACCAGAGGGGGAGATAGCTCAAACAAAAACTAGGAGGAAAGAGGAGATTTGTCTTCGAAAGGGGGCTTTGGTAAGGGGGTCTCGAGGGCCCGCAGGGTCAATGGTTGAGTTGGGGAACAAGTCCCCGCCTTTTCTGGGATGAAGGGCGGATCCATTTCGTGGCTCTTGTACGTCAGGGCTTGGAGTCACCTGTATGACTGCCCACCGTCGGGTAAATAGGAAACACTCATAAAGAAAAAGATAAACCATTCCTTCTCTCTTTGTGTCACGTCGGTAGGCGTGTTGGCGAAACCACAGAGCTGAGCCTGATACAAGATGATAAAAGTGAAACAGACAAGCCAGAGAGGGTCAGGAGGCGGTTTTGTAGGCACAAAAACAGCGAAGTCCGATAACTGGGCCGGAATCCGGTGGTAGTAGCTCTGATGAGTTTCGAAGAGAAGAGCATTGGGGAGGATTTATCCCTCAGGTCTTCGACCCGCCCGATGAGGAGGGTGGGTTGGGGGGGAGAACTTTTCCGGGGCGCTAAACCGTCTGAAAGGCACTAGCCTGTGAAAAGGAAAAGGTCGAGCTTCGTAGTGATACTCGGGCAAGTTTCAGAGAAAAGAAAAAGGTAACACCGAGGCGCTCCCTGATCCAGCATGTGGAAAAACTTGGCGCACCTTCATGGCCTGGGGGCTTGAAAGGAAAACTGGGGGGGGGGTGAGAACTTGGTCGGGGAGGAGGAAGGGGCTTCTCCAGAATTTCCTGGGGGAATGGGTCAGGGGAGGGGAGTAGCCTAGGGGCTCAGAACTCGTAACGGTCAGGGTTGGGGATTGTGCACCGAACGGCGGGGAAAGGTGGGGAGACACTGGAAAGAAAGTGCCGTATTCACGGAAGGTCACGATTGGGGGATCGCGAGGAGGCCACTGGAGATTTTTGGGAAAGGATTAAAAATCGCATCTGGGCTTAAAAGAGGATTTGTCGAGGCCGCAAGGCGTGCGAAAACAAAGCCAAGATTGGCAGATAAAGAGGCCTCGTCCATGGGAAAAACACCAGCCCCCTTTGGGGGTGGAGGAGAGACCCGGCCTCGGGCTGCCGGTTGGTTGCACGTAACAATCATATCGCCGTTAATCAAGGGGAGAAAAGGCAATCGCTTCCAAGGAGAGGGATGAGGTCCTGAAGAGATGGTGTCAGACGGAACCCGGCAAACTCAAAAACTGCAGAAAAGTCACATGGGGGGACGCGCATCCAAAAGACCCCAGTAGCAGTACCATGGAAAATAGAGAATATCCACTCCGGCGGGGAGAAGAAAATTTGGGGAAGGACGTTTTATTCAAGTCGAAGTCTTCACGAGAGTCGTGTGCCAAAATCTTAAAAAAACGTGCAAAGACGGAAATGATGTCGTAGACGTGCAATCGTTGGGGGACCGAGTCGAACATCTAACCATTTTCCCGCCAAAAGTAATCAATACGAAATTAAAAAGATCCAGAAATTTTCTTGGAAAAAAGGAAGGGGAATAAGGATACTCGATACAGGTAACATAAGGGGGTCTGGGGACGGAAGGGTTGAGTCAGGCGATCCGCGATGGCAAAGGAATCCACGATGACACCATAGGATGACATCTATCTGGGGGCCCTGAACTCTCCTGATTGCGTTGAACATAAGCTGGGCAAAATGGGAAACCCCAGACGAAAGCAGGGGGGCTTATCGTGAAGCAGTCGTCCGCACGATTCCCTAAAACAGAGATAACACGTGGAGATAAGAAGTTTTCTTGGAGGGGGAAAGACAAGCGGAAGACCAAACCGCGTGAACAAGGCAAAACCCAGCCGAAAAACTCTATTAAAAGAAAAATAAACTCACGCGGTTCACGGCCTGCTCAATTCCGGGGATCGTCGTGGACCGGAGAACAGTACAGACACGGTTCTCGAGGGTAGGGCTAAAAGAGGAGCTTTGAGGCTGGGAAGAAACTAATTGGTAGGTCCCGTCAAGAAAAAGGTCGGAAACAACGGTCCAAAATTACCGGCGAAAAAGAAAAGTCAAGGAACGGACACATTTTAATGGAACGTGTGAGTGCATAGGCAACAACCAAACAAAAAGGAGGTAAAGATTAAGAAGACATAAACAAAGTTGACTTTTGGGAAAAGAGGCGAGTCCACCACCACACCAGTTTTTACTTAACCCAAGAGGAATCTTTAAGATGGGGGGGGGAAAGACGAGTAAAGGTCTCAAAAAAAAAGATTACTATGTAGCGCGGGGAATTTAAACGCGAGCACCGAGTTCGGAATGGTTTTTCCCGGTCCCAGCCAACGCAGGGGGCCGGGGAATTATCTGAAGAAGTGAAGAAGCGTTGGGGGATGCTTAAAGTGTGGGGGGGGTAAGCATGCGCGGCGTTTAGGCTAGAAAGAAGATGTGAGTGAAAATTTTATTAAAAGGAAGGGGGGTTTAAAAAGGGAGTCGTGGTTAATTAAGGGGGGGTGCGTGAGGCGCGGCCTCAAGACGTGTCGTAAACAGCGGGACTGACCGGGAATGAAGCTCACATTCCCAGAGGATTGCCAAAAACGCACCGAGGTCGCGAAAAGGGTTCCCGGAATACGTGCTAGAGAAAAAAGTTGAAAGAGGGGAAAAGCTCCCTGTCCTGCTTTTACTTTAGGGCCATAGGCAGGAGAAAGTGAGAAAATGGCCTTCTCCGAAAAGCTGGGCGCGCCCGGAAAGAAGACGCCGATTCCTGGGACTTATGCCAAGGGGAAAAAAAGCGCACCGTTATGATCGGAAGTCAGTGGGCGGAGCTAGGGGTAGGGGACACAGACTAGGGGAGATGGAGAAGACAGCCTCGATACCAGAACACAGGAAATATTACGAAATTGGGGTTGATCCGCTTGAGAGTCCAAATGAAACAAAAATGAGAGGGGTGCAGGTGATGATACATTAATAAAAGCAGGATTATCCGCAATCGGTAGGGGGACTCGACTTGTCAGTAAAAGGGGTTGGCCATAGAACAGGGGTGAGGAACTGGCTAAGACCTGTGAAAGGCTGCTGCTTTCAGGGTGGGAAAAAAGGGGGGAAAGAGGCAGGTCAACGGAGGAAACCCATCGCTTACCGGAAAGCTGCAAGGGTGAAGCTGGGGATGGGGGGGAGACAGTGTGATTCCCCAGGCGATATGAGGGGGAAACAGGGGAACAAAAAAAAGCTTCCAAAAGCCTGAACGGGGAGTCAGCTCCTCCAAAAAAAAAAAAAAAGTTGGAAGTGGTTGAAAATGGACGAGGAATCCTCTTCGCTGCAATACGGAATTGGAGAGGGGGGGACTTTGAAACAACGAAAGAGGGGAAAATGGCAAGAATGAAAGTGTACACGGCACGATCAAGAGGTCTTCACGTGTCACAAATCGAGGAAAAGGTTAAGATCAAATAGCGGGAGTATTCAGAAAGAACGAGACGGAGAGCCGGCAAATTTTTAACTTGAAAACAATGGCAAGAGGGAGGACACCAAGTTACTCCCCAGAGGACACTAAAGGGTGCAGTTCTGGGCATTATCTTAGTCCTAGAAAAAATGAACTTCAGGAAAATAGGGGAGAGCAAAACCAAAATAAGGGACCGCTATACAACAAAGGGGTATAAAAAGGAAGGGGTCATGCAGTGAAGGAAAGGGAAAGCCCAGGGCGTTATTGAAAGGATTGAAAGAGCGAAGCCGCTGTCGCGAGAAGGAATAAAGCGCGGACGAGGCAAGGGGGCGCCCGAGAGTTCCAAAATCCGTCGTGGGGGCATCAAAAAAGGTTGGGATCTTCCCCGAATGATCACCTCTCTGGGGAAGATGGCCATATTCCGTCTGTCGAAATGAACTAGGCTATCGACTCGCTACCAACAACGATTCCGAGGCGAAACCTGGAGCCTAGGCGAGAAAAAACCAACCTGGGAAATAGGGAAGTGTTAAAACAGAGGGAAGAGGCCTAACCAAATGGCTCCCTAGGGATCAACGAAAGAGGAGATGGACCTTAAAGTTGGCCAGAGGTTATAAGGCGAAGAGCTGGGGTAAAGCTGAAAGGGAAAAAGGTGGAGGGGGGCCAAGCGCGCATTTGGGGAGTGGCATTTTGGGGTCGGGGAAAACCTCTATGTGAAAAACGGGGGGGCAGCAAGAATCAGAGGGACGAAAGGCCCGGAACGGGGGGGGGGAATCAGGACCAATGCATCTGACCATCCGCGGCCCCTGGGGGGACTCAAAGACTGAGCCAAAGAAAAACTTTGGGGGGGAAGGCGGATCGAGAAAAGAAGTAAGGAACAAGAAAGCAGGAAAGAAAAGAGTCAGTCTCTCTCACCACAACAAACTGAGTAAAAGAGATATAATTTTTCCTTAAATCTGGGTGCCTTTTTGCCTTTTGTGCGCCGTCATTGGGGGGTAGACCAGTCCCTTCGGGGGGCTTGCGCCCAGGGCAAACTGTTTGAAAGGAACGGGGGGGCCTTCGGGAGCAAAATAACAAGGTTCCCCTTGAAGATCTTGCTGCAAAACTGGGGAGAGGGGGGGTCCCCACCGCCTAAAAATAACAGGAAAGAGAGATTTTGGGGTGGTCCAAAGAAAAAAGGGGGGCGGGGGGGGAAGGGGGACTCCACCATTCGCTGACTGACGAGGCAAGGTTTGCATCCGACATCAGAAAGGATAGGGGGAGGAGCATTTGGGGTATTCCGCGCGGGAGGGCTTGCCGGTGCGAAAGTTGGACTTCAGTTTGGGGGGGAAGTAGGCTCGGATGGAACCGTCATGAACGTTTGCGAGGAAGGTCGGGGAACACCCGTCAGAACTCAGAAAAGGCGCCAGAAGAGGTGTTGGGGATCCTTTTTAAGGGCCGAAAAAAAAGGTGAAAAACCACGACCAGGGGGGGAAAGAGAAGGCTCCCTTGTCCTACGCCGCAGCTTTCCCATGGAGTGGCTTGTAGAGAACTCTCGGGATACCAAAAGGTTGAAAAACGAACTTTGTCTAAAAAGTGGTAAGGGGCATGCCTGTAAATTTCAGGGGAGAGCAAAGATTGGGTTTAACGGGGTCTCGGGGGGGGGGTCGGTTGACTCCATAATTTAATTGAAAGGTTGGTAATCTGAGGATGGACTCGAAGACGTAAAACATATAACTCAATGGGAATCTGGGAGTTAAGGAACTTAGTTCCGGGTGGGATCCAAGTTTAAGGGGGAAGTCTGGAACGGTCTTCTATTCGGGTAAAGTCAACGCCTGTGATCGGACTTGGATTACCAAAAGGATGAAAAGAGGGATCTGGGGGTCGTGCCGGTAACCTTGGACGTCAGACGGAGCGCGAAAAGCAAAGAAGGAAACGACATGAGGAGAAACTCGGAAGTCGGCGTCGCATTTCACAATGCCCAGTCCTTTTTTTGAGCGAAGCCTCTTTCCGAAGGGGGGGGGTGCAAACACATAGACCTAAGCGGGAAGACCAAAGTAGAACACAGCATCCGCTCCCGGGTGTACGAGGAATGAGGGAAAGGATTTTTTCGCGGCAAGCAAACACCCACGCAAACAGGAACAGTCCAGTTCAGGGGGAAGGAAAGTCAAAAGAAACAAACTTATAGCATAACTTACAATTTCAGAGCGCGAAAACTGCACGGCGGGGAAGGGTCAGAGGTGGGGGTCTTTCATCGAATAACACGATCGTTCATTTTTTTGGGAACCACGACTAATAAGCCAGCGAGAATATTCCGGTGGAAGGGGAGTCAACGAGATGTATCTGGCGGCCCCAGGAGATGGGGAAACCCGCCAGAGGGGGGGCGCCCACTGGGCGACATAAGAAAGTGGTCGGACGTTCCGGGAAAGGGGGTACAATAAGAGGAAAGAATATCTAAAAAAGGGTACAGAGCACATACTAGGGGGGTGAAGCAATTAGGGGAAAAAAATGTAAAAGCCTATTGCCTCTCAATTAATACAAGAAGGAGGGAAGCTATTGGGGCAAGGAAGAAAGGATGAAAGCTGAATCTATAAAAGGAAAAGATCTCGCGACTTGGTTTTCCAAGGAGGCAGGGGGAGCAAACGGAGTCAAGGATAAATGAGGGGGAAAGGGGAAAGGAGGCCGCTCCACCTAAAAGTCCATTCCCCCGCCTCATCAAAACGAGGAAAAGGGTTCCAGGAAATCTACCCTCTTGGGAGGGTAAAAAGAAACATGGCGGGATCCCACACATGTGAGAAAACCGCCGGACCCTCAAGCAAACGCTTCGCTCCATTCAACCTCTCGGTTGAAAAGAAAAGGAAAATGGGTAAGTTGTGATCTCGTGGACCGGAGAACCATCGTTCACACTTTCCGACAGTTGCCAGAAGGGAATCTTTTAGGGGGAGGAGGAGACTAAGAAACTTCGTCGTTCCACGAAAGGGGAGGCTCGTCAAACGGATCGGAGGAAATCACGCACTTCTCCACAATTTGAGGACGCTGTTAGAAGAAACACCAAGGAGGATTCTGAAAAGCAGAGAAAAGGTCATAGTGTGGGACGTGAGTGAAGTTAGGGAAGAGGGGGAGAGGAAGTTGAATACTTGGTGAGGGAACACGAGGGGTAACATGGCGTGAGCTCCAGCCGAAAAGATTAATTCATGAGGCGGAAATTACACCGGCGGGCGTAAAAGGGGAAAAAATGGGTTTAATCTCCAAGAAAAAACCGACGACACCCACGGGAAATGTATAAGAGGGAGGGCTTGTGGAATGGATTCAGTTAAAAGGAAGCTGGTCCAAAAACCCGGGGCCCCCCCCACTTGGGGTGGGGTGTGCAAAATCAAAAATTGGGCCGCGCCGGCGGGGGTGGGGGAATAAAATTACGCTTCGTGGAAAATGTAGATTTTTGGCGGGAGGCATTTTGGGTTAGGAAGATCTTCAAGAAGAGGGGATAGAGGGCGCGGCCGGTCAGAAAGGAGACAATGAAAGCTAGGGTGCCCCCGCCAGAGGCGCGAGAGTTGAAGTTGTCCTGAAGGCTGAAGGACTATGATCTAAGAGAAAAACCTGTCCTGCTGGAATAGTTCACTTGGGGAAGCGTATCTCTCGCGGCTGACGAAAGGGGGCGGGGAACCGAAATGAGCAGTTTCTCGCCAACGTGTTATTCGTCAGTTCCGCGAAATCTTCAAGTGAGAAGGAGATTGGGGGGCGGGGCGGAAAGATAAGGGGAGGGGTCATCGACATGGTAGACCGAATAAAAAGGAGAACCTGGGGGGGGGGGGGGGGCTAGGGTCCGGCAAGGAAGTACGAGGGAAAGGAAGTTGATACTCCTTGGAAAGAGGGAAACTGTGGGATTGAGATCGTGACGCATGAGAAAAGGAAGAAAAGGGTTATCGCCGCGGGTGCTGTGAGGGAAGATGCACTTTGACATGGACCTGACTATCAGTTGGGGAACAGAAATTTACAGGAGAGGTTCTTTCAAGGGTTTGCAAGAGGTCGGGGGGGGGCGAAAAAAAGTCTCTTAAAGGAAAAAGATTCCCCGAGCCGGTGAAACCGGTGGTATTAATCACTGGGTCCCGGCGATATTAGAGTTGAAAAAGGGGAAAAAAAGCTACAGACTCCTCCAACAAAAAAATTAGAGGGGGGGAATGGGGAATGGAAGAAGAAGGACAGCACTCCAGTGCGGGGGGGAATACTGGGTCACTTGGTAACAGTCGAGAGGGGGAAGGTCAGGAGGGGAAAAGGGGATAAAGAGATTTCTATGGTAATCGGGCTCACTTACGTGAAGATCAAGAAAGAAGGCAGGGATCGGGGAAGAACTTATTCATCCGAAAAAGGGTTTCTTTCACGGTCTGAACCTTAAGGAAAGTGCCCTTTGGAAAGCCTAAAGGAGGGTGGAAAAGGGTTCGATTTGTCAGGCGGACGCCACCTCCTTCAACAGGAAAAGAAATTCAAGGGGAAGGGAAAACCCCGTAACCCCTAAGAGAAAAACAGCTTGGAGAGACAATAGAAAAAAAAAAAAAGGAGGTTAAGGTTCGACAGGTGACCCTGTCTATCAAGAGAGCTGAGAAAAAAAGGGTAGGGATGAACTCTTATTAAAGACGCGGCAATGGAGTCCGCCCGAATCTTGGGCACCAGGGATGGGGGAAGGTAAAGAAATTTGGGGAAAGATAAAAGGAAAGGATCCAAACAGCACGGGATGGGACTCTCATTGGGGCGAGGCCGACAAAGGGGAGTCGACTAGGCGAGAAAAGACTAAAAAAAAATTCTGTTCGCGGGAAACCTGGATCCGAAGATACTCAACAAGAAACGCACAGGGACTATGAGAACTATCACAGGGGCGCCATACACCCAGACTCAGAAAATGATCCACCTGGAAAGGCGAGGGCTTTTTGGGGGGGACGAATTGGGAAGGAAGAGGTGTTGAAGCTCACGAAGGGTGGGGGCATCAGACCGCTAAAGGAGTCCCGGGAAGAGGGAGGACAGATTGGGGAATTCAGGGGTTCGAGGAAGGTGGCTTAAAAAAACCTCTATTCCAATAAAGGACAGCAAAGGGGGGGGGGACGGAAATTCCTTAACTGGAGCAGGTACATGAATCAAGAACCTGGAAAGGACTGAAAAACCTTTGGGTAAGCAACAAAGCCAGGGGATCCAACTCCAACAATGTACGGGGACCAAAGGGCGCAATAAGAGAAGGACAATGGGACAA
>Ga0179593_1314419_pt1 | contig 14706 bp, 21 predicted proteins | sample CZODoug2_1_08_16_FD_185931 | JGI IMG/M metagenome (GOLD analysis project Ga0179593, IMG submission 185931) | Vadose zone soil fungal communities from Angelo Coast Range Reserve, California, USA - CZODoug2_1_08_16fungal (PacBio error correction) | ecosystem: Environmental > Terrestrial > Soil >...
CAAACAGGAGGGCCGTGGCCGCCAATCAAGAAATGGAAACCATGTACGAAAAGAAAATGAGGCGCCCGTTTCAAGAACATTATTTGCAAGGGAAAGCACAAAAAACGCAAGTCACCAAAACGGAAACCGCCGGGCAACCAAGAAAGAATTTTCAGGCACGCTTGGAAAAAGCGGAAGAAAAGGAAAAGACCTGAAGACCGATCTTCGAATAACCAAAACGACATAACGAAAAAAAAAAAAAAAGAAAGACCAGGAATATTAGCGCACCGACCCCTACGCATGCAAGGGATCACCAAAACCAAAGGGGGTGCCAAACAAAGACGGTTTGTGCAAAAAGGAACTCGGGGGGATAGAAAATGTGGGGGCACAATCAACGCACCAGCCAAACAATACTATGTCAACCGCGGGTGGCTCCCAAAAGGGAACTACCGGGATGAAAAGGTTGCGCAAAGGGGCTAAACAGAGGAGGCGAAAAGGAGGGAATACACTCCCCAAAAAAAAGAAATGGGTTGTTCGTGGGGAAACGAAAACGACACATCGAGAGAGAAAAGGGGGGTCTGGAGCGTACCTGAAACGATCAGGGGAAAAAAACGAAGGCTCAGCGCCGTCAAACAGTGACAACGTTGCCGCAGAACATGCGAAAACAGTAAGTAACATGGGAGAAAAAGGAAGTGGGTGTCGGGGAAGACTCACCAGGAAGACAATCGCCAGCTGCAAGACCACCTTGGAACAAGCGCAAATGAAGGGGGGCAGGCGAATGGGGGCAGGAGGCTTTGAGCAGCCCGGAAAGGCAGAAAAAAACCGGAAAAGTGGGGGAAGGGCCAAAAGGGAAGAAAGAGGGCCCTGATCAAAAGAGGAACCCAAAAAAGAAAAACCCCACGCGAACTGGGCGAAGAGAAGGAACCAAAAAAAAAAAAAAAAAAAAATCAACAAGAACGGAGGGACGACGCGCCCGAGACATTAAAGTAAACAAAACTCCCAAACCAAATGCGATTGCACGAAGGTGAACACGAAAAGAAGAGGAAGAACTTCACAAAATGAATGCTGTAAAAAACGAAAAAAAAAGGACGGGGAACACGGTGGACCGATATCAACGCAGACAACTGCGCATGAGATTTTTTTTTGAAACGGGGGGGCCTAGGACAAAAAAAGGGAAGTTAGGGGGGGACCTAGCTGAGCAAAAGCAAGAAACCGCGCGGAGGACCGCCGCCAGATAAGACGAAAAGTAGCCGAGTGGCGGCGCAGCACAGAAACTAAGGTGGCGACACGCAAGGGAAGAAGTGTTGAAAAAAAGGTTTGGGTAAAAACGCACGAACCACAAGGAAGAAGCTTAGGACACGCTCCTTTGGAAAGTTGGCAAAAACAAAAAGCGCACCGTGCAGGAGAAAACGGGAGAAATGGGACCTCACGGTCTGAACGAAAGGCGACAAAAAGGGGGGGGACGCCACCTCCAAAAAAAAGCCGAACTTCCATTAAACCATGCATCATGAGACGACCTGAGAGGGCCCGGAAAAAAACCCAGCCACAAATACCAGAGCCAAAAAGGGAGGTGAGAAATAAAGGAAAAAGTTTTTCACCTTTAAAAGAACGAAGTTTTGCTGCAAATAAAGTCGGCAGGATGGGGGAGCTGGAAGAGAAAGCAGAACGCGAAGAGAAAAAAAGGGCAGGCTGGACGGGCAGCATGATGACGGAACAGGGGTGACAAAATACCGCTCCCGAAAAAAAGACAAAAAAAAAAATAAAGAAATTCCTCGGAACGGTAAGTCAATCAAAGCTAGTCGTCCTGGGGGGGGCAACTAAAGGGTGGGAACGACGACTCTCTGTTACTGTTCACGGAAACGGGCCACCGCGAAGGTTCGTTGGCCGTCATGGGATGGCAAACCTGACAAAGAATCCAAGAAAAGGGTTTCAAGAACAGGACCTGGAAAAGATTGAACAGCAGCGGGGTAAAAGTCTAAAAGTCCAAAAAACCGGGGGGGCGGGGGGCAGGATACTACTAAAAACACAACCTGTAATCTTGCACAAAGCTGAAATAGTAAATCGGGTAGGACCTCAGACTAAGCAAGGGGGCAACAGCGGAACACACACGATAAGGCCTGAACTCCACCCTCGAGGAGACGCTGCGATTCGGAAACGCTTCCGCAAAAGCAAAGAAAAAAAAAAAACTACCAACGGTTTGAACGGGCCCGGCCTAGGGGCGAAGAAAAGGGGGCAGTTGGCAAACGGGAATGGAAAGAGCCGTGTAAAACTCAATTGGAACAGTTGAAAAAAGAGAAGTGAAAACAGAGGCCGTAAGGGGACCAACACAGAAGGGTGCTAAAAGAAACAATGAAGCACTACACCTAAAAACGAAAAAAAATCTCCAGAATGACGGAAAAAATGGGAGAAGAAAGCGAAAAACCAGAGTCTGGGGGAGCAAAACACCCAAAACAACGGGTGGGGAAGGTTAACAAACAGAAAAAACATAAATGTGGCGGGGGGTCAACAAAAAAAAGGGATGGGAAGTAAACAAAAAAACTAAGGGCAGGGGGGACAGGAGTACCGGGGAAGGAAGGGTGTTTGTGCGACACAATACTTGGCGTGGGAGGTCCAAAGGGGACCAGGCGACAGAAAGAGAAAAGTGAACCCACCAAAACAAGGAAACCAAAAAAAGCCTGGACCAAAGGCACCCCGCGGCTCATAGGGCGGCAAACTCCAACGCCTGTGCCAAAAGAGAGGCCCAAACGTACCAACGGGAAAACAGGTTGGCGCCCCGAAAAGGAAAAAAAGAAGCAGGAACGGAGCGGGGGAAAAAAGACCGGCGAAGTCCGCGTACAAAGCTGGCGAGGTAAGGAAGGACACTGACATCAATTCAAAAATCAAAAAAAGAGCATACAAACTGTTAGGAGACGTGCAAAGGACAAAAAAAGATGGGGAAAGAGAAAGAAAGCGAGGGAAGCTCTGTCTGAAACCACCCACCACCTATTAGCGGAGGAACAGAAAGAGAGTAAAAATCAGAGGCCCGAAGCGGGAAAAATCTGAAGTGCAAAGCTAAAGAAAAACACATTTTATGGAACTGGTTTGAAAAGGTAAGACCAAGTTGTGCGCATAAAAGAAAAAATGAAGCGCAAGACTCGGACGGAAACGCGAAACATGCTTGCCGGCAAATGGAGGGCAAACAAAATGGAGACTTGGGAACAGAGTACGGAGATCTCGGGCAAAACCAACGGGGAAACGGGGAAAGAAAAAACCCGAAGAAGCGCGGGGCGTGTGCAGTGAGAGTTCCTCCGCGGGTCAAACTAGGGAAGACATTGAGGGTAACGCGCGCGCAAGAAAACAAGAAAACACCCGGATGACGGACAAAAAAGCAGGAAAATGTAATCCAAGGACAAATGAGGGTGGGGGGGGTATCCAAATTCAACGCCAAGACACAGCACATTTATGCAAAAACGCGGAAAAAAAACCCCTTCAACCAGGTTTGTTTGTTTCAGTGCACCCCAAAGAACAAGGGGAATCGGAAGAAGGGGATCACGATACCTGACATCATAGCGTTAGGAAAAGAAGATTGTCAGGTGAGGCGTCCAGGGAAAAACAGGCAAGAACAAATGAAAAAAGGGGAAGAAACAATGATGGCGCCCTATTCCCTTTCAAAAGACGGCAAAAAAAAAAAAAATGGGTTTCGATTTGGAAAAAACAGTTCAAAAGGAACTAACCCGTACGCAAGGCACGCTGAAAGTGGGAAAAAAGGCCCAGCCACACACCAACTGGACTGGCACAAACAGGGACGGCGGGGCTGCAGTCAAGCGGGAAAAAAAAGGAAACCAACAAGTCAAGACCGGATGAAGGGGTCGAGGGGTGAGAGGCAACCCTGAAGGGAGGAAACTTACCCGAAACCGGGAAAACAAAAAGGGTAGAAAAACACTAAAAAAATTAGGGAGGGGACAGGCGCCGGGGGAAAGTCAAACTACTGCGGCGTAGTCAAGAACTCCGAAAAAGAAGTGGAGGACTTCAGTGGTGGGGAGAAGGTGAGGGCGAAAAAAGCAAAGGGCAATGTCAATATTCGTAACGGGCGGCACCGGTCTGAGGACGAGGCATCCAAAAGAAAAAAAACCAAAAGAAAACCAAATCAGGAAGAGGAGCGTGGGGGAACCAAGAACAAAAAAAAATAACACCACCGCGTTTACCACGAAATTAAGACAAGGTGAAAGCAGAACGAATATGAGTGGTAAAGCCGTGAAAAGAAGCACCGGAAGAGAGGGGAGTGGAAGCATGAGGTGCAAAAAACCGGGAAACAGCGCCGGCTTCCCAAATTGCCCCCAGACGGCGACGCGAAAAAAAAGTGCACAAGTGGAAGTTCAAGGGGGGTGGGGAAAGGAAAGAGAGCTCAACGGGCAAGCGAATGGGAGACGCAGCAAGAGAATGGCGCGGGCACTCACTTCGTTCAAATTAGATGACCGCGGGAGCAGGGGAGAAAGGGAGACTGACAGCACAATCGACAAGAGAGAGGAAAAGAAAGTAGGGAAGGGGTAAAGGGGCGAGAAAGACACATAAGGAGGGCAGAAGGGGACTAGGGAGGTGGGGGGGGAGACGTAGGGAAGCAGCGTAAGCGCTCATGAAAAATGTAAAAAATTAAACCCAAGGGGGTGAAAGTGGGTCGGGGATTAGGCAAACTTTTTCTGCCGTAAATTGAAAGCTGGGAGGGTTGTATGGCCGCTTCAGGAGGAGAAAGAAGGAAATGACAACGTAAGTGAGCGAAGAGAAGTCGTTGGTTGGAGCAAGAACCGGTGGCAAAAGAGCAAGTTCTACATATCATAAGGAATAGAGTAGGGAAAAAAGGGGAGGAGAATCAGGATCTCCCAGGATGAAAAAAAAATAACTGGAAGAAGAGTTTGAAAAAATAGTATGGATAAGCACTTCCACGTAAGACACTGGGGGACCGCAGGGAAACGCAAAAAACAATTGACACACGAGGGCAGTGGGGGAAGCAGGTGGTCGGGTCAAGGCAGGATGCAGATCAAAAAAAGGAGCTACTTCGGGGAAGAACTAGGCGGGGGGGACAACTACAAAATTGGGAAACTTTGGCAAAACCTGCCCGGCTAAAAGATCAACAGGCAACAAACCTAACACCGCCCGGAAACGGTGGAATCAAGGTTGGGCTTGGTCACCGGATAATCGCGAACAAACCGCAACGGGAAAAAAGAAAAAACGCAAAGGGGAGACCTAGTGGTGGAGAGCGTGGGAAAAAACACGTAAGGGGTGAAAGGTGTCGGTGAGGGGATAAAGAAAAAACGCGACAAGAAAAACGGGTGAAAAAAAAGGGTACCCGGGGTAGGCAAAAAAGATCCGCAAACGTACAAAACGAAAAGCGTCAACCGAAAAACCGCGCTGCAATTTGAAAAACGGGGGGGAAGATAAAAGAGCATGTCGACCCGATTAGCAGGAAGGAATGAGGTGGGTGGGGGGTGAGGTGAGAAAATAGGGTTTAAAAAAGCCGCTTACGCAGGCCTTTTAAACTCAACGGTGAGACACGGAAAAAAAGTAAATTGAAAACACGGGGGGTTTTTTCTTTCGGCAAATAAAAAGGGGTAACGGGGCGGAAACGGGGGGGAGCAAAAAGACGCCAACGCGTAGCGCGAGGAAGACCCCATTCAAAAGGGGGGGCATGGAAGAGGTTGGAAGTGAGGGGAACGTGGGCGAGTTCGACACAACCGTACGAGCATGGGAAAGAGGACCGAAAAGCGACACTTGCAGGAACAAAACAAAAAACAGAGGGAGACCTATAAATACACGGAACATGCCGTAACTTCAAAAGAAAAACACGGAAAACGGGGGGGAGGAAGAAGCGCAAAACTACGTGGTGGTCCGTCAAAATCGGGTAAGTAAGAAAAGCAGAAACAGTTAAGCAAGAAAAGCCGAAACTCGGAGGGGAGTATAGGTGACACAAAAAAAAACTGCTTGCAGCCCTTGGTAGAAAGCATCAAAATACGAAATGGTGGGTGAAAAAAACGGGCGCAGACGGGTTATCAAGTGACGGGTAAACACAAAAGAAGTTTCCAGAAGGGGGGGGGGAATGGCCGGACAAAATGTCTCAGCGGGAAAAGTCAAACTGTGGGCAAAAGAGGACGATGTCTACATCTGCACGGGAAAGTGAGGAAAAGGTAGGGGGGAATGTGCATCCACGTTAAGGAGGGAAGAGAAAGAAAAGTCGAGGTAGCCCGTGGACCGGGTGACGACTGCACTCAACCTTTGTGTGGGTGGAGCAGAGAATCAGACATAATTAGCCCTAAAAAGACGAACGAAAGAGGTACAGGGGCCCCAGAGGTGCGGATCTATAACACGGTGGAGAACTGTGGAAATAAGAAACGGGGATTCGCAACCCTCCTTTTTCGAAAGGGAAGACTTCAGAAAAAGGGTTAAGGTTTAGAAGAGGCAAAGGAGGCCAGGACCACGAAGCCACATCACACGAAAACCCCAAACAAAACCCCGGAACGGAAGGAAAAAAAGAGAGGAAATGATCCACAAAAGGCCATTTTTGCCGACGCCGATAAGCCATAGAAGAAAAGAAATGGAAAGTTGAAGTAAGGGGCAGAAAAAAGGCCGGCGACGAAAAAGCTCACAAGACAGCCATTCAACTCTGGCAGGCGAGAACTGTCGACAGGGATCAGGACGGCCGTGATAACTGGGAGACGACACGATCATTAGGACAACGGCATCAAGGATCGGAACCGGCGTGGAAACAAGGAACCCTAGGAAGGAAAAGAGGAAAGACCATCCAACCGCCGAAAGGAATAGGTTACAAGAAGAACGGAAAACGTTGGTGGGCCCCAAGGACCACTCTCAGCAGACAAGATGATGCCGCAGGAGGAAGGGAGCAAAGTCTACGTGGGCAACCGCGTATTGGGGGCAGCCGATCGCTGTAAAAAAAGGTGCAAGAGAAAAAAAAAAAAAAAACAAGTGAAACGCAGGACAGGGGGAAAGTAGAAAAAACACATGCCCAAGGTTTTTCCAAGTTGAAAGGAAAACGACGGGACCGCTTCGATCAGAGTATGAGGGCCGGCGGGCGTGTTACTAAACTACCAGGAGGGGAGGAAAAAAAGGGAACTCGCGGCAGAGAAAGAAAGGGGGGGACGGCGAGGGGGAGAAGGACGGCCGGTATCCGGAACGGAGGGGGGGGAGGGAAGGGGCAGTTGCGGGGGGGGAGAAACAAAGGCCGAAAAAAGCAAACAAAAAGACAGGACACTTGTCCACATCATGAAAAAGTCCCTTGCCGAGGCTGTGGAGAAAGGCAACGAAGGGGAAATTAAACAAACAGAGTTCTTCCACCGAAGTGAAGAAGAGGGCCCATGGCAAACGAACCCTGATGAGCCCCAACGGCAAGGAAAGAACCACACAAAACCTGAAGACCACGGCCGGAAAGGGGAAGAATAGTCAACCCAGGAGAAGCGAGGAACGTTCAGAAAGACACGAAACGGTAAAGGAAAGCGGCAGAACGAAACGGTAAGACAAAGAAAGTTTTTGCAAATCAAAAGGGGAAAGCACGGGGGGGACGCGAAAAATCACGAAACAAAGGACAATTAATTGGATGCAACCAAGCGCCGCAAAAAAATGCCGAGGGATACAAGGGGTGAGGCAACACAACACGCTTGAGAGGGGGGAAGGGAAAGAAAGGAATCCACCGTGCAGATGAACGCAAGTAAGAGTGGGTCCATGGAGCTGAAAAAAAAATCAACGCAAGAAGAAAAAGTCGAAAGAGGGGGGGGCCGTCCAGACAGAGTCCTTATAGGACAAAACTTTAAAAAAGGGACGAAATCATGCTCATTGAAGAAAAAGGATTGGGCGAATGGGGGAAAAATGGGGGGCGTTAAGCGACCAACAGGCTAAGTAAAAAGTTAACGCCAAAAACAACTTAGGGCGAGGAAGAAGGGAAGAGAACGCAAGAGGAACGGGCAGACTGAATAAAAGATTCTAGGACGAAAACTACAAGGGTGACAACGGGCGCCCCCGAAAAAATCGAGCCGAACTGCCACGTTGCAAAAAAATAATCAGTGCGCCTGAAAAAGAAGCACCGACGCCAGCAAAAATGAAGAAACAAAAAACCCCAAACAAACAGGAGGAAAAAAAAAAAAGGGTTCTGGGGGCACGAATAAAGAGTGGTCACCGCGGTGAAAACGGAACCAAAGAGAGCCGCGCATGAGGGATAAGAAATGAAGGTCTCCTAAAGGGAGAAGGAAAGGGGAAAGACATCGAGCGCGGCGGAAAGACCCCGCAGAGTTGGGGGGACTTGTGCGCACGGGACAAAGTCCGGGGGGGCATCAGAGAGAGGACATACAGAACAAAGACTTGAACTGAAGTATCACGAGGCCAAAAACCGTAAGTGTCACACTCAACGAAGAAAATTAAAAAAAAATCGGGGGGGAGGGAAAGGAGCCAGAGCAAACGTTCATGGGGAAGCGACGCCCACAGCGTAAAATGGTTTTTGTGGACCGTCCAGAGGCCAGCCGAGACAAGGAAAAAAAGGGAACACCAAGGACGTTGAAAGGAGGCAGACGGGGGGGAAAAAGAAAAAATAAACGCGGAGCTTTTCTTCGTACCTGAAAACCGGGCAGTGAATGTGACCGACCCGCAACATGAGCGTTCTCTGGGGAGGACAGGGTACGGACGGAGCCGGGGTACCGGGTTTTCTCAAACACTATAAGCTGACACGAAAACTAAGGAATTAATACGCAGTTGCCAAAGACACGTTGTGGTGGATGAAGCACTGCAGCAAGCCCGTACCATTCGCAAAAGTAAAGGTGGGTTCGAGAAAGCACTGGCAGGGGGTCCAAGGTACAGCGTGAAGGGGACAACGGCGTGTCAATCAAGGGTCAATTGCACGCGTCAAGCGGAAAAGGGGGGGGTAAAAAGGAGAAAGGAAGGTCAGAGGCTAACAAATGGGCACATCACAAAGTTGCCACAGTGGAAAAAAACCAGAAAAAAATCGAAAAGGGTAAGAAGGATGACAAAGACTGGTCGAACCGATTAACAGGAGTGGGGGGGGAGCAAAAAACAACTGGTGTGGGATTCTTCAAGCAAAAAAAAAACCCGCTCAATCAATTGGAGGGGAGATGGAGGAAGGGGGGGGGGGAAAAAGGGAACCAAAAAACCTACGTGACAAAGGATCATGAAATTGTGTGGTTGCCAGAGGGGGTCTGAGTCCCGGGACAGACCGGAAATGTAACCCGGAAGATTTTTTACACACGCACGGAACAGAAAACTAAAAAACAACGCCGAATCTAAAGGCAGTTTATTGCACAGAGAAAAGGCGTGCCAGAGAATAGGACGGGACCGCAGGTCTCACACAAATTGGGGGAAAAGAAAAACAAAAAACGTGAAAATGTCGGGGCGGGTAAAAGGAAGAAACTAGCTGCAGTGAAGGGTCGCGGGTATGAACAGGAGACTTACTATGTCAAAATCCAGCGGGAAAACTGTTCAAAAGATTTCCGCAGAGATTCGAACTAACGGAAGAGGACAAGAAAAACCAACAAAAAAAACACGGGGGGGAGAAGGAAAAGAGAGAATGACCGAGGAGACAACAGACACGGAAAAATCAGAGGAAAAAAGAGAACGAAGGGGTGAAGAAAGAGGGGGGAACATAAAAAATAACGTCCAGTGGTTGACATAATAGAACACCGTAAATGCCGAAAGACTAGGGGAAGAGGGGGGGAAAAACCAGCTACGACATACGTACGGCGTGTGGATGTTGGGAAAAAAAAGCCAAAAAGGGGGTAGACTGGCGGACGGGGAAAGAGACAGAAAGAACCAAGCCTTGAGAAACGGAAAGAAAAAAACCCCCGATGAAAAAGAGGGGGCCTGGATGGGGCGGTGTTTTTGCGGTGCCTAAGGAAACGAGAAATTCGGGGGAAGACGAAGGTACGAAAGAAAAAAAAAACCAGGGGGGGGAGGGGGGGGAAAACACACACATCATATGGGATCCTGGGGTCACGAAGGAGGTTTGGGGGAAATCACGAACCAAGACAAAAAAAAAGGGGGGGAAGGCTCAGGGGACAACCGGTCCAACCGAGAAATCACTTCAAAAAACTTCGGCACAGAAAAAAAAAAAAGGGGGAATCGGGAAAATACAGAAAAAATAAGACATGGAGAAAAGTGGGGGGGGGGGGGATCCAAGGAAGGGGTCAGGGGGCAGAGAACGATCAACCGGTGCACAGACCTATTAAAAAGACTCGAGGGGGAACAAAGAGGGAAACTAGGTAATGAAACAAGAACGAAAGGTGAAACTTCATTTAAATGATGACAGTGAAAAGCACGCAGCAGTGCTCGGACAACTAGGAGAAGACAGTTGGACCGCGGGCTGCCGGGAGGAACAGGTGACAAAAAAAAAACCAAAAAAGTTAATGAAGGACGAGGGTGAGGGAATCACTTGGGGTATAGTGGGGTTGTTGAAGCGTGACCAAAGTCAAACCAGAACGGGGAAGACCAAAACAAAGAAAAAGAGGCAAAATGGGAAGGGGGAAGGGAAAGACTGACAGGGGGATGTAACAAATGCCCTTCAATCAATATGAAAAAAAAAAAGACTTCATTGGGGATAGAAGTTGGGAACGAAAGAAATACAAGGGGGCAGTCAACGTTCCGGCTAAAACCACCGGGCCAGGAAGGGGGGGGGAGAGACAGAACATCAATAAAAACACGACCGTAAAATACGGGCCTGTCCGAGAAAAGAAAAAGTTTTCAAAAAACTGGAAGAAGACCAGTGACCGAAGAGAGAAAAGGTGTGAAGGAACGGACAGAAGATCCTGAATTAGCCCAATGGGGGTAAGCGGGAAATGTGACAAGGAAAAAGCCTTGACTGGCCCAGAAAGAACAGCAGCGAAAACAGGAAAAGGGGACGCAGTTGAGGGTAAACGACACTCAAAATTCGAGGAGTGCAAACTGTGCAAAAACCATTCTCCCAAAAGGGGGAAAAGAGGGTTGACAAACAACTCAAAACACTCCTGGCGGGAAACTACGCACCCAAGGTGACGGGGTTTTGGCGGGAAATTTGGGTGGAGAAAGGGAAACGGAGGAAAGGGGGGGGGAGGCCCGGAAAAAAGGCAGCGTTAGAAAAGGAGGCCAAGTGAAATTCGGAAAAATGCCAGGAAAGGGGAGGGGGAGCAACGGTGGGAAAGCGTTTTCGCTTCAAGTAGGAAAAAGAAAAAAAAAGGGAGCAAGTCAGAAAAGAGCGAAGTCGGAGCGCGCACGCTCAAAGAACTCAGGAAAAAAAATCGGTAAAAAGAAGTGGTAAAAAAAAAAACCCAGGCACGGGGGGGGGGGGGGCACGAATCCGGCGCCTTTCAAACTCCCCGGCACACAGCAAAAAGGGACCAAAAAAAACCAGGAAAAATTACAACGGCACGTGTCGCAATGAAGCATGGAGACCACACCCAAGAAGGGCGCGGAAGGAAGGGAACAGGAAAAAGGAAAAACCGCGGAAGGAGGGCCACAGGAGGGCAGTCCAAGAGAAAAGACCAGGAACATCTACCACCCCAAACACGGACCAGGTGGAGAGGGAAAAAAAAGTTGGAAGCCGGGAAGAGAAAACATCAAAACCCAAACTCAAAGCGTACAGGAGGAAAAACGGTTTAATCCAGAGAATGTGTGGGGCGTAGGGGGAACAAACTAAAAAACATGTTGTGGGCCAGTGACAGGGAGGTCCGCAAAACAAAAACCACTTGCCAAAACGCAGGCAAAAACGGTGAGAACGGGAGTAGACACGCGAAACAAACGGGTACTCGAGGAAAAAGGAGTCGGAACCGAGGCCAAAAGCTTTCCGGAGGGAAGTATGAAGAACTAAACGACATGCCGCAGGAGCAATGCGGGGGGGGGTGATTTTGGCACATAGGTTTGAAGCAGGGGGGCCCCGACGGCGGACCAACGGACACCGGGGAAAAGAGGGACCAGGGGGGTTTAAAAACGAATCTCAAGGAAACTTACATACGGGAAAAATAGACGCAAAAGAAGTTGAGCAAAGTGGTGGTTTCCAAAGGGAAACGGGGGGGGAGATGTTGGAGAAAGCATATCCCCACAACGACAGTGGTGGCCGCCGGTCCAAGGGATCATAAAACCGGAAGAAGGTGGGACCGCAAACGAAAGTAACAGGTAGGAGGGGCAGAAGCCGAACACTCCACGGGTTCCAACTGACAAGAAGGGTAGAGCAAAATGAAGAAAAAGCAGAGAAGCATCGGAGGAAGCAGACAGGGAGAGGAAAACGAAGAAAACCCAAGGGGAAATCATCAGGTCACAGAAAGGGGGTTGGAGCCCCTGCGCAACCAAAATTTCACACCAAACAGAGAAAAAAGGAGAAGCGTGTAAGACAAACTAAATTCAACGTGCAGTGGGAGGGAAGACCATCAGGTTGATAGGGAGGGGGCAGGGGGAAACGGTAAAGATGGGGGTCGGGGAAACAAATGGTCCCCCCGGAGTGGAGCAGGGGAAAAGCACGTCCTTCAACAAAAGCCAGTAGAGGTGGGGCGCCCGACTAAACTGATGCCCGTGTAGCGTACCTTCCAACCGTTTGTCGCGAGCAGAGTTTCGGCGAAGAGTTAGCAAATAAGAAGCCAACGGAACATCATCCATGGCCCGATGTAAAGTACGCAGGGGAGAAACGCGACCGCCCCGGAAAAAGATTTTAAACAGGGGGAAAGGCGCAACCGGCCACGCAATTTTGTCGAAAAAAGAAAGGGGCTTCATAGCGGCCGAACAACCAAAAACGCGGTGAACTAGAGAAAAAAAGCAAACAAAAAAACAAAACGGATTAACGAAAAAAATAAAAGAAAATGAGCTTCAAACGCAAACAATGTCCAAAAACTGGAAGACAAAGGGATTAAAAGGAATGGAAGGGGCAAAAGACTTTAAAACGAACAGGTATGGGGAGCAGCCGGCGACCGGAAAAAAACGAACAGCCCGAACATCGGGAACAACTGGGGAGGGCAAATTCGAGGCTTTGAAGGGGAAGGAAAGGGGAAGGAAGAAAGGCTGCTTCTACAAACTAGCAAGGACGCAACTAAAGAAAAGACAAACATGAGGCGGCCAGGAACAAGCCAACCAAACAAGCAAACAAAGAAAACTTCAAAGAAAAAAGCCCGAACGAAGGGGACAAACGAAAGAAGGGGGTGGACACAGGGGAAACTCTCAAAGTATGGCAGCAAACGGAAATCCACTCATGAGGGAAAAGGAGAATGTGGGAGAAAAAAACGTCGACGTGATAACAGTGCTCGACACCAAAAAGTTGAGAAAAAACAAAAAGGCGCGGCGTTAACCGGAATCGACAAACAAAAAATGCCAGGGGTTTTCGGGAAAAGAAAACGCCACTACAGATGACTCGGTCCGTCTGAATGGGCAGGAATCAAAAAAACACACTGAGGAAAACGCGCGGCACCACGGAAAGGGTTTTTCCGGCCGCGGGAAACAGGAGGGGGGAAGGGAAAAGGGACCGGAGCTGAAAGGAGTTTCGGGACAGATCCATGCCGGGCAAATCAAAGGGCAAAAGAACGTGGCAAACCAGCAAGGCAAAGAGGGGGGGAAGCGGCATTGAATCAGCCGGAAATAAAAAAAAAAACAGGGTGAATAAGGGCAAAAGGGAGCGACCGGGGGCAAACCCTATGAAACAAAAACACCCCCAAAAGCGACTGAAGGAAAATGAAAAAGAGCGAGATCTTAAAAAGAAAGGGAAGGTAAAAAGACCGCCAGAAAAGGAGGACCCGGCGGGAAAGACGAGTGAAAAGAAAAATGGGAACTGAAAAAGGGTGCGTCCATCCACGACAAAGGCACACAGAAGAGGCAGGGAAAAAACGGACGCAAAACAGGAAACCGAGGAAAAGGGGGTTAAGGAACGCCAAGGAGTGGGAGCGGGGTCGGAGAATGAAAGAGAGAACGACACTTGCTAGACACGAAAGACGCTAATTATGGTCCGGATAAAAATCACAACATCAAAAAAGGACGGATCCTTCAACGATAACCGACAAAAAAAATAAACGTTGAGGGGAGGAAATCAAAAAAAGGCGCAAGGGACGAACAACCCGGACGAGTTTTTGGAAACTTTGGAGGGTGAAAACGCAAAGACCAGGGTGAAAAAAAACACCAAAAAGATATAAAAAATGAGGGGGGAGGGGATCCGGGACACAGAGCGCCAAAAAAGTGGCTCGGCTAAACAGAGCGCCGTCAACTATATATTAAGCGAATCGCAGAGGGGGAACACAAGAACCACCACCGAATCTACGCAAAATGCCAGGAAGCAGCAGTGATAAGAGGGAAACGGAAAACGCAGCAACACCGTGTCAGGAATTGCCCACAACGTGACAGTCCGAAAACCGGGCACCCGGGGGGCGAAGGGGTAGCACGCAAAAGTTAGGGGACAATATAGAAAAGAGGGGGCATGGACAAGGGGAAAGAAAGGCGATAGTGAGGGGACCGAACACCCAAAGGACAGCAGTACTGGGGGCGCTGATGGAAGTACTGGGGAACAAAGTCGCATGACAAAAAAAAATCAAAGAAAAAAGGGGATTGGGAAAAGGGAAGGATGGGGACTTCCCGGAAATTCACACTCAACACTATGCTCGAACTGGAGGCGACTCCGAAAAAACGCAAGCGACCGGGGGGGGAATCAGAAAGAGGAAAACGCACAAAAGAGTGTAGTGCAGGAAAAGGTGAGTCAAAGCCTCGATCAGACAACATCCGGGTTTTTAGGATACTCTG
>Ga0179593_1515052_pt1 | contig 14706 bp, 12 predicted proteins | sample CZODoug2_1_08_16_FD_185931 | JGI IMG/M metagenome (GOLD analysis project Ga0179593, IMG submission 185931) | Vadose zone soil fungal communities from Angelo Coast Range Reserve, California, USA - CZODoug2_1_08_16fungal (PacBio error correction) | ecosystem: Environmental > Terrestrial > Soil >...
GATGACAATACATATGGCCAAACCCTGGGGGGGTGGAAAAAAGGAAAGAAGATCGTCCAGGGGGAGTTATTGAAAAAAACTTGAATGGTGACGGGAAACCCTAAACTGGCAACTAAAAAACTTGGAAGAAAAAGGGTCCCTCTGGCTAAACTTCAACATTTTTGAAACAAAACTCGGGGGAAAAAGGATAAGAGACATATCTCTAGGAAAAAACAAAGCGTTGGCCAAGCGTGTGAAACTCAAAAAGTTACTATGGAACGATTCCAAAGTTAAGGTGAAGATACGACCCAGGCAAAATCCCTGGCGGTTGGGTCTTGGGAAGTGACTTCCTTAATGAGAAGCATCCATGGGGTGCGTGCCTTGTAGGGGATCATTAAAAGACGGGCTTCGTGCTAGAGAAAAGTGGGAGGCTGATGAAAGCTGTGCAACTTTTTGGAAAAAAAAGGAAGTTCATGAAAAAATGTGTCCTGGGGTGCAGTTAATAAACGTCACGGGAAAGAAGCGGGGGGGGATAAGTATGAAAGGGACAGGTAGGCACAAAAAAAAAACGCAGGGGTTGGCGTCCTGCACTTTAATTGACCTTAAAAAGGGTCAAACGACCCGCAGGTGCCAGTGGGGGCTCCAGGGCCTGGGGGAACAGAAGTAAAGCCAAAGACAACTGGGGACCCGCGCCGGGCCGTCACGGAAACTGAAGGGGCGCCCATCAGGCCCAGCCGGGTGGTGCCTGGGAAGGGAGGTGTCGTTAGTCTTCGGGTGTTGGGAAAAACCCCCAAGGTAAAACCGATAAGACGAGAAAGAGGAAAGGGAAGGAAGAAGGGTAAACTTTTAACTACGTGAGAGGTTCTCTCAGCGAAAGCCTTCATCGTAAAATTGTCAGAACCCGGAATGTCTATGAGCGGAAAACTAAGGGGTGCACCAATCGAGCGATTGTGAAACTCAACGGGCGGTCGATTCTAAACCGAATTCTGAAAAAAGCGCTTAATCTGTGGGGTGGCCCAAAAATAACGAAGATACGGGGGGTCCAGGGTCAAGTTTACACTCCTTTACAAGGCCGAAAGGAGTGAAAAACGGTAAAAACACGAACAAGTAGAAGGACAATCACAACTAAAATGGACCCCAAAACAAAGGAACGCACGCCAAAGAGAAAACAAAGGTTGGGGGGAAAAGGGGAGAGGGAAAGACAGCACAAGGGTCAAACCAGACCGCCGGAAACACACTTTTGGGGGGGTTGGGTGTTTTGTGGGGGGGAAACTACGGCGTGAATAAGGATCCCACCTGAAAAAATGGCCGCAGGGATCTGGACTGTCAACCCCGGGGAAATTCCCAAAAAAGGGGAATCCCAGGGGGAAAAGATTCACCCTTGACTCTCAAGCAAAAAGGAAGGTGAAGGGCCAAAAAAAACGGCGGTCCCCTATTAGACTACAATAACAATGAAGTACTTGTTTAGATTGTGGGAAATATCGCGCCCCACAAAAAGGGGCCGTGAAAGTTGCCACTGGGAATTGCGCCGTCAAACAAACGTTGGGGGGGGGGGGGATATAAAGAAAGAACCCTTCCATTGTGGGAACTAGATGCGCGGATTCGAGGGGAGGGGGGGATCGAACAATACTGCATTGTTATGGAAAAAAAAGAACTTCCTGCTCGCTGGAAGGAAAGTTGGCATTGCGGTTCTTTGTAATACAAGTGAAAGAAAACAAGGCGACCTTGAATGGGCAGTAAAAAGAAGCGGAAACGGTGGAAGGGCAAAAAGACTTTCACGCGGCTGGATGAAAAAAAGGGGGGGTGGAAAATACTTCCGTCGTGCTAAAACACGGAATGGCGCCACGGCAAAGACCGGGGTCCTGTGTCCGTTCAGAAAAAAAAAAAAGGGCTCCAGCTTGGCCTAGAAAGGACGTTCACCTGGAAAGAGGTGGAGGGGGCCCTGGAAACTGGGGGGGGAAAAACACCGTACTTGGATCTGGAAGGGGGATGTGTGGGTGCACCGTCCGGGGCCTGCCGCACCGGGGGGGGAAGCTCTACAAATTTCAAGGGGGCTAAGTTGTGGGGGAATACCAAAGAAAACAGGGTGGTTATCTCAAGAACCGGATTCCGGGACCGGGAGAAGTGAGCGATCCCCCCCCGCTGGAAAATAGGGAGGGGGACGGTCAAAAATCCTGCACATGTAGATCGCGGAAAGAGGTACACGTGGAGAAGTAGAAAAACTAAAGACCGGGGGGGGAGTAAAAAAACATCGCCCATCCTGGGGGGGAAAGTTTAAACAAAACCGTGCAAACTAAAACGCGTACTTCGGGTGCTAATTGAAATAGGGGGAAAAACTTGGTGTATACTCTGGGGGCCAGAGACAACCCTGCGAAATTGACACCGGTCCAAAGAGAGGGATTACGTTTCAAAAAATACAAGGGAACACCTGCACCAGCAAAAACGGAACTCGTGCAACTTGAAAAAAACCAGGCGAAAAATATCTCAGAAAAAAACTTTGAATGAAAGGACCCGGCACCGAAAGGACCTGGGGACGGCAGGGAAACATACAAATCTTTCCCAAGGGAAAAGGGTCACGCGTGCATCTGAAAAAGATAAGTGGGAGGACTAGAAAAAAAAAAGAGACGTACCTGGAGCTCACACCGGCAAAAGGACACTTGCTTGTCCAGTCCTGCATTGTGACCTACTGAGGTCAGAACCAGCCACGCTTTTTAACTGGGGGGGGGCAGGATCGCAAGGGCGGAAGGTTCCATTACGGTAAAAATTGTCAGTATGAAAAACTTTCGTTGAGGCAAGGGCAAGCCAGTAAAAGTCCAAGATTGAAACCTCCTACCAATCGAAGGAAGTCGTCAAGAAATCTTGGGTGAATTGCGGGGGCGGGGGGGATGTCATTCCCCAAAAAAAAAAAAAAAAAAGGCAGTTTCGAAGCAGGGGGGGTGAAAGGGGGGGGTAACAGGTAAGGACTTTCACTTTGCCCCCGGGTGGGCGATCCTCGGGATCCAGACAAGGGGTTCTTTGTATTCTATATGGACTATCAAGATTGAAGAAAGGAAAGGGGTTGGGGTTGGCGGGAAGGGGGGTCAAAAAGGATCTCGATCAATGTGGGGGGGGACCGGCCAAAAACTTGGAAAGAAGTTGGGTTTTGCTTTGTCCGCCTCCCAGGATCCGGAAGAAAAATTTTTTCCAAACTCCACGGTTTGGAAACCGACGACCGCTCACTGACGGTTGGAAAGAACAAGGGATGAAGGGAACCCTTGAACAACATGTCAAGAAGGCATTAGAAAAGTGGAAAAGTGCTGAGGGTTGGGGGGGGGCTTGTCGTTGCGGGGGGGGCCGTCCTCGCCACAAGGGGGAACCTTGATCAAAAAGACCAGGGGTGACCCCAGCAGCAGGGGGAAAGGGGGGGACTGCAAGAAAAACAAAACGAATCTTACAGTCAGTCGGTCACCGAGAAGAAAATATTTTGGAATGTCACTCACGGTTGACGCACAGTGGAAGTGGAGGGGGACAAGACACAAGGGCTCCGCGATCCAGAGTGCAAATGAAAAAAGGGGTCTGCGCGGCGGAACAAAAAACTGGTTTTCCGAAAAAAACTACAAAACAGGGGGGGAGAAAGGTTCCAGGAAGGAAGGCGCGCGCGTCAAGCAATTACGGAAAAAAAACAACACAAAAAAATAGGGATGTAGAACCGAGGCAGCACCGTTCGGGGCGGGGGGAAAGAAAACAAGACCATTGGAACCTGGTCGGAGGTGATACAGTTTCAGGTGTAAAAAAAGCCGCCGCCAGAGAAGGGACCAATTATTCAAGCAATAAAGGTACACAGATAAGCGGAAACCTGGGGATAAGGGGGGATTCACCACAAACGTGAGGGATTAGATCGAGAAATCATAACCTCTCGCATCGATATTAAGAGACGGCTGGAACACGTCTCAGACCCTCTGCAAGGTAGACTACGCAACTAGGTCAAAAGAATACACCAGCAGTGGAAACGGGGGTCGGTTCCGAGGCAACTTGACCAACGCCAAGCAACGGACCACAAAAAAAAAAAAACAACCCGACATACAACGCAACGGCAAGACGCAGGAGCACTACCTCGTCAATGGACCTATGGGGGTTAAGGATCTCAAAATAATGTAAGAGATAACGCGTTAATCCAGGGAAAAAGGCAAATTAAAAAATTCCCCTGGATGGGGGGGAGATTCTTCCCCAAAACAGACGATTGCAGTGGGGGTGTGACCCAAAAATCAGAAGTGTGAAAACCAAAACAACACATTCGAAAAAGAAAAAAAGAAGAAAAAAAATAATAAAGCCAAAACAACGGGGGGGGGGGGGGGCGCGCTTTTAAAGAACTCTTTGCTTGCAATCCACGGAAACTTATAGAAAAACGGACCCGCTGGGTTTACGAATCGCCAGGGCAACAAAAAGTGACGTCAAGGGAACAGGGCCCACCGTGGCAAAGGACTGGACGGCCAAAGTCTTGGGGACGACCAAACATCACCACTCAATCAAATGCACCCAGGGGGAAACACGCACCTCGAAAAGCTCTCTGGAGGGTCGAAGATCTGGTCGATTAGGTGGTCCTTGGTCAGCCCAGGTGACTATTGCAAAGTGGAAGTCAATTCGCTCATAATCGGAAATGGCCAACACCAAAAGGGCCGTGAAGGGGGTTAACGAGGCGTGAAAGACCTGGACGGGGAAAACTAGGCCACCACAAGATGCACAAGCGGGGGGGGATGCACCAAATTGCTGGGTGGGCCTCAAATGACTTACCTCAGGGGTCCTATAGGAGGGTATTTAAGCTCGGGCACCGTGAGGAAAGCAAAAAAAAGGGTGCGGCGCCACGAAAAGGGAGAGGCCGTAGTCTCAGTCTGTGTAGTTTCGGTGGGGCCTAAAAAAAAACGTCGGTAAGTCTTTAATAAAAATATGAGAAGCAAGGGAGGGGCCATTATCACAGGGCAAAAACGGCACGTCGTTACAGGGTCAAGAAAGATTTCTAACGGGGGTCTGGGGAATGTGTAAGGCATAGGTGAAGAAGAGTAAATCACAACAAAACCTGTTTTCCCATCGCCCAGAATAGAAGTGGCAATGCCCGGGAAGAAGGGACTCCCTCACCATCGTGGGTGGAAAGATTTGGGGAAGGAACTAAAAAAGGTAAATTAAATCTCAGCTTCTCCAAGTGTCTGTACCTCAGAAAGAGATATCGACGTCCTGTTTGGGAAGGATTAAGTCGGAACGAGGATTTGGGGACTCTCATCCTAACGGTCTCTTTCATGTTCGAAGAAAAAAGACAGTCTCCAAAGTGGGTTCTAGTAAAAAATAACGGATTCTTGGGGGGGGGAGAAATCCACCACTAGTGGGAAAAAAAAATTTCCCAGCGAAAAAGGAACGCGCGGTCGGTGCCCCACAAAGCAACTAAAGAGAACTTATTGGGTCCGGTTCCCGAAATGTTTTGTCAATTCCAAGGACCCCGGCCGGGCCAGGAAAAAAACCTTAGGATTCCGGGAACCACTTTCCTGAGCAACAAAGGAACGAAGCCGGAGACCAACTATCCGGACGAGATCAGGAAAAAAATTTATCTCTAGCGCACTCGTCCCTGTCGAAGGAGCCGGACGGGAGGGGGCGTCTACCCGGGAGGGGATGGGTGGAACAACCTTGTTTATTTTTGGGAGTCCATCCTTCTTTAACGTACTTCCCAACGAACGTTAGGGGAAGCGGGCCCTCGACTTTGACTCCAGGCAGGAGAACCAGTCGGTTACCTTAAAACCAAGGGGAACCTTACTTCAAGAAAAACCCATTGGGGGGGGAAAAAAATTCAGTCCGAAGCCGCAGAAGAAACATTAAAAATTTCAATTGTTTGTCCATGAACAAGGGGGCAAAACGGGAAGTCCAAATGTCGGAAGGTTCCCCACCTTGGCCCTGGTTGCAAGTAAAGGGGGCCAGAAGCGAGGAAAAAAAAAGGAAATTAATGATGAATAGAGGAAGAAATAACCAAAGGCAGGGTGGCCACTCGAGGTTGGCGCGAAAATTCGGGGGACAATTAAGCTAAACAAATGTCGGGTTGTCGGGTGGGAAAAGGGAGTGGCCGTACGCAAGCAAAGGTTGTTCCTTGATTCGACGTGTAGGGTGTATATCAAGGACCCTAAAAGGGGGGAGCAGTGCGGTATTGGGGGGGAATGCTGAACCGTTCACGGTCTCCGCGGAAAAACAAACAGTTGGGAGAATTGGTTAATCTTTTCAGAAAAAAATAAAGAGGATGATAGAGGACAGACGGCTGCGTGGAAAAAAAAGTGTTGCGGGCTCAGGATGGTCTTCCCGAGACCTGGCTAATTTTCGGAACAGCTGGAAAAAAAGGGTGACTAAACGGGAAAAAAACACGACGTACTTCAGTGGGGAGGGGTGGAACCGATCAGTCCGCTCTCCTGGAAAATGCTACCCCCAGGCTTCCACAGCGGAAAGGGGGGGGGAAGAACCAGGGAACGGTTAGGGAGAAATGCTGACTCGAGCCTACGTTACCTTAAAAAAAAACGGGATCTGCGGTGTTAACATCCTCCGTCCCTGAAGTTCGGGTCTCGGTTGGGATAACTTTTTGATGACTACTATCACTACCTGGAAAAAACCAAGTTCACAGGGGTGATAGAACCTTCGGCGTAACCGGGGGCCGGGCGCCGTGGTATGCTCACTTCGGTCGATGGGGGAAAAAATGGAAGGGTTTATGAACTCTGCCAAACAAGGAACGCGGGGGCCGACCCCTTTAAAAGGGGTCTATTGTTAAGGGATCAACTGCAAACGAAACGCCCGGGAAAAAGCTACTGGGGCCAGGAGAAGATCTTCTCACGCAAGACTTGGGCCGTTGGGGGGCCACCCACATTCAAAAACCATGGACGGCGGGAAAAAATACCTCCGGGCCACCACCCTTACGGGGGACAGCCGATTAACTCACGGGAACCTAAGAAACCTGGAGACCCCCTCAGAAAAGGGTCAGAAAATGCGGGGGTCGAACTTGGGGCCCTGCTTGGGTTTCTCAAACACCTCAGAAAAGCAAAAAAACCCTGTGGGGGGGAAGGGGGGTCCGCGGACGTCGAAGAGGGTTCCGCCCAAAGTGATTGCACACCGGGCGGAAATCCACTGAAAAAAAAAAAAAAAAACAAAAAAGCGCTGTCGCAAGACCGCGGGCGCGCGAAATTTTTGGTGAATGCAGGGACTGATGGCGGACGAAAAAGGGGGTGGCAGAAAAACCGTTTTGGGTCCCGGTTGGGCGCGCCAGGACTGGTTGTGGGGGCCCGTCCCTGGGGGCTGAGCAGGAAGGCCGTAAAAAGCTTTCGGTTTCTTGTAGTCCTCACAGGGGGGGGAGTGGGCTTTTGGGACGCTCCAACGGGTGTGGCGGGGGTCGCCCCGTCAGGACGGATTCGGGGGGTGGGGGGGGGGGTTGAAGACACCTGGCTTGTATGGGCGGACCCATAATTCGGGGAAAAAAAAATTTGACCCTCCCGGTCAATTGAAAAAAAAAAGACCGAAAACAGAGAATCTTTCCAGGTAGGGTACGCGGGGGGGATGGGGGGACACACCCGTAAAGCAGAGAAGTAGGAGCATGAGTAGCCGTGCGTGGGAAAAAAAAAAAATGAAGGGGTGTGGTTGCTCCGGGGGGGGCCAAGTCGAGGACCAACGCCCGGTGTGAGGGTCATGAACGACGGGGGGCAAAGCGCAGGGGCCTGTAGAAAAAAAAAACAGAAGGGGGCAATATAAGCTTACCTGGAGGGGGAAATGATAAGGACTTGAACAGACGACAGGGTGTGAGGTGAAGAAGAAAAGCGCCCGAAAAAAACCAAGTGGGTTCTTGGGAAGCGGAGCGTAAATCTGATAAATGTCCTGCGCAGGGAGTAAGGTGCAACCTACGACTACGACAAAGACATGTTGGATTCAATTGGAGACGAAAAGCCGTCAAGACACTTACAAACCCACAACGGAAAGGAAAAGGACCCGCGCGCGGGGTGTCCAGAAAAAGACCAGTCCAGGGAACCCCTGGCGAAACGATGCAGTTTTCGTTGAAACCGGGGATTCGGTCCCCACAGGCCACGAAACCGGGGAAACGCGGATGGCTTTGGGGGGGGTCAGACAACGAAACCCGTGCGGCAAAGGATAGCTCCCGTTCAAGCCGAAGGAAGGACTACGAAGAAAAGGAAAAAAAGTGGGCACCCGTTCTGGTGGAGAAGCCTCAGTCAGTTGGCTGCGGCCCCCAAGAGGTCAGGGGTCCAGACATTTTGACCCCGGTGCGGGGTAAAGTTAATCCCAACCTCAACGGACAAAAGCAAACACAAAAAAAAAAAATGAAAAAAACACTCAGTTACTCATGGCCTAACCATCGCCCTTTCCTTTTCAGGGTAAGGTCGCACGAACCCAGGAAAAAGTTCCCAACTATGACGTAGCATAGGTCCCCGCGGCCAAAAAAAAACGAAAAAAAGGAAGTTCTTCCCTGAATGTTCATGCGAAAACCCGGCCCAAATACAACTTTGAAAGAACCACCATGAATCAAATAGACACGTAAACCAGCCCACAAGGGATGATAAAAAAGAGCAGGAACGTCACCAAGAAAAGACTAAGAACCAAGAATTCGTCCCGCGTTGCCTAGCAAAAAGAGGTCCATGCCAAAAAAGGGGGGGAACAGGGAAGTGACGGACAAGCGTTCACTGACCCATTACGAAGGGCTGGTGGGGGAAGCAAGGGAAAAACTTCAGAACACAACCGGAAACAAATAAAAGAGACTGCTGCATCACATTCACGGGGTCTTGCGGCAAGGCTTGGGAAAGTTGGATTCCCAGCTTGTCCGTTTACAAAAAATTGGGGGGTATGAATGGAAAAGGCTCTACGTAGGAGAAAAAAAATACAGTGCCTTCGTGGGTGTAGGACTATGCCGTCCCCCTAGGGGGGGTCACAAGAAAACAATAACAGCAAGCACAATTGGGAAAGGGACCAGGGGGTCTTAATCATGGCAAAAAAAAAACAGGTCCCGCCTGAAAAAAGGGCGAGATCTCTCAACAGATCATTAAATTAAGGCTGACGGTCCCGAAGGGGTGGGGAGAGACGGGTCTCCTTCCAAAACCAGGTTAGGTGGGGCGTTATAAAATAAAAAAAAAACTTCAAAAGGGGGGGTCCGGGAAAAAAGTGGAGCAATGCGCGGGAAGACCACTGATCAACACCGTTGGTCCCCCTTTGTATCGCCAGTTTTATTGGGGAAAACGGAAAAACGGGGATCTGCCCCTTTTGGCAATGAGATGCAAAGGATTATTTTAAAGGGCAAACAAGTGCTAAGGTCCCAATCAAAGGTCAACTCGCAGGAAAAAAGCCTGGGGGGGTCCGGTCGAAAGACTCCTTGGATGGGGCCTAAACGAAACGAAGAGTCGTAAAAAGGATTGTGAGGTCACTTACCAGTAAAAAAATAAGGGACTATCATCAAGACAGGGGGGTGGCCGTAGGAGTTTCTGCAGACGAATTCGCTCCAGTCACCTGTCGGAGGCATAAAAACAAATCTAAAATAGAAACCGTAAGGTGATGGCACAACGTGAAGACGCCCTGGGGGGGGTAAGGAAAACTAGGGTGTTAGCGGTCCAACCCCCCACGTCTGAAAAGCCTTATCGGGGTGCAAACAAAAACAAGATAAGGGGAAAAACTTGTTTTCCTGGTGTCCCAGAGACCAGGCCGACCGCGAATGGAAAAGGGAAAACCCAACAGTATAATGCCAGGAGGGGAGGAAAAACGCCCAAGGGGCCTGGATCCACGAAGCAAAAGCAGACACAGTGTAAAAGGGGTGTCCGTCGGGGGGGGGGATGGCAGGCTCCCTGGTATCGGTCAGATCACCAACCCCACTTGTGGGTCGGGGGTGAAAAAAAAATTTTGGTTTGTGATTTACTTTGTTCGCCATACATCTGGTTCATATCCCGGGGACAGGAAAAATTCACTCGAAAAAAATCCGAAAGGTGACAAAAATGAAATCCGTCCAGCTGAAGATCAAGGGGATCTTGGTAACACCAAAAAAAAAACGCCGGATGAGGCCACAACACCCCGCTTTAAAACAAAAAAGTCCGGCGGGCACTAAAAAAAGGGGGGATAATGACGTTGTCTCTCAACACCCTTACAGTCACACAATTTGGGGAGCATTCCCTTGCACAACTCGGCCCACTGCGAGGTTGGTCAAAAACCCCCACAAGTTTTCCGGGGGGGGGGGGGTCCTATGGATCGCCGAGAACAAACAAAAGGAGGGGGGAATGGAAAGATAAAGAGACCCCGTCCAGTTGTGCCATCCGAGTGGGGGCGAGGCCTGTCAGGGTAATAAAAAGTGAAAGTGTAAAATTGTGTTTGAAATCAATTGCGCGGAATTAAAACGGCAAGGGGTTACGGGGGGCGACGGGGAGGTTACGTTTTTGGGGAGATCAAAGGAATTCCCAGCGGCGGGAACTGCCTGTTAGTTGCGATGCCGCGAAAAGGTTCACGGGCCTTCCGACTGGAAAAAAAAAAAAACAATTGAGAAACGGTGGGGGGGCTGGGGAACGAATCGTCTGGTCCATAGGTAGATCGCAAAGGGTCTGAAAGGTTGTGGGAAGGGGGGCTCCGGGGGGTGAATCCAAAACAGCATATAATGTTCAGAGGGAAAAGATTACGAAAAACTTGTGGGGAAAGGGAATGAATAGGCGTAGTTTCACGGGTTGTAACTATCAAGAGACCGCGACTATCGAAATGCCGGCCCCGCCGGGGGGGGTGAAAACCTAAAACAAAATCTGCTAATGGTTGGTTACTAGAACTGGGGGGGAGGATAATCCGGGAATACGGGCCGGAAGTTCAAGACTGAGGCAGGAAACATTCTTACAGATACACCGGCACCTTGTTAAAAAAATATCCCTGTCTGAAAAAAGCCGAACTTTTGGTTCGGACCAAGCTAACTCCCCCACGAGGCAACGCAACTTCCGGTATGGAGGGATAAAAAGGAGCGGAAACTGTCTTCTGGGGGGGAAAGTGTAAGGACCGGGGGGGTCCTGTGGGAATTTGGCCAAACAGGTGCATCAAGGCAAGGAAGAAAGCGGATGTGAAATGAATAAACCCTTCAAAAACCAAAGGGAACCGGAAAAAACAACGTGATATCGCGCCCTGAAAAGAGCTTCTCAACGCTACTGGAAAAACTGGTCTTCAAAGGGAAAGGACCGTAAGGCGAAACAAACTAAAAAAAAACCCTTCAGGGGCTAGGCACTTAAGCTCACGGTTGGAGCGGGATTAAAGGGGCGGGGGAAAAGAGCCCAGCCATAACGACAAAGGGAATTGACCCTGTCTCTTTGATTTAGGCTGGGAAAAGAAAAGAACAGGTCTCACAAAAAGGGGCCGCCAGCCATCAAATTGGGAGAAAATGACAACGGGGAACCAGGGTATGGCCTTCAGCCATCAAGTTTGGCAAGGTGCACCGGCGTCAATTCCACTGACCCCTGGGGCAGCTAGTGGAAGGCCAAAAAAAAAAAAAAAAAAAAACCATCACAGCGGATCTTGGGTTAAGGCAGGGGTGATAACGGGTCCCAACGCGAGTTTGTCAAAGCCGGGGGAAAAAGGGAGGGACTTGTAAACCCAAAGGTTCACTTGGGTCAAGGGGGAAAAGGTGGCTCGGCTTCCAAGGGACGATGGATTTGGAAACCTCTGGTGAAAAAATAGTCACGAGACAGTGAAAAAGCCACGTTGGAAAAAAAAGGACCGGTCAGATCCGAGCAAACGGTTGGGGGACGGAAAAAGGGGGGGAAATGGGTTGTATGGGCCGGGACGCACCTCGAATCACGGGAATAATGTCACCCCGACAGGGCACAAAAAAAGGGCAACGGACCGCTCAAGGGAAGCTAGGGGGTTGGCCGGGGGAAAAAGGGGGTGTCTCAACCCATGACAAAAAAACAATCGGCAGAAGGAATGCGTAGGCCACGAAAAAAAAAAAAAAAGGGGGCGGCCGTTGGTGTGTGAAAATGGTCCCAAAGTTGGGAGGGGGGGGAAAGTTTCGACCGAGAACACAACCACCGGGGTCAACAGGGATCATGAACTACTGAAAAAAAGCAAAGGCGCAAAAGCCTCAACTCAAACGGGGCAAATACAAGGTCTTCTCAGGTCTTGAGATGCCGGAGTGGAAAGGCTTTCTTTTGAAAAAAGGGGTGTTGCGTGACGAAGTTGCAGCCGATTCCGCTAAAGGGTTTTTAGGACCTGCCGGAGACGGACTGCAGCGGCGTCAAAAGGACTGTTCACTAACGACCCAACCCTGGATGGCGGTTTCCAAAAAAAAACCCAAGACGCGGGGTCAAGTCTAACGCCCCACGACAAAAACAAAAACGGGAAGGGTATTGAAAATAGAAGGGGGAAAAAAATGGAGAAAAAAACGCGTCGGCGTCCATACCCAGGGTGGGCTTGTCCCAAAGGGAGGGTAGTAGGCCCCTAAAATGGTGATCACAAAAAGAGGAGTCCATGGGAAAGTCCAGCAAGCACGACTGGGGTTCGAGCGGCAAAAGGATGGCAAAGGACTGCGGGATGGGGGGTCCGTCAAAGAAACCGTGCCTAAAAATGGGGGAAGGGGTAATGAAGGTAACAGCAAAAGAAACGGGAAAAGAGGCCTTGGGCAACAGTCCAGGGAAAAAAAGACACGGCCCCCTGCAGAATTTGGCGGCCCACGGTAAAACTGGATGAAACAAATGGGTTAACCCATGTAAGGTGCCGCCGCAAAAAAACCCCGACCAACGTACAAGCAAAAACACCAAAATGCCAGAAAAGGGAAAAAAGCTAAACCAAGTAACTACCCAGAAAAAGGAGGGGGTTTTGGTCAGGTCGAAGGGGGCGCCTCCAAAAAAAAAAAGACGCAGACTAACTATAAATGCCGAAAGCATCCAGAAAACGGACAGGATGGTTAAAAGTATTTTCAAAAAAGGGGGGGACGGGTGGCAGGAAAAAAAACCATACAAAAAATTGCAAGAGAACAAAAAAAAGGGGAAAGGAGAATTGTGACTGAATTACCAAAAGCCCACGCAAACCGTCGGCTTCATCAATTAGGACGACTCCCCACTACTAGTACGAAAAAGAAAAAAAGTTCGAAAAAAAAAAAAGGTTGGAACCTCCCGAAGAGAAGGAAAAAAAAACAAAGGTGGAAATTGACATTTCAACATGCGGGAACCAAACTGGACCACTTCATGGGGAGATCAAAAGAATAGTAGCTGTTTACTGAAGATTTTTAGAAGAACCCCGTGGCACCAAAGGGAATCGTCAATCAAAAAAAAAAGAACCGGTGCGTCCAAAACGAAACAAGGCTGGGAAAGATTGGGGGAAATTAATCCATTGGTTAAAATCAAAAGAAAAGGATGGCCTAAGGGAAAAGGACTCGACTCGATAATCTAAAACCTCAAGTGTCTTGGCAGAAGGGTTAAAAAAAAAGAGAGGAAAACAAACAGCAAACCAAGCCGTCCAAAAACAAAAAGGGAGGGGAAGCTTTACAAAAAAAAAAGAAAATTCGCTACTTCACGGGTTCAAAACGGTACGATGGACCAACACCTTTAAAAAGGAAAAAAAGACTTGCGAAAAAAAAAAAAAGAAAAACTAAGTGACCGATCCGGAGGCCGTCCCTGGGGGGGCAGTGGCCGGTTTACCATTAACAGGTTAAGATGGGTGGATAAAGATTGAAAGACGGGGGAGGCAGGAGCAAGGAAAAAAAAAAATTGTCCCCTAGGCCGTGGGGGTCCGGAAGTTCTGTTCAAATAAAATAGAGAGGGAAAGGGACGGGGGGAAAGTGATGCAAAATCCGAGTTTATTGGGGGACCAAGAGGGAATGACACCCCTACAAGATATAAAAAGGTGCAGGGAGCATCAGAAAAGGGTTCATGGAAGGGGAACGGGCCGGTACCAAAAAAATCCGGAATGGAGAAAACACTGTGAAAACGCCAAGGTATATCGGGTCGCCAACTTGGGTGAGTGTACCCGACCGAGAAGGAAAGCGACTTTTAAAAACGGGGCCGGAGGATGTTGTCTCCGGCAGGGGGCTAAAAATGGCATCAAAAGAAATATCAGACGGAAAAGGCTCCAGGAAAAGTCCCCATGTAAAAGAAAAAAATACCCGGAAAACCGCAGAAAAACAACTTGAACAAAAAAAGCAAAAGGGGGAGGTTTGGGACAAAAAAAAGAAAGGAAAAGTTGTTCCCGCGCCAATACTCCTACCGTTAGCTTGCGAAAAAAACGGGGAGGGTTTTCCACCAGCAAACTAAGGAATCAAAAAAAAGGGACCTTGTTTCCCGTTAAAACCCTCTTTCGAAAAGAAATTCAAACCGGGGAAGGGGGGGGAAAAGAGGAGACGAAAAGAAGCTGTCAAAAAGAAAGAAATAATTAACGCTCATGTCGTCGAGGAAGAACATCAAATCCGGTCGCGAAGGTCCTCGAAAAACAAGCTTTTTTTCGGTGTAATTCCCAGGAAGGAGGTCGGATCCCGGTTAAGAAGATTCCGCGGGGGCCAAACCTCGTTAAAGGGGGACCAAAGGGCAGGTCGCCAGGGGGGAAAAAAAGTCCCTTGATCGTCAACCTAAGGGGAAACTCACCAGTCCAAACAGGGTCCTGGAAAAAATGTCCGAAAAAGGCCTCCGAGAACCTAAGAACAATTTTCTCTTTTTTCCCTTATCTCTCAAAAGAGGGATTACTCAAAAAAAAAAACACACGGTGGCCGGGGGGCTGGATTTAATGACG
>Ga0179593_1634647_pt1 | contig 14706 bp, 14 predicted proteins | sample CZODoug2_1_08_16_FD_185931 | JGI IMG/M metagenome (GOLD analysis project Ga0179593, IMG submission 185931) | Vadose zone soil fungal communities from Angelo Coast Range Reserve, California, USA - CZODoug2_1_08_16fungal (PacBio error correction) | ecosystem: Environmental > Terrestrial > Soil >...
AAAGGGGCACGGGAGATGGTCCATTCTCTGGGTCGAAAGGGGTGGCAAGGGATGGAAGAAGGGATTCGAAAAGAGTGTGAATAAAAAATATCTCGCTGGGAGTACCTTCTATAGAATCTGGCTAATTGGAAAGTCCAGTGAGGGGAAACCACCAGATAATGGGGGGGGGGGCACAAGGAGGGCATAGATCAGAAGAAATTGACTTTTACTCCGTTGGGGAACCAAAAAGAAAGGCTCATAGGAAGGCCGGCTGATTCTGACAAGCGACCGCGGTAAGTTATCACCATTCTTGGGATAAGGGACTGCGGCGCAAGCCACAAAGAGGGGAAAAAGGTAAGAAATACGGAAGAAGGAAAAGAGGTGGCAGAGTGTGGAAACGGCCAATTGTCAGGTCCAAAGGTTTTAGGAGGCTGAATGTTGAAAGAAAGTAAACCATGTCCCGTTCCTTATGAAAAACATGAGCGGGAGAGAAATAGGGGACATAAAGCCGCGGACTAACATGCCGGGCAATAGATTCAAATCCAGGACGCGTCGCTGAATACTTGAAGGGGTGAGGTGGGTATTCGGGGAGGGGGAAGGGGAGAACACAGTCAGGTGCAAATTATGGTTCAATGGAGAATAAAAACAGCATCTGGTCCATCCATATATGCGGGGGGGGAGCGGGGAAGAAGCGGGAAAAAACATAGCGAAGCAACCAAAGTCAGCGTGAGTCGGGGTTGAAGTGAAGACGAAAAAAAACGCGGGACAGGAACTGCTTTCTAGAAAAACAGTTCACACAGTGACCTTTCTTCTCCTCCGCTGTCGTTAAAATTGGGCCGAAAAAAAAGGGGTGGAAAAGTGCGATGTAAAAAACGCCGGCTCTCCAACTTATATTACGTAAACCTTCGGGCCCGAAAATCTCCGAAGGAACGGTGGGGAAAAAAAAAAGAAAAAGTGAAGACGATGAATGCAAAAAATGGGAGGCTCCCGCGCATCCACGTAGCAAACTCCTCGGTTGTTTCATTAGTCCTTCCCGCCATGGAAAAAAGGGCTGAGACCGATGATGTTGAAAAGGAAGAAGTACGGGGGGGAGGAGGGGAGGAAGCCATGTTGAGATAGTCGCCAGGGGGAATGGAAAGGAGTCAAAGTCAGGAAACCTCAAGAAGAACAACAATCAACCCCGCAAGTCCGGGGAACTTGACTCCAAACCATTGGAGGGAAAAAGGGTAGGGGTGTGGTGGAGCAAAGAAGTGGCATGGTTAAAAATGTGCAAGCGCGAAGGTTTAAGCCTTGAACTATGGTTCCCTTCTTGGGAGTTTTCTCTGTAACAGGTGAGTGAGGCTGGGAAGCAGGGGGTCCAATACTTGATATCCCCTTGGTGGGGTGTCCCAAAACGAAATTCCGGTCGTCAGGAAGTTGGTTCTGAAAAGAGGACGACTGGATGAGGGGAATAATAGGGCACGGGAAGGAGAACAGGTTCGAGGCGAAGGGTTTATCAGGTTCCAAAACCAAAAGAAGGGGGGGTCCCTTGTAGTCAGGGAGGTGACCCTGGTTAATAAGGGGGAAAAGAAGAAGAAGATGAAGTTGGGCTACACGAAACTGTTATGCGCCAAGCATTTTCAATAGAACACCTGCTACGGATCCAAAAGAGGGCTTGAGAAGGGGAAAACAAATACCGAATTGGGGGAAAGAGATCAAAACAACAACCAGGAGGGAAAGATAAAAGATGTTAACAAGGGTACTGTTAGCCCCCAGCTTGGGATTCTTCATGTTCTCATAAGGAAAGGGCTTAGATGGCCAGCACACAAGTGCCGGGAAAAAAAAGGAAAGGAAATGAAGGATGAATCCAAAGCCCGAAAACACAAATTAAACTGGTCCTTGAGTGACTGGGAACATGAATCGCAGACCGCGAACCATGCTTTTGAAGTCAAGGGGAAGGAGGGAGGGGAAAGAAAAAAAGGGTCGGAACAACTACAACAAGGGGGCTCGATAAGGCCGTCCTGTGGCCTCCAACTGGGGGGGGGGGTTCAGGGAGTTCCCCCGCTTCATCGACAACCTGGAAAGAGAAAATACTAAAAAGAGAAGGAAAACTAGAAGGGGGCCAGGCAGTCAAAAACTTCGTACCAAAAAAGATCCAATTGCAAATGCGCTGATCCTAACCCTTCTCCCCAGTGACGATTAACCACACCCAAATTTCAGCAAGGTGACGGAAGGGAAACATACCGGGGATGGCGGGCAACGGTAGTTTTTCCAATGCGATCGGCGGGAGTTCAGACGTTTTGGGGTTTGAGATCTCTGGGACAGGAAAAAAAAAGGGGGATTAAAGAAGATCGCAACAAGGGCGGAATGCCTTCAGCCAGTTCAACGTCAAGGAAAAATCTAAGAATGTGGGCATTCTGCGGAGGGAAGAAAGAGAAAAAACGAGGAGGAGATCAGGGGCAAGGGCCAGCTCTCAATGGTGAATGCCGCAGGCAAGGAACTGAAAAAGGTCACCCAGGGGGGGGAAGACGAAAGGGGGAGGGACGAGACGCGAGATCTCAGAAAGTTTTGTCGAAGGAGGACGGGGAGACAATCGGGAAGAGTAATGTATTAGCCCAAAAAAAAGGAGGAGGGGGGGACGAAGGCAGCAAAGTTTCGAACCTATTTTCCAGCTTCAGACATCAGAACCGAAACTCTTAGCTGTGCGGAGAAAAGCTGTCTTTCCTTCCTGTACAAACTAACATTAATTGCTTTGACCCCCTACTGTTCCAAAAAACCCGGGAAAAAAAAGATACCGGGAAAAAAAGACTTTGGCACGGCATCGGGTTCGCCCGGCCAAGACGCGTTAAACTCCAACCTTTCGGAGAGAAAAAGCCGAGGAGGAGGGAGGGGGAATATCAAACCCGCGCATCCCCTGAAGGGGTGGATCTATTTTCCTCATAAAACAGAATAGGCAAGAAGGGGAAAAAAGGGCCCATTGGAAGTAACGGCTCAATTCGAAGAAAGGGATAAAACCTTGGATCTACCATAACGTTTTAAAACTCTGAATACTGCTCTCGGGGGGAAAAGAGAAAATTCAAAAGAAGTGAGGTGCGGCAACACCAAACAAGTGGCAAAGGTATTTTCACTGCCGGGGGGGCCGTAAGTTAGAAATCAGAATATATTCTGAATCGGATTTATCCAGGCAAAAGTCTACTCCAAAACCGCCTGGGTCACTGAGGAACAGGTCGGCAAAAAGGAACCCATCTAAAAAAAGCTAGGTGGTGTGCCGCATGACCTTCCCGCAGGAATATATGGAGGGGACACTGAAAAAGGGAAGGAGGGGGAGATCGGAAAAAGGGTGCGAAATCAAACCTCTCCATTCTGCTCAACTTCCCCCTTGCGCCCAGGCTCCAATTGCGATACGTAGGGAAAACAACCCATTGGGGAGAGAGAAACAACAACAACAGGAAAAGAAGAATCTCAATCGCTCGACGCCTGATCTCAGTGTTGGAAATGCGCAGGTGACGAAAAAGGGGGGAAAGCGAAGAAGGGGGGAGTAAACCTCGTGGGGGGACAAATATCCCATCTCGCTGGTCGTCAACAGAAACTGAGAAATCTCGCGGATTACTGGAAGTGGGAGGAAACCAAAAGGATAGAGCTTTGGTTTGCATTCCCCTTTCCTGGGGTCCTCGAACAAGCGTCAAGGGAAGCTGGGCCAGTGGGGGGAACGAGGCGGAAGGACGCCATAAGATTGTGGAGTATCTGTATCGCCTGGAGGAGGAAGGACAGATTAAGGGAAAGCACCATTCTTGGCTGTAGCGTCTCACGAACAATCTTAGGGGGGGGGAGGAAAGAGAAAGGAGGGGTTTCAGAGTGGGGGGAAACGGGTGTGGTCGGGGAAGGGTTTAACCAAGCGGAGGAAAAAGGGTGAAGCAAGGGGCCCCGGAACTTACGAGGCGCCTCGGAGAGGTTAAAGAAATACTATGCAAATCCGCGTACGGAGACAGGCAACATGGGAAAGCCGAGAGACAAAGGATAGAGGGAAGGTTTAAGGGTGTTTATCGGGGTCGTTTTCGCTGCGAAACTCGATCCAAAAAGGAGGGGGGGAAAGGTAGGCCGGAGTGGGTGCAGGGATAAACTATCGGTGCAGAATGAATGCGGTTAAGAGGGGAAAGGGGGGGGACAGGAAAGAGCATACGAGAAACAGATTAAGATGAGGTTTCTTGGAACTTTGTAGGGGTCCCTGAGCAAAAAAGGAGGAAGGAACGACAAAAGGGAGGACAAAGTGTGGGGAAAGACCTGCTGAGGATTCAACCATCCTTCTTTCTTTATTGCTCACAAGGGAGAAAAAGAGATGGAGGAGACCGGAACAGGGGAGCTCTGTCAAAACGCTTGAGATCTGCAGTCTGAATAAACATAATTCTCCTTATCCAACGGGGGTTGAGAATTAACTATTCAGAAGGAGGGAACAACTTGGGAATGAAGAAGGCGCAAGCAAAGACAGGTGGTAAAGAGTAAGAGTCCACAAAAGGCAAATCTCGCCGATGTTTTATTCGGCCGAATTCGGGAGGGCCAGTGTTGAGAGGGATAAATAAAAAAAGGAGGGGAAAAAGAGAGAGAGAGAAAACGGAAATGAATGCCAATCCCCCGCAAGAAGGTACCAGCAAAAGAGTGCCAAAGTCTTGGGGTGGTTAATCGCCAGCAGGTGGGGCTTAGGAGAGGGGGGGGGGACCCATGGGAAAGGAGGGGAGAATTTGGAGCAAGTTGCGGGGGGGTGGCACATTATCGGATTATTTTACGCTTAAAGGGGGCGTTAGATGAATCGGTGGTTCATGGTATCAACCTTGTTTTCGCCAACGGAGGGAAGGGAGGGGGAAGTTTTGGGGAGAAAGGAAAAGAGTCGCGGCTGCTTGCGACTGAGGAACGGGAAGACAAAGATCGCGGGAGAGAAGTTCGACCAGTTGAAATTGATTGTGAAAAAAATCAGGGGCTTACATAGGGATATCAGTAAAGGAGTGTAGAAAGCACCTGGTTGAGCAGTCCAGAAAAAATCAGGTACGGAGGAAAGAGACTTACCCAAGCGCTTGGGAGGAAGTCCCTCATTATCTCTCCACAACCAACGGGGGGAGGGAAGGGGGGGGAAGAGAGGGAAAAAGGAGGGAATGTTCGAGAACCGGAAGCCTTGGGAGCCATGATGCGTTTCACTCCGGATGTGATTGCATAGAACAGGGCCGTGAAGACCAAAGGAAAAGTCATTGAAGGAATTGAGAAAAAGAGTAGCAGGGAACAGGAAAGTCAAGGGGACTCAGGTGCAAAGGACTCATGTTGCTTGGAACGTCCCGTGACGCGAACATGGAGGGTTTACTCTCCGTGGCCGATTACAAGGCGCAAAAAAGTTGAAGATAGAATAAAAAAGGGATCGACGAACGGCAGCGTCCGGGGGCTCAGAACAACGTGGGGGAGTCAATAGGGGGCCAAAGCTCAGCACGGTTCCGTCATACTCCAAAATGCTCTACTATTTCAACTGTCTTCAAAAACTTGGCCTATCCCAGCGGGAACAAAGGGGAGACGCAGGACAAACCTGCAGGGAGGAAACATACTTTTCACAAAAGGGGGCCATGTGATGACATGATTTGCCGGGATTTGGAAAATTGTGGGCCCCGTGTAGGGAGTTTTCACTCTCTGTGCCAGTAAGGGGGGGAAAGGGTTCAGAAAAAATAAGGGAGGAAAGGGATTACTAAGGGAGAAAAATCAGCTCATGAAGGTGTCCATTCCTTCAAAGGACTTCACCACCGAGGGGGGAGAAGAGAGGGGAGGGAGAGGGGAAAGGGGGGAAAAAAAAAAAAACTCAAGGGTTGTGGGAAGAATGACGCATGCCATAGGAGAGGTCCACCCGGTGTATCAAGACTTACTAGGGAGAAGTAGCAGATCTCGAGGGGCGGGACAGAGAAAAAGAAAAGAAAAGAAAGAGTGTCACTTGTCATCCCTGGAATTCAATCCACAAGCTTAGGATGTTCAATCCCGGAAGCGGGATGAAAAAAGGGGGGGGGAAGACCGAAAAAGGTTTTTGAAAACGCGTTTGGGGGGGGCAATAAACAATTACAAAGTTCCTCGAACGACGATATAAGAGGGGCGAGACTATGAGAGGAGGGATTTGGAAGCGCGTACTGCAGCGAAAACATCTGACGGGTACCAGAGGGCGGTTTCTCCCCAAGGAAAAAAACTATGGAAGAGAAACGGAAACCATAAGAAGGGGGAAATAGAGTGTTCGCCAGAAGCCAAATACCTCTAAAAAAATTACACCTTTCAAAGAAAGGGTGACAAACGGGGGAGTTGTCCGAGAGTCCGAAGCATTCTTGGTCGGCGGGTAGGACATGATATTAAGAGAAAACGGACAGAGGCGCCTCCGGATGCCCTTGGGGAGCATTTATTAACCAAGACTCCCGGAGCCGGACCCGCGAAAAAGGACAAGAAGTGAACAAAAAGGAATAATGATGCAGCATCTACCCTTCAAGAGTGCGGGGGCGCCCCGCAAAAGAATGGTGCTTTCACATAAGTGTTCAGGAAAAGGAGGAAAAAGCAGACGGAATAGGAAAGGAAGAGGCAGGCTGGAGGAGCCCTAGGGCTTAAATATAGGGGTCTATCTTTCGAGAAGAAGGGGGGGGAAAAACAGTAGGTGGGGTCCGAACGGGTGAGCCTCAGCCAGCGCTAAGGAAGTTCGGGAAAAAGCGAAATATGAACGACCAACTTAAATCAAGGTAAAAGCCCCGGTGCAAACTTGGGAGGAAACGAAAGTCATCAACGAAGAATTCAGAACCAGAGAAAGAGGGGAATCGCTCACAAACAACGTATTCTTAGAATAGAGAGACAAAGCGGGAGGGGTTCGAGCGAGGGGGAAGGGAATGGGAGAAAGGGCGCATTGACGGGCTGAGAATGAACCTCGTTTTCAGAACCCATCTCTCTGAAGAAAAATGCGATTCGCTCGATGGGTCCCGGCGGAACCACGAGAAAGAGATGGTGAAGGCTGGGGCAAAGAAAGAGAAACCAAAAAACTTTCCTGGGCGAAGTTTGGCATCAAACTCCAGACCATAAAATATTCAACGATGTTACTGGCGAATGGTCCGGCTTAGGAGAACCCTATCAGGGGAACATTCTTGGGCGGAAAGGCGCGCGCAACAAAGGGGAGGGCAAGAGCCTTCATATTTTGGAGAGTGTTACATGGAGGGTTCCAATTTTTTATGCCATTTGCTGGGGGACTTTTGAAGCTCCCCAAGGGGGGACGTTTCAAGGAAAAAGACAGGTGGAAAGAGGGCCAAATAAACAGCGGATAAAGAAGCCCGCGTCCACTGATAGAAAAAGAGATTCTCTGGGGGTCATAAGTTGAGGTCTTGGGGAGTGGGCGAAAAAGAGCCGTGCAAAGGAATGGACCGGAGGCGACTGGAAAGGGCGACGGAAAGCGGTCCATCAAGTGAAATTTTGAGGTCCGTCTATAAATGAAAAAGCTCCTGAAGACAAAATTCCGCTGGAGGGTCCGGGGGGAAACGGGGTGACTGACCAAAAAAGCAGCCGGAAAGACCTTTGAATCCAGGCGGCAGTGTTGAAACACTACGAGCTGTTGAGGGGAGGAGAAAACGGAAATCTTCGGGGATTTCTTCCAAGAAGGATCAATGGGTCGCAACAGTCTTTAGATCTGCACTGGAGAACATGAGGTAAAAGAAAGTAGAAGGTCAAACCGGACCAATTTAGACGATGCATTCTTCATTCTCCCCAAAAATTAGCATGTCAGAAAATGTATCAAGAGAGGGTTTTGGGCTATTCAAACTTGACGAAAAAGAGAATGGCAAAAGGCTGCAAAAAGGGGTTTAGCGTTGTACCCGGGGGGGAGAGATGGAGGCAATCCATTTTGGAGAAATTACCCTACATCCAGGTTCGAGGAGAGAAACCTTTAAAACTAAAAGAAGAAGGGAGAAAAGACCACGAAGTAAGAGGGGACGGGGGGGAAGCAAAAGCGGACTGTGTGGGTAGGAAACAGGGAGAGGTAGGCCCTCCCCTTTGAAGAAATGATTGGGGTGTAGGAAACTAGTAGAGTGGTCGATCTGGGGGGGGGGGGGTAATTTGAAGGGAAAGGGGGAGTGAGAAAGGGGGAAAAAAAAAAGCAGTGGGGGGGAGACTTGATATCAACTCAAAACGCTTTCGCGATAAATTGTTTTCAACTGAAGAGAGGGAGAAGACTGAGGAGGGGCAGGACGCGCACGGAAGAGAAAAAGCAACAGGGTCCCGCACGGTATAGAAGGGAGCAAAGAAGAGTAAGGTACTTGATTGACTGGGCGGACATATTGGATCATTCAATGTAATTATGGTGGCGAAACGGAAAAGGGGTTGATGCCTAAAGAAAAAAAAGACATGGTCAACAAAGGGAAGCACCGGAATAATGATCCAAAGCTCAGAACAAGCCCTTTTAATCTCTCTCACACCGTAGTAGGAAGGAAAAGAGATTTTAAAAGGGAGGAAAAGGGGTGATCAAGAGGTAGAAAGTGGGGGAGAAGGTAGGCAGTGCGTTCATAACCTTTATATTGCAGAAATCAAAACGTCCTTGGGAAAAAACTTCATTCATTGATCGACAAACATGTAGCCGAAAAGATAAAAAAATAAAGTTGCAAAAGCTCAGGGAGTGAAATGAACCTGCGTAGAAAGTGAGCACTCAAAATTTTTCTCTGGAGCCTATTAACACACCACTTCGACTTCGCATAAAAACAATTTGACGAACGGCAAATCAGGGGAACTCAAAAAAAGTTGATATAAAGAGACCAGAGGCAGAGGAACGCACTGTTAACTCCCCATATAAGAAAATCGATCATTTTCACAATCTAAAACTGCGGGCCTATCCTCCAATTCGGTGCCTAAGGAAAGATACGCGAAAAAAGAGGGCGATTAACAAACATAAAAGTGGAGCAACAACTGGTGCGAACAGTTACTAGTTCCTTGCGGGATGATTTGGCAATTGCGTCGGCGGGATTTCAGACGTGATGAGAGAGGGCCAGTAATGAGGGGGAATCAATATCTACCCATTGAGTGAAAGGCCCGCCCTCCATCATGTTCGTCCCAAAATAGCACATCCATCGTCCACCTTTTGGAAAAAGGCTCGGAAGAAAACGAAACAAACTCGGGGACGATCAGGGCTGCGGACCTCGTTTGGGAAGAAGGGCGCTGCATCGGAACCTTAGGAAAAGGTTGAAGGACGGAGAAACTGTTCTTGTTAACCGGAGGGAGACGAAAGGAAATCACGTTGGCGAAATAAAGACGGCGGAGACGCCTTACGAAGATCAAGAACAACACGTAGGAAGGGGGGGGGGGGGGGGGGGGGGGGGTCAACAAAAAAAAAAGCAGCAGGGTGCAACAGTTTTGAAATAAAGGCGAAAGATTTGTTGTCAGGAAAAAGGCAGTGACAAACAGCACGATGGTCTGGGCGTCTCTAGCTGTAGCTTCAAAAGGCAACCGCATTGGCTGGGAAACGAGGAGGGTCGTCCCGAAAAGGGACCAACGACGACGACACCCCTACTTGGGCATCAGAGGTTTTCGCAACGAAAAAGGAAACGCGACACAAAAATAAAAAACGGGCTAAGGTCAAGACAGCTGCTCTTGTGAAGGAGTGAAAGGACTATAGAGGTCCTGGCGGTTTCAGGCAGGCTACACTAGAGCCTCCGGAACGGGCCAAGGGGGGCTTACCAGGGCGTGGCAAAGGAACGAAATGGATAAACCTGGGACAAAAGACCCTCGACCAGAACTACGTTTAACAGAAATACTGCCTGCCTGTTCCGCGCCCTGACAAGAGGGGGGGCGGGAGCCGAATCAAGAAAGAGGGTGCTGTGGATTCGGATAAGACGCCACCGTCCCAGTCGCAGAATCAGCGGTTCCTTAGAAGGAAAGAAGACCGAAGCGGATTTAAAAAGGCGGCCCTTCCCGATGGGTCTGCCTCTGTGAGGCAAGAAGGGCCATACTAAGCTCGGTGGGGGGGTCCAAAAAGCAAAGGGAGAAACTTCCCGCCGTCTAACATTGCACGGAAAGGTAGGGGAAACGAAAAACGGGGGGAAAAAAAGAACAGCAAACACAGTGCTAAAACAGCTGAATGAAGGGATGAGAAAGGAAAAAAGAGCACAGAGGGGGGAGAGAAACAACAGGAAGAAAAGAAGAGATCAAGTGCTCTGAGAAAGGATCGATTTGTGGCTCGGGTAGAAGTTGCAGGGGCTAATAAGGGGTCGAACTAGGGGGGAAGAAAGCCCCTAGTCTCGATGGCAGTCAGAAACTTAGAAGAGAGCATGGGAGATGGATGGATGCCGGGAACCAAACAGAGATGTTCACCTTTCTACAAAAGTATCTACCATTTCCGGGGGGGGGATCAGTGGGAAAAACGAAGAAGGCTCATAAGATATTCCCGGCTGATTTAGGAGATAGACACCAAGGCTTCGAACACTTAGGGGGGCACCATTCTTGGCTGTCAGGGGAGGCGTCACGCCACACTTGGGGAAGGGTCTGAACAGTAGGAGGTTAAGAGGGTGGGAAACGGTGACAATTAAAAAAAAAACGGAAAGTGTGAAATGAGAGGGGAGGTTTGACCCTGGAAGGATCGAAATTCCTCGTGGAAATAAATATATGCCATACCTCCGCGGGAAACGGAGAAGGACGCAAGGGAAATGATAGGAAAAAGCCGAAGCATGATAGACGGTATGATGGGGTATAGTTGCGGTCCCTGTGGGCTCTGACACCTCGATCGGCAAAGTAGGGGTGGACAGGGGATCAAGGCGGGGAGAGGGAGAAAAATCGGGTCCAGCATCATTCTTTTTGGCGGTCGGAAGAGACACAGCTCATATCTACCAGTGAAGGGGAGGTAGGTTGAAGGGGTAATGGGCCTGACCAAAAAAGGAGGACCGGACTCTGGGCGACAGGGGGGGGATAAGTCTGGGGACAATGTAAGTTCAACCGGCGGTCGGGGGAATAAACGGGGGAAAGGGGGGAGAGATTTGCGACTCCGCCGGCTCAAGATCTCCACCTTGAGTGCGACGTATACCTTCTTTGAAAAAAGTCCCGGGGTAAGTCACCACCGTGTGTGGGAGATTATCGCGATGACGCGCCAGGAATGGGAAAAAAAATGAGGGAAAGAAAAAGATCCAAATGGAAAACCGCTAGGTGGGGTGGGGGCTATTCCCGCGTCTTGCAAAAACTAACTATTTGGGTTTATAGCCGTTGCTACTTCCAGGAATGGGGAAGGGCATTAAGCCCTTTTGGAAAGGGAGGAAATCCAGGTGAATGGAAGGGACAATCGAAACTCCAAAAGACATGAAAGAAGACACCATACCGTAATTCATTGACACCCCATCCTGGGCTTATATGGTTGTGGATAGAAAAGAAGTTTTAAGTATCATTGTGTCCCGCTTAATCTTATAATTTTGTTCCATCAGGAAAAAAGGGAAAGGGGGAAGAAAACTCTTGGGAGTTTGGAAGGCTTAACAGTAGAAACGAGGAAGAGGGGGAAAGATGCTAAAATAGCCCCCAAGCCTGATTCGATAAATTGTTTTCTTAGATCTGGCTGGCTTTCCAGACCCGAAGAGCAAAAGCATGTGCGCGGAAAGGAGGGAAAAAAATTAAACCCACAACTAAAAGGATCCGTTGAATTGGCCTTGCGTACGGTGGAATGCTGGTGAGTTTGATGAAAACAGGAATGGGGTACGAAGGGGGGGAGGGATGCAATCCGAAAAATGGGAAAGTGGAACGCAACCTGCCGCAATAAAAAGCTGGGCCCGGGCAACCCACCATTTTTTAACACTCAACAACAAACTTAGAGGAGTAGGATTTTAACAATGGAAGGGTGAGTGCCCGAAGCGGGGGGGGGGGATCAAAGAAGTTGAACAGGTGCGGGAACGCAGGACCTGCTGGAGAAGGCAGAACAAAATGTTCCGTGAAGACACTTCATCATTGAAATTTAAACAGGAACCCCGAGAGAAAAGGGGAAAAAAGTGCAAAAAGAAAGTGTAGGGAGAACCTGAGGGCAAGGCAGCCGCGAACATTGCTTTCCCTGAAAGTGAGAGGGGGCATCATAAAAAAAAACAGATCGTCAGAACACCAATTTATCGGGAGACGGCAAGGGAAAGGGGATCCGAACAAAAAGGGGAATAAGATTGACCACAGAGGAGAGAACGCACCCTGCGTAAAAAACCAGAGAATTCCCGTTTCCACCTGCCCAATAGCAACAACTGGAAAAAAGCGCTGCCAATACGCGCCACCTGAGGAGATGACCAACCCTCTGTCAGAGTAAAAAAGGATGCTGGGCATACGTTCCTTTCTGGGCTTTGATTTTTCAGCGTACGGAGGGGGGGGGGTCAAAGGGATTCTAAAAGGAAAAGGAAGGAATTTAACGAAAATGGCATCAATTCTCACAAAAGGGCTTAATGCTTGCCTTCCATCGAATTTCAAGCTAGAACACATCATGGCGAGCATAGGTTGGGAAAGGTAAAAAGGAGAAAGATGCGAAAAAAAAAAACGAGGCGGTGCGATCAGTTTGGACGGATGGGGGGTTACCGCCTCAGTTTGGGGGGGGGGGGACGGTCCCAATGAAAAAAGGGAGGGGAAAGGACGGCACAAAAAGGGGGACCTCCGCTTTTAGGGTAAACGAGGTCTAACATATAAACCAAAGAGGGGTCATAGCCGGCGAGACGCATAACAGCTTCGACAAAAAAGGTGTAGGAAGAAAAACCAAAGAAAACGGAGTGGGACGAAAGGACAGAAGTGTTAAAATTCCAGAAAAGAAGGGACTTGAAGTTTTTTGGTCCCTGACAGTACAAAGACAAGAAAAGACAGATAGAGAGTCGAGATGAGTGGAAGTCTAAGGTCCAACCTCAGGAACAAAACCAGGATGCGTTTCTTCGAAAGTGCGCAAACGAAAAAGAAGAAAAGGGAACCCTACGGGAAAAGAGCGTGTTGCCAGCGCCCAAAATACAAAGAAGAACATTACACAAACTGGGTCATAAGGCTAGGCACCTCTCAGGATTTGCCTATCAGTTACGGGTCTGGAGAGGCGCCTCGGAGGGGTTGAATCGGGAGACTACACCAAAAAAAACTCAGAGGCGTCCGAAGGAACGGTCCTTGGTACCAGGCAATTAGAATCCCTGGCAAAACAAAGGTGGAAAACTCAAAGGCCACGAAGGTGGAACCTCTGAAAACTAAGTTGCACTGACGTCGCTGGCTCGTTCAGACAAATCAGGGAGGGAGGCATCGACTCCATTAAAAGAATGGTTCCTTGGTAATGATGTTTACGGGAGGGGTGACGACGATCGCAGAATCGAAGGAAGAGTAATTTAGAAAAAGTCCCTTTCACCCGATTCGCAATCTTCCATTAAATGGTGGGTCGGGGGATTCCTAGGTAGCAAGAAGGGAACCATCCTAAAAATCAAGAGGTGGGGTAAAAAAAAAGGAGGACGAAACACAGCGATAAAACTATCGGATTCTTACGCCCAGCGAGAAATCTTGAAACAAGTGGCGAAGCCATTTTAAGCAAAGTGCAAAATTGAAAAACACTTTTCTCAAAAATGGGAAGACTTCGAACCCGAGCGATGATCTCAGCTCAACACAAAAAGAGGAAAAAAAAAAGGAGAAAAAAAGGAGAAAAGAGGCTAAGGGGGGGGGTGAGAATCAGGGGGAGGAATCAAGGGGGCGAAATTGCAAGCTTGTCTACCTCTTGGCAGATCCCCTAGAGTCCTTCAGCCTGGATATCGAGGGAGGAATGTATGGCAGGGAGGGAAAAAACCGAGAGATTGGTTCCAAGGCTACAGGAGAGCAATAATCCGTCCTGCAATAATTTGGAGTCGAGCCGAAAGAGGAGAATAAGGATGGAACACGGCTGATTGCTGCGGAAGCGGGAGACGGCGTCTTCGACCGCACCATTAGCTAAGGAGTCGAGCAACCCACTTGAAGGTTACATGACACGAGAAAAGAGATGTTGAGAAGAGCAGTGAGGTCCAAGGGGGGAGAAATTGGCGGAGGATGTTGAGCCCAAGGCAGCTCTGAGCCCGGCCGGTTTAGAATGCCAAAACCCGCCGCCGGATACAGGAGAAGCGAAACGATAGGCAAAGCAAAAGAGGAAAGGGGCCTTGGAAGGGGGGGGTGTATCTGGTCTGTGGAGGTCTGCTACCTAGTGGCAAATGTTCCATTAGCTCGGGTGTTTAAAGGGCGAACAAATCTGTCCAGCCAGGGTTCGTTGGAAGAGGGGGTTGAAGAACGGAAAAAGACAATCATAGCGAAAGGCAAAGGTAAGCGTGTGTGTCGTTTAGTGCTTGACCCAAAAAGGACGTAACTCTCGTGACAAATTGGGTTGAGAAAGGCAGAAGGGGGACAGCCTCCGCTGTCGTATACCGACAATCTGCGATGTCAGGGAACGAGTCAGGACTCGCAACTCTGAGAGCTTCTACAGAAAAGAAAAAGGCGGGGGAGAAGTCCCAGGGGAAAACGGGTTACGAAAGTTAAATGAATGCGTTCGCCCAAAAAGGGAGAAGAACATCAAGGGGGTCTCACCGCCGAGGTGTGAGTCCTGGCCTTCCCGCCTATGCAAGGATAAAGAAGAAGGGAGGGGGGTAGCAGTTGCAAAAGGGACGAGGGAGGAAGGGCAGGGTAATTTGAAGATAGTGGTAGGAAATCGTAGCAAAGAGGAATCACCTTCGGACAAATCAAACCCGACCCATTGGAAAATAGCCCCTCAAAGTAACCGTGGGGGAACGG
>Ga0179593_1810155_pt1 | contig 14706 bp, 17 predicted proteins | sample CZODoug2_1_08_16_FD_185931 | JGI IMG/M metagenome (GOLD analysis project Ga0179593, IMG submission 185931) | Vadose zone soil fungal communities from Angelo Coast Range Reserve, California, USA - CZODoug2_1_08_16fungal (PacBio error correction) | ecosystem: Environmental > Terrestrial > Soil >...
AAAACGGCGATGCGCAAAAGAAGAGAAGAACCTCCGTCAAAGGAACCGCAGATGCAAAGAACGGGGACAACCGAAAGAACCAGCACCGTTCCAGTACCAAAACGACGGCAACCTCACCATGCCGATGGGATCCCCCGATCCGAGAAGGGGGAAAAAATACCAGAAAAAAAGCCAATAGGCAGTAAACCAAATCTTGTAAAAAACGGCGTAAAAAAAAAAACCACTCATAAGAGGCAACGGTCTCCCTTCGAAAAGAAGTGGAGAGAAAGCAAAAACGAACACCGGCGATTCACACGGAAAAAAAAAAGCCCGCCAGGAACCCCTCCATTCAACCGCGGCGGCCACCGAACGCAAAGAAGACAGAAAGCGCAAAAAAAAAATCATACGGGCAAGGCTAAGGATACGCAATGAAAGAAGAGGCCTGATGCGATGGACGGGGGCCGGCAAAAAAAAAAAGTCGGTCATGGAAGTTGCAAAAAAAAAACACCAAGGAGAGGCCCACTGACGAAAGAGACGGCTTCATTGTAGTCACCTCAGAACAGTAGAAAGAGGGAGCTGGCTAAAAGAGAAAGGAAAGCTAAAAGGAAAAAAAAAAACCACCAGCACAACTCCCTTCAGAGATGCGAGCGCAAACACGTCAATAGAGGAGAGTACTGAGGAAGAAGAGTTCTTCTGAGGAGGAAATGCGCCTGAGGTGCAAAAAGGACCCCCCGAGGGAAGAGTAAGAAAGCCGAAAATCTGACGGACTAAAGGGTCGATTGGAAGAGGCCTCTATGGTAACCCAAGAGAGATAGAAGAGAGATAACCCGGAAAAATCGTCAAGCTCGCAACATGAATTACCAGTGAAGGGCTTTCCAAGCTCAATCCCTTTCACCACAAGTCTGCACGTGCACGGGAGGGCTGGTGAGACAGAAAGAATAACCGGGCCACGGGGGCAGCCGGAGCATCTGGGGAAGGAACGCCCGAGATCGAGGAGTGGAGCATGTCAAAGAACGTGCATGCTCGGGGGGGGATAAGAAGGAAACGACTGGCTCATCAAGGCAAAGCGGTCAATAGGAGGGGAGAACGACAAATCCGACGTTTCCCCTGCCCAAAAGGAGCGTGGTCCAAGAAGAACCGGACCACTAGTCAAGTGAAAAAAACCCAAGCAAAGGGGAGGAAGCTGCGCAGAGGTCACCGAGTCCACAGAACACCACTCCGCGAAAAAAAAAAGGAAGGAAAGGACGAACCACCTCGTCAAATGCCAGAACAACGCAGATCGTCCAGGGGGGAGGAAAGGAAGATGCTGAACCATGATCTGAGCATTCTCTACTGGAAAAAAAAGAAGGGACCGCAATAGGGTAAATCCAAAAAACCTCCGACAAAGTCCGCTGACCAGCTTTAGGAAAAAAAAGCGCCCGTCTCGGGGCAAGCCCTAACATTCTTCCCCCAAGGCCAAACCGAGCCGCGCCTGTCTTAATTGGGAAAACCTTCAAGAAGAGAAACCTCCCACCCCCTGCAAAAGGGAACAAATGAACCATGCCTGCCCCCGAACCGTAAAGGGGGGGGGACAACCGCATACACGACCTCCGCGGTCAGCCTTAACAAGCAGAAGAGAGAGAGGTCACCGAAACCGGCGCATCGCCGGCCGGGGGGGAAGAACCCATTAAAAAAAAATGCACGAATGCACCTTCGCTAGGCCACAGAGCCACCAGACAGGAAACACGAAAACTCAGCACAAGGCATGACCGAAAAAAACCGCTGACAAAGGGAAAGCAAGAAGTGAGGAGAGACGGTAAGGCAGTCAAGAAAAAGAGTCCTGTGGGAAGAAAAGTCGCAGGATCAGGATGGGGGTAGAGAAAAAGAAATTCTTCATGAAGACAAGCCATTGTCCCAGGCGTCTTACTGTGTCGAAAAAAGAATGTCGAAAATGACGGGCTGGAACATCAACGGGAAAGCCAAAAAACCGTTTGACGAAAAGGCAAACGTGGACTCCTGAAAGGACAGGTTCATAGCCAGGTCAATAGAAAGGACCCGCCCTGAAGGCAGAAAAATGTGCCTGCCGGGAACGCTTCGTCTTCGGGGGACTAAGAAGCTAAAAAAAAAAGGGGAAAAAAAGACGTTTGTCACGAAAAACAAGCCCAGACTCTTCAAAAAAGGGATGAGATGAAAAAAATAAAGGGGAGGAAGCTTAGAAACCTTCTCAGACTGAAAACTGGGGGAAAGGATTAAACTCTAAAAAAGATGACCTTCATGCAGTGGTGAAAGGAGGTAGACGGGGAGCTTTCTACTAAAAAATTCGACGGGAATGGGGACCTCTTGCGAAGGATTAGGGAGGCGGAAAAATGTGTCTTGGTAAAATGTCCCAGAAAAAGTGTCATCGGTCACGGGAAAAAAAAGGTCCCTCTGACAAACAGAATAGGGAAACGAAGGGCGCACGGGGAAGATCAGACTAGACGATAAAATGCATAAAGACCTTAGTGGGAACACCACAGACAGCAGGTTGAGACGTTTGACTCCTTTACCGCGTGGAAAAATAAGGAGCGGAGAAAGGGGGGGGCGACGAAAGCGAGGGTTGGCTGTGCGGTTGAAAAAAAAGGCCTTTCGAAGGAAGGGGAGTGTTCGGTGCGAGCGGGGGAATTGGTCCAGTGACCGGGCGGAAAAGGGAGGACCGGAGCAGGAGGGAGCCTTGGAAAAAAATAGGAACGAATCGTAGGCCTGCGGGGAAAGAAAAAATGGTCGGAAGGGGGGTCGGTTTGCTTCACCAAGGACAGGTTCGGGGTGACGGGAAGACCCAGTGAGCATTGCAAAAGAGGCAAAAAGGTGGTAAAAGGGGGGGGATGGTCTGCCTGGTTTCAGGGAGGGTTCGCGGAAGGCGGAAAGACATCGCCTCCAGGCGCGGGGGGGCTTTTCCGCCGGGGAAAGGGGGGGGAGAAAGAAAAGGACTCAAAAGTGTGCCGGGGGAGGGCGGAAGATCGTCCTGGCCTTCTTTATCATCTTGCCTTGAGCAACTCTTAGGTGTGGCGAACCATCTCAGCCTTATTAAGACGTCCAGGAAGATGGGTTGCGTTCCTCCTGAGGGAGCGTCTATTAGAATTGACCTGTAGTACGGGAGCGGGGAAAGATTGGGATTTCCTCTAACACCGAGAGAAGGAGGGGTTTACGTGCCCAGGAGAAAGGGGTGTCTGACTAAAAAGTGACCGGGGGAAGGAGCAAAGAAGGAAGGGAAAGGAAGCGCGATCTGCGGACGATAAAACCGTGTGGGGGAAAAAATGTTCTGGATCGCGCGGGACCTCATGTCCCAAAAGGGGGAAATGATCCAAAGTCGGAGTGAGAAACTGCCGGCAATATTCTAAAGACCTGGAAAAAAACATGTGGAGAGATAAGCCTGCCCGTGCAAAACCAATTGTCTTTGGAACGATGCCGAAAGGGGGAAAAGGCACCCAAGTAGAACTGGGGAGCACTTTACCAGCGGTTGCCGGGTGGTTTGAATCGAGCGTAGAGAGTCGGCAAAGAAGCGGACAGGCCAGCAGTCGGAAAAAAAACTCGGGGGGGGGGGAGCGTCTAAGAGGTTCTTCACGCCAGGAGAAGGACTTGAAACGCCAAAAAGGTGGCCTCTTCGACGGCAAAAAAACTTATAAAGGAAACCATCCTTATGGTCCGAACGACCACGTGGTTCTCAAAAAAAAAGAATGGAGATCGACCGCAGCGGGGGGGAATAACGCTTTCCTACAGAATGGTCCGAGGGAAAAGGACGATCAAGGGGCGTCCGCCTGTCGATACCCCTAAAGAAAAGGGAACGGAAGAATCATCGGGGGAAAAACTTGGGGGGAAAGGAAAAATGCTTGTGCAAAGTCCATCATCCCCATAAGAGGACCGAGCACGAAGAAAAAAAGAAAAAAGTCGACCGCGATGGATTGCAAGGGTTCGTAGGAGGAGGGTCTCTTGAGGGAAGGGGGGTCCACCTCGGTCTATTGGAAGGGGAGGGCGTGAGCAGAATCATTAAGTAGGGAGCAATTCCCCAGTTGGCAAAAGGGCCGAGGGGGAAAAATAATTTTGGGAAACGCGACGAGCGTGGTTTTACTGCCAAGGGGGTTCGGTGCTCGTGGGGGCAGGGGGGAAAAAGGAGGAAAAGGGCGTGGCGCCTTGAGGTTGGCAAGTCTAGGGTAAGGTGCTGGGAGGAAGAAACGGTGTCCCTTTCGCGGATGCGGGGGGAGCATCGCCGGTTCTTCCAAAAGGGGGAGGAGTCGACGAAAAAGAGGGGAGGAATCGCGCGAGACTCAAACAAACGGGATGTATAAGAGGGAAATCGCCCAAAAGAAAAACGTCTGACTCCGCCCCTCCCGTCAACCTGCAGATGCCGCAAGACCGCCGGACAAACCGCCAGTCAGGGAATTACCAACCCTCCAAACCGAAAAAGACCGCACTGTGATCCCCCGATAGAGGTGACGTACTTTTAACAAAAAAAAGAACGCACCCCAATAAACCACGCTAAAGAGAAACAATCAGATCAGGTCAATCGGCCCTGGAAAAACAGGCCAAATGTGGGCGATCAGCTCGAACCTCCCTCAGCAAGAAAATTCACAGAGAAACAAAAAAAATGAGCCCCCAGAAAGAAATCTGTGGAAAACCAGAACTCGCCAACGCGAAGAGAGCGCACCCCACAGAAAAAATATCGAGGGTCGGGGTCAAGAAAAAAAGAAATCAAGGAGCAAGAGGGGTATACGTGCACAAAAAAACTTTCAGGGTCTGTGTAAGTTCAAATCGATCCTGGGAGGAAGGGAGGGGCTCCAGGAAGAAGCACATTCAGTGGAAAGGGGACCTTCAAAAGCGCAGCGGTATCGGAATTACCGATTACGACAAAAAGGAGGACGAAACGGACAAAAATCTCTGAAGGAAGCAAAGGAGGGAACCCCGGGTAGCATCGTACTGCCTAAAAAAGGCTTTTACGAAAGAAGCCAGTGGGGGGGGGCACCTGTAAAAACTCTGTTCAGAGATAATTCTGAGTCACAAATAGGGTTGAACTAAGACAAGGGACCTTAAGGGGAGATGCTTATTTGATGGTCCCTATCGTGGAAGCTCACCATCTTATCATCCTATCGTATATCACGGTGAAACAAAGAAGTTTAAGTATGCGGAGGAAAAACTCTTAAGAAGACACGTTGTTTAGGGAGTCGGCATCCCGCACAAAAAAAGGGAAATCCAGTGACACCGGGGCAGGGATTGCATAAATGCCCAATTAAAGACAAGTTAAATCTCTTGCGTCATCTGAAGGGGCTGGCAAGAAGGAAATAAGCTGAATGGGGTACACCCCTGGCCGGAAACATCCTCTATAAGGAAAAATGCCTTGCAAAAAGGAAACGGTGCTGGCCCCAGGATTCGACCCTCCACCTTCAGAGGCTCGTGAGAGAGACTCCCGGCAAAACACTAGTCCTAAAACCAATGTTTTATAAGAGGAATCCCAAGTGGCTCGGTCTTTCCCGAAAGCCCACAAGACCTCTCGGCCCCGAAGTTCAAGGACTTCCTCAGAGAAAAGAGGAGGAAGGAAAGGAAGAGACGAGGCGGGCTGACTGAATTCTTCTACTGAATGCAAATCAGATCCGAAAAGGAAAAACTTTCAAGCAAACCTCATTAAAAAAAACAGTCCATAAGGAAGCAAAGCTGGTACAACTCCCCGCTATCCAAGAAAGAGTTCCCCTTCCAGCCTTAGACAAGAAGGGCCAGTGCCAGGCTGAAAGTACCCTTACAACTCCCAAAAAGGCCCCCCTTCACACATAAAACTGGGGAAAAAAGGAGCAGCAGGCAACAACTACCTGAAGAGCAAACATCAATACACGGAAAGCCGCCGTGGCATGCAAAGACTCGATCATCGTAAAGGGCACCAAACCGCTCCGGCAACTGCCGAAAAAAAGTAATTTACCAAGGAAGAAGATAGAGACTTTCACCTTGATCAGATCCACCTATCCAATAAAAAGTCAAAAGATAAAGAAAAAGAGGACCCTAAACCCAGCCATGACTGGAAATGAAGAACTCCGCGTAAAAGAAAAAAAAGAAAACGCTCTGGAGGGTGAAAAAATCTCCTTCAACAGGCCTTCGAGAGCGTGGAGGTCTTCCATCTAAGCAGTACAGCCCTGAGAAGGCTGTGAAAGTCTTCCATGCACATCAACGAGAAAAACAGCCACAAGACAAAAGAGGCCAGCACCTTTACAAGTGAGACCGGGGATCAAAAGGGTCGGGGGGGAATTAAAGCCTAGTAGACACGTAGGGGAACCGCCCTGCTCTGCCCCACGGGACTTGGAGGAGGAAGCTTCGGTCTCAAAAAAGACCCAATCTGCAAGGGAGAGGGTTTTCCTACCAAAAAGGGATCCCTGGAGCTACTCACCAAGCAGACACCGGGGGAAAAGAGAGATATGAAAAAAGGGTGGGGGGGGAAAACAAACTGCCGGTTGGGGTGTCTTGGAAATCGAAGACGGAACATCAGTGGGGCAGAACGTGACGGGGAGACTCCTATACTTGCTCACTAGAAAATAAAACGGTACTTGGGGGTGGAGAAGGGAAGGAACGGGGATGTCTGGAGTCTGTGTTCGGGGGTGAAATCCCAGCAGGGAAAGGAAGCGACGTTCTCGACTCGGGGCGTCGGAACCATTCGTCAAAGAGTGGGAAGATCTCGACAAAAAGATAGGGAAGGAGCGGAAGATTTTCAAATAGGTGACTGTCCGTACGCGCAGGGAGAAACGGCGGGTTGACAAAGGGGTCGGCACTGCGGTTGGAAGGGACGGCGGAGGTTGTTTGCTGGAATGGGGTGAACGGGAGCTGCCTTGGGCACTTTTCGTGGCGATCGGGAAAAAAGAGCCGGAAAGACCGTCTCCGGAGGCGTCAGACGCATTTGCCCGTCTGATCCGAGGGAAAGCCGGGGAATGCGAAAGAGAAGGAGTGAAAGCTAAAGCTAACCATGCCTTTACATTGCAAGCCAATGCTTTCAATTCATCCCTTCGGACCCGGTCTGGGAGGGGGCCGGGAAAGGCGGTTCGCGGTCGAAGGGAGCAAATCGAAGAGAACTCGATAAGGAATGGCTGTTTCGTCCCGCCGCCAGGAAGTAACAATAATGTCTGCTGCAAAACCGGGCGCCCGGTGGCGGAAGGAGAAGAAAAGCTGGAGACAGAACGATGTCCTTAGGGCGGGAAGAAACGCGCGTCGGTGGAATGAAAGGTAGCCCCGGTCGAGGGAGACGTGAAGAGTCAGCAGCTCAGGGAAGAGGGGGGATGGAGGCCCGGTCCTCAGTTTGGAAAGTTTAAGGGAAAAGCGATCTGCAGGCGCTGGATCGGGGGGAAAGGGACCAGAAGAGAAACTTGATGACGGAGAAATGGTCGCCTCGGTGGTGAAGGACCGTCCCACTTTAAAGAGAACCGTGTAACCGGCGGATGTAGGGAAAGATCTGCGACGATACTCGCCAGACCAGGGAGAAAAAGGGGGAGGGAGCGTCCAACAAAAGGTCGTCGTGAAATCCAGCAGCCAAGGAGAGGGAGGGCTCCAGCCCGCAATGCCTCAGTCCTGCCCGCAGGGACTGCATGGGACGAACCGCCCAGTACTCCTAAGAATGGAGGGAAACCGGAGGGCCGGGGGGGAAAAGGGCCACCAAGGGAAAAGGTTCCTTCACGGAGCGCCTGAAGCGTTAATCTCGGACGGCGGAAAGGCGATCCCAACAGCGTGCATCCCGGCAAAGCCTCTGATAGATAAAGAAAGAGGAACAGACAGAAAAAAAAAAAAGAAAAATATTCGGGGGGCAGAATGGCTGAAACTTTACTCCCGGGGGGGTGGGCCATGTAGAAGAAAGGCCCAGACAAAAAGGGGGCCATTACCAAGCCGTTCGCCTCGATGACGACCAAAAGTTCCCCTTCCTGAAGGAACCAAAAAAAAAAAAAACAATAAATACACATGGTTTAGCCGGGCGAACAGAGTGGGCAGGATCCTCGTTCAGAAAAAGGACGATCCGCTTAAGCCGGTGCCCAGACGACCGGAGGTGATCAAAAGTAGAACAGGTTTGGCCTAACCAAAGGAGACGGGGAATGAAAACCTTCCAGCCCAGGAGCTTGGAAAAAACAGAGCTACTTCATCGGAAAAAAAGACGGCTTGGGGAGTTTCCAAAATGTTTTGGGTTCGAGACGAAAAGGGACATTCGGTAAGGAAAGGGAATGGGTCGTGGGGGGGTCTGCTGTTCCAGGAAGGTGAAAGTAGCCGGGAAAAAAGTATGGCGGCTAATCAAGGGACCCGCGCTTTAAATTATGCATGGGGACTCGTACGGGGGGTTTAAAAAAGGTGCTGTGCTCGGGTCTGTAGGGTTCACATCAGGAACGAGATCGGGGGATCACAAAAGGGAAAATGTTGGATTGACTGGGGGGGATTATTGAAATGGCTTGTGTCACCTTAAGAAAGCTGCGGTCAATCTGCGTTTCGGCCCGGACGAGTCGTACGACATGGCGTATGACAGGATCGACGCTGTTGCTTGAAAGAGCTCAAAAAAACACAAAGGGGGGGATTCAAAGCGCTGATAACACCCGAAAAAAAAAAAGAACATCCGCAACGTAAGGCAAGAAACGAAAGGAAAGAACGCAATCCGCGACGGACAAAAAGCATCCTCCAGCAAACAAGACAAAAGAAAAAGAAAGGAAAACGCTCCGATGAAGGGGGACGTGAACAACTACCAGCAAAAACTCAAACAAGAAGAAACGCTACGATTCCGCGTTTCCAAAAAAAAAGTCATCAATTTCAAGCAGGAAGCTGCCAAAAGAGAGACAAACCCAGTATAACGACACCTTCTCAAAGCCAGAAAACAAAAGGAGCGGGTGGGAAAGACGAAAACACCGCCCCCCCCCCACAAAACCACCCCATCCAGAGAAAAGGGACCGAATGCCTAGACTCAGGATGAAGTCGTGCCCAATAACTGCTCCTGGCGAAGGGGGGGAAGTTTGAAACACTCTCACAAAACATGCTGAGGACGAAAGGGAAGTTCGTCGGAGAGGATGGCGAGCACAAGATCTTCCGGATGAACAGGGAACGGCCGCAAGCTTGAACATCAACCAACAGCAACGAAGAAGGCGGAGGGCGTGAGAACCCGCCGGGTGAGGAAGATCTGACATGACGGAGGGAAAAAGTCCGTAGCTTGCTCGAGGAGGCCTGAGCCGAGGTGCAACACAACCACAAAAAAAAGAGGGGATTTCAAGAGGGGGGGGTCAATAACACGCAGACCCCGCGGGACAGGGAACCTTCTTGCGGGTGCCTTCTGCCCCAAGGAGTGGGGGAGAAAAAAGGAATCACAGTACGCGAGGGGGCCATCGGGTCAAGGCCGAAAAAAAAACAAGTGTCACGGGGGCCATCATCGGCATCCCGGAAAACAAAAAATCTCGAAAAGGAGCGTGCTGGGGTCCGCCGGGTGGACGGCGCCTAGGCTGAGGCAACTTTCCGGGGCGGGCGAAAGTCCGAATCTTGCTAAAAGGACGGGGTCCACAGAAAGATCCGTGACAGATAAAGAAGAATCCATAACACGTCCGGCCCTGAAAAAAGGGAAAGTCCGTGCCGAGATCTTCGACCTCAGGCCCGAATGCCCGAAGAGGACTGTGGCCGGGAGAAAAAGAAAAACTAGTAAAGCGAACGGCCAAGCAATGCGCGAAAGTAAAACTGTTCTTCACAAAGAAGGCTCCTGCGCCATACCGGAACGGCTCTCGTTCCAAACGACAGGTCAATGACGCGAAACGGAAAGGAACAAGGGAGAGTCGCCGTCGCCTCTTAAAGAAATTTCTTGACCAGATCTAAGACGGTAAAGGAAGATCACGGTACCGCCTGACCCAAAAAGCGGCCCTTCCTATTAAAAAGAAAATACATGGCGCCCCCGCAAAAATTTGCCCTCCCAAAAACCCCTGAGGGGAATAAAGTGACTGAAAAAAATTTAAAAAGCCCCGAAAGGCAAAGGGAAAATCGGCTCCTTGTCGGATTGGAAAGCCCGTCCCTGACGCGAACAAAAAAACACCAAAAAACAAGTTGGTGCAGCCAGTGGGCCTGCCGAGAAAGGGGATGGGGTGTACCGTACACAAAATACAAGAAAACCCGCCCTCGGGGCAACTTTCCCCCTCAGGCCCAGACAGAGGGCTCGCTGGGCAAAAGAAGAGCCAGCAGCCAGAAAGGCATCGAAGGCAAAGGCCGCCCTTTCCTTACCAAAACCCGCGCAAAAAAAAAGCAAACTCGAGACCGGAAACGGAACAAAAAAGAAACCTCGAACACCGAGAAAAAAAACCACCCGGGTGACCCCTGCCAGGAGAAAATGCGAATCTCGACGGGGCAAAGATGTCTGGGGGGATTAAAAACTGCTTAGAGAAAAGATCTTCAATCGGCAACAACTAAACAAAAAAAATGAATCCTGAACTCCCGAGGGCGGGAGAAAGAAACAATGAAGCTTCGGTACATCACGCGGACAAAAAACCCATACACGTTGAAAAAAAGAAGAACTCCTTCGACTCGGAAGATACCGTCCAGGAAGGCAAGGGGAAAAGAACTAGAGGGAAGGCAGGGCTGGAGGGGTGCTGGTGCAACACCGCTTTCGGGCTTTCGAGGAAAAAACAATCCACAACAAAGGGGAAAGACTTGTGTTTTCTGCAAAGGTCAGCCCTGTTATCTCAAACAACGAGGAGGAAAAAAACGGGGTGGGGTGTAAGGAACACAACAGGTCTCAACTTGCAAGGGGGGGGGTGAATTTGTGGCGGGGGAAGAACGTAGAACTCGAAGCCGAATGAGAACCTGCAGGCACCTCATAAAAAAGAACGTGCAGGAAGACTAATACTTGAATGAAGCGACGTTGCCGCGGTCTCATTATAACGGGAAAAGGGGCTGTCGGGGTGAGGGGGTGGTAGCGGTTGATGTCCGCGCCAAGCGTCTTCTGAAAGGCGACTCGGCACAAAGAAAGAAAGGAGATGCCGATGGACGAATGTACTGCCGTGAAACGGAGCTTGCTGGGGAAGGGATTGACTGCCGTGAACGTAGCTAACCCTGACGGAGCGGGCCGGTGTAAGAAAGTTTCGCGCTGCGTTTAGGAAGGGGGGTTTGCAAGGTTGAAAAAATGCATGGTCTCCGCGCAGGTGGACCGTGTCGGAAAGGGGTCCGGAGCCCGCGATGCCGGCGCCGACGGGCCCTTTACGCCCAAAGACCGATAGGGGAATTCGAAAAAAAGGGCTTACGGAAGGTAAAGGACCAGGGATCCGGAAGGACAGGTCCACGGCTTGCATTCAGATATTGTCCCAAATGGGTGCCGAAAATTGGGACTTCGAACTCAGGGCGTAGCCAATCCAGGCGCCGCGCCGCCCGTGGCCGGGAAGCCGCCGGCCGGGGAAAGAAAAAAAAGTTTCAGCGATCGCGCCCTGTTTCTGGGGAATAAATAGCTGGGGGAAAAAAGACTGGGATAGTACATGAGTCAGCCCTCCGGGAGGCTGCGATGAACAAAGCATTCCTATAAGGGCACTCGCGGCCAAAGGGGCGATGTTCAGTGGGAAGAACGGGGTCGAGGAGGTAGAGGGCCGAGAGAGACTTGCTCCTGTAAGGAAAAGCGGTGCCTGCCCATCTCCGCATAAATGCTTGGGGGGGTTCCCAGAACACAGTTGGGTTAAAAGGTGCAGAAAATGGAGTCATCCCTTCCACTACCGGGAAGAAGGAAACCTCGATGGCGACAAGAAGAGGGAGAAAACCGCGTCCAGCACCGAAAAGGTCCCCTGCATTTTAGAGACTTATCCCAAACAAAAAAGTCGGAAAAAGCCAGAGCGGTCGGTGTATCCAGACTGAAGCTGAAACGACTTGCAAAGGAGATGCGGCATTTTGAGCTCAGAAAACAAGCCGTGCCTTTCAGAAAGAGAGGGGGGTGGGGGGAGGGTAAAGGGGGGCCCGAAAACATCCGGCATCATGCTCTAACGTGAAAAGGTACCAGGGGGGATTCCGTATCTCGCATCCTCTGGGTAGAAACCCCGGGCAGCCTTCAAAAAAAATCTGCCAGGTATAGTAAAACGGACTCTTCTGGACCAGAGATGAACGCCTGAACAACCAGCTGTTTGGCCAGGTGAAGAGGCGCCGGCCGCCTCGAGTACCTCGGCCCAGACCAGATGGTCTCAAATCCCGACTTGGAGATCGCGCGCGGAAGGGATTGTTGATCAGTCTCCAGCTTTCGGAGAGGTCATAAGTAACGCCATGCGAAACTTAGCCGACGACCTGCACGTATGCGTCGTCATCGTTAAAAATCCCTTGCCTTGTGGGTGCTTTTGCAAAGAAAAAAAACCAAGGCGGAGGCCCAGAGCGCATCAGCCGATCGATTCATTGTCGGACAGGGAGGGGAGAGACCCGCTGATGGGTGGAAAGAGAGGAGGGGGGAGGGGCTAGAAAAGGGAGCTATGGGGACCAGGAAAACGGGGTGAATACCGGGTGGAGGGGGCTATTCCCAAGTGGGGAAGGAAAGCCATGGTCCGCTTGAAAGCATGATGTGGGAAGTAAGTGGTGAAAAGGGCTGGGCCTTGTGTAGTTTTCAAGGAAGAGGAACAGTGCGGGGCGGAGGGGGTGCCTTCTTGCGGGTACTGGACAGGTGCTGAAGGAGGGAAAAAGGACGTTCGCGGATGAAAGCGAGAAAAGTTCTTGCCAGGAAAAAATGTAACGGTGGCGATCCGCTGTTCTTGAAGAAGGGAGGATGAGAAGAGAGAGTCGAAAGAAAGCAGAGCCCCTCATACGCCCTACGTCGTCTACTCCGCCCCGTCAAAGGAAAAAGACGAAAAGAAAGAAAGGGGGGGGACACAAAAAACCTCGGCCCCACCGGAACTGCAAAGAAAAACACTGGTGATCCCCTATATAGTGAACGTGACAAACTACCAGCCCGAGCAAGCACCCACGTAGGACGGCTTAAAAAAAAATGATAAGGCAACGGGAGGGGTCCACAAGAAGAAAGGCCCGAGCATACTCACTCAGCCCTCAAGACCTGCAAAGACACTCAACCGCGCCCCCAAAAGTAGCTACCTCCTAAAAGGGGGGCACCACCCAAGAAAACACATCAGCAGCAACGCACTTACAAGGGCCCGAATATGATGCTAGGAAGAGTCCTCCGATCCAATCGTATTCTGGGCAAAATCATAAAAAAACAAATCAGGTATACGTGCAGCATAACGGAAAAAAGCGTGGATAGAACCAACACCTTCTGCGCATTATCGTCCTGATAAGCAGCATGGAGAGAACCGGTCAAACAAGCGAATGTCTTCAGCGAAGATCAGGGAAAAAACCTCTGGTAGGAATCGAGAGTCTTCTTGTACTTTACGTGCTCGAGGCTTACGCCTTAGGGAAAGGAAAAACCCGCTGAAGCTTTGGTCAGGCAGGGGGACGACGAAGAGAAAGCACTGGCCGTACCTTCAGAAGAGTGCCCAGGGAGCCCCAAGCTACTTAGGAACCCTTGAGACACCGGAACAAAAAAAGGCCGGCAATAAGGAAGGGTCACTGTGGAAGGGCCAATCTCGTCGCGGAAACACCACACCGCAAAACGTGCAAGTACAAGGAGCCCCATCCTCAGAAAAGCGGTCAAGGCGCCAAAAGATGCGGCATCTCCGGCTTTCTACCCCCTAAGAGAGGTTAACACAGACAAGAGTGGTCACATTATTCTAAGACAGAACCATAAGAAACCTTTGCTGCTCTGGTCAACCGAGATCGGCGACATCCGAAAGAGGAAAGCCGGCCGTGCTGATCCCAAAAGAACCCAGGTGATAAAAGGGCACGTCACCAAAGAGCTCGCGGAATGCTTGGAGGGCGTGAAAAGAGATAAGCACCGCAAAACACAGGGGGACTAAAGCCGCGGAAAGGAGGCCCATCAACATCGCAGATCAAACTTCCCGCGAAGCTTGGGAAAAGATTGGACATATGAAGAAACGCAGCAGGTAACCCGTCGTTCACGAAAGAAAACTGGAAAGAAGACGGCCGCCACTTGATTTCGTGCCGAAAGCCACCCGGAAAAAGAGAACGGAGAAATCTCCGGGGCCGGCGGAGACCAATCGGAGCGGGCGAGTCTGATTGTCTCCTCCCGGGGACGCGAACCACATTCCCCCAAAAATGCATTCAAAACTACTGGGGAATTAATGAAAAAACTTCACGGGACGACCCGGAAGGGTGACTACAACCTCAACAACTCCAGCTGTTAAATCCGGAAAAAGAATCCGAGAGAAGGCAATCTTCAAGGAAACTCTGCGCCGGAGAAAATGGACGTCAAACCAAAATCCTTTACAACATGTCAAAGAAAAGAAACAAGGCAACTGCGAGAAATGCATACAACCTAAAGGAACGCCCATCAAACACCTCCAAAAAGGAAACGCATGGAAAAAGGAAGGGAAAACTTCGAAAAAGGAAAAACCTCTGGATTTGGGGTAAGAAAAGCTCAGGCAAGGAAAAGATTAGAGATCTTTCCCATCTGAACCTTGCATCCTGTTTCCGAGAAGGGTGTACGGAGTCGAGAAATGTAAGCAAAGGGAACACGCTATACCCAGAAAAAACCAGCCTTGACAACAGCCTGAACTCCAAAAAGCGGCATTAAAGGAGAAATAGAGAACAACGCCTATAAACCACTCGGATACCACTGCGTGCCCTGCCGGTGAGGGAATCTCGATTTCTCTCCTCACAAAGCCCACGGGGAGAAGGTGAGAAGAGAAAAGCTAAACAGTCAGCCATTTA
>Ga0179593_1416933_pt1 | contig 14705 bp, 15 predicted proteins | sample CZODoug2_1_08_16_FD_185931 | JGI IMG/M metagenome (GOLD analysis project Ga0179593, IMG submission 185931) | Vadose zone soil fungal communities from Angelo Coast Range Reserve, California, USA - CZODoug2_1_08_16fungal (PacBio error correction) | ecosystem: Environmental > Terrestrial > Soil >...
TTGACAGCAAAGACTATGGGGATTTGGACAACGCGAGATGAAAAGAATGGGGGGAAAAAAAAGGAGGGGCTTTGTGCTGGAGACTGTCGCACTGGATAAGGGGAATACTCAAAAAGAGGGTTCTTGGAAGACATGGACGGGCGAAAGACATGAATGAAGTGATTCCTTGCAACAAGGAGGAGACAGGATCCTATCTAAGGTCGAAAGAAAAAAAGGAGAGAGAGATGAGTCCGGAGGGCGGGGAATGCTGCACTGATAGGCGAGACCAACCGTATTCTTCAAAGCCAATATCTCCGTGGGGCAAAGAAAGTCGCGATATAAGAGAACGTCCGTGTTTTGGCCAAAGTCGGGAGTAAAAAAGCTGGGGAGGTGAGGGAAGGGGGGGAAAAAGGGGTGGGTGGAGGGGGAGGGGGGAGGGGGGGGGTAGGGGGAGGCGTATGAAGGGGATGTGGGGGCCAGCAAACAGTCTCCTGTGTGGTATCCAAACAGTCGGTATCAGGAGTGCCGGACCTGAGTCAAGGGAGAAGCCATTAAACATCCTGTGGGGAGGAGAGGAAAGTTCACGGGCAATCCCCGGGCAACAGAAAAGGTTGGAAGTCGGGGGAGGGAAGATTAAAAGGAGAGGAAAAAAAAGGTATTCAAACGGACTTAACTGATGATGCCTTCGACACCACGGAGCGGGGATAGGAATTCACTATGCAATCGGTGGAGTCAATACGGCTGACAATTCTCAATGAAAAAAGAAAGTAAGGATACTGGGACTACACTCTCGATGAACTCCTACCGTGAACCGTGGGAGGAATTGAGACAGTCCCTTTTTCAACCGGATATCCTCGGAAAGGCCAAAGGCCCGAAGGTAAAAGCAGCGAGGGGAAGCAACGGTGGGGTACTGGAAAAATTAATCTATTACTTCGATGCGAGGCAGGGTGGTGTCAAAGGGTTCGTGAAAGAAACGGGAGAACTCGAAGTAAACGGATGACGCTCGAGGGGGCGTCGAAAAGGGGGTCAGGAAAAAGAAGAGTGCATGAATCCATGAATGTCAAAGAGCGCCGCCGATCCGTAACAACGTTCATCTCCGGAGAGCAGTCGGCGCTGAGACATTCGAAGGACTAAACAGGGTTGAAAGTCAGAAAATTGGCAGACGGGAAAATAGTTCTGAGATCAATAGCTCACGCACGACGATATTTTGCAAGGAAGGAAGGGGAAATGCACCTAACAGTTAACATAAGCCTTTGAGGCCAGTCGAGCTGGAAGAGGTCCATTATAGGGGGGAAATAAACTCGAGAATGCAGTACGACTGCTCGGCCGAAAGAAGGGGGATAGAGAGATGATCAGGGTGTCACTTAAACCGCACATGCTTGCCGCGTTAGGGCAGCCAGGGGAGAAACGATACTCTGCCGGTGAAGATAGGTGGTTGAGAAAAACGCTGAGGGGGAAAAGCGTCAGAGCTGGCGTGTCCTTGACTTAGAAGGTGGGGTAGGTCTCAGAAGCAACTTTCTGAGCGAGCTGCATTCAGTAAACTGCGGATAGGGGGAACCCATCGTAACGTAAGATGCGACAAGGAAAGCAGTAGCCGCTCCTGGGAACCAATACAGCAACGGGGGGGGGCCGCGAATAGGACTTCTTCTGGGCGATCGAACCTGCGCGTAGACAACGCACACGTTGGGATGTAAACATTTTCGCGACATACATTTATGGGTCAAAGGGATAAGACGACGTGCAGTGTTAGGAAAAGCGGGGGGAATCCTTTTGGAGGCAGACGCAGGGAACGAGGGGGGGAAAAAAAAACCCAGCTAATTCGAATTTATTACATTTGAAGTGTGGATGAAGGAACGCGGAGAAAGCTGGAGGCAGGAAACCAGACGGGCGTGGAGGAAGACACCATGGCTGGAAAAACTTCCTCATTTCCGGAACGGGGGGATCAGACGAGAATTCCGCGGCGCAAAGGGGAGGGAAGGGAAAAAATGGACCTAGAAAAAGAAGAGAATCGTATGCGCGGAAAAAATTGCGAAGGATGGAAAAATAGGGGAACTGAAACTGGCACGAATGACAAAAGCAAAAATGTAACAAACATTAAAAGGAAAATGTTGCGCAAGCTGCAGAGGAAAAAAGGAAAGGGTTAGTTACTATGATTAAAGGGAATGTGGGGCTTCAAGGAGAGCATAAGGGGGAAAAAAAAAAAGCTTTGAAAATGCCGCCCAGTAGGGTCTCAAGGCTGAAAAAAAAGCGTAAGTGCGGTGATGAGAGGGAGCATGATCAGAACGCGTTTCAGTAAAGAGGGAACCCGCGGGCGGAAAGAAGGATAACAGAGAAAAAGAAAAACACGAACAAACCCATTCTGACGCGCGCTAGGAGGTCCGTCTTCCTGCCTGCATTGCAAGTGGGGGTGAGCGGCGATCTAAAGGAAGGGGAAACAGATCTTCATCGGGGACTTGGAATAGAGGGGGCGCCCCAGTAAGATTAGGCGGCCAAAAGCGGGGAGGAAGCGAGCGAAACGTAGGGGAATTGGGACAAAATGAGCCATCACGAAAGCTGGATCATAAGGAACGTTAAGGGAAACTAAAATCGGGCCGTCGAATAACGCATCTAAAAAAGGGGGGGGGTGATCTGATCTGTCGCAAAAAAGTAGTTGCGCTGATTGAGCTCAAGCCAAAATCCGGACCTGACGAAGGGAAGGAAAAGGGGGAGAAATACTAGAATTCAAGCGGAAATCAAAGATCTTTAAGGAAATAATAATCGCCGACACAGAACCAAAAGGTCGACACGAGGTTGAAGAACCCTGTACCCGCCAGAGGGAGGAAGGATGAGTGTCTCGGGAAGGGAGAAAAAGGAGCACGGGCGGAGAAAAAGGATGATCCTAAGAGGTTGCGATTCGTTCGGCGTAAGAAAAGACGGGCGCGTACTCAACTGTAGAAAAAAAAATCGGGGGGGAGAGGGGAATGCATCATCCAAAAAAGAAACGTAAACCGCGAACGTCGCGCAGTTTGGAAAGTGCTGCAAGAAGGAAAACAACAAACGGAGGAGGGGGGACTATATTCGTTTCACGGGAAGAAGTGGAGCGTTCGCTACGCGAGAGAGGCGCGTGATTCAAATAGATTCTGATGGAGCGTAGGGGGAAGAAAAACATCAGCTTTACTTCTATACTCAGACGGGGCGAACCCGCACAAACCCGAGATCGAAAGGGGGGATCCATTAAGAAAGGTGCAGTTACTTCCAACGGTTAGGTTCCGGATACACAGGTGTGGAAAAAGAAATGGCTGTCCGATTTCGGGGAGAAACAAGCGGCCCCAGCCTATGATGGGGGAAGGGACGAAGGATGTGCGATGGGTGAGATGCTAAGTATGGCCTCACAAGTCAGCCCCGGGCGGGGTTGTTGGTCTGGGGAGGGGGGGTCTACTCATCGACATCCGGGTGCACAAAGGGGAGAAAGAATCCAGATCCCCTCCAACTTTTCCGCATGAACGCATTATTTCCGCATTTAAAATAGGCTCAAAAAAAAGGGGGGGGGGAATCGGGAGTGATTTCTCCTGTCCGGGAAACTGGGGGGGTAAGAGAAAGGGAAAAAGCTTCTCTCTGGTTTTCAAAGAAAGTAAGGGGCGCGCCCAAAGGACGAATATTGATCCCTCTCGAGGGAGGGACTGAAGACCAAAAAAGGGGGGAATGATGCAAACCAAAGTAGTTAAAGGAAACCGAGATGAAATATCTGCGGAGAATGTTTGGGGGAACCGGTAGCGGGGAGGCACATCTTCACCAGGGGCTGGGGATATCAGGGAACGAGGGGAAGGGAGAATGAACGAAGAATCACCTGCTTTGAGAGCGCAGAACCGTCAAAAAAAAAAGATGAGCAAATGCAGAAGTGGCTAGTTTGAACGCGTCCTTTTAACACCAGCACGTAGGACGGGGGGAAGGGCATACCTGCGTAAGTGAAAAGGAACTACAGTGTTGGGGGAGGAGAGAAGGCGCAAAGGGGGGGGGCCAGTAAAAACGATATGAATGTTTGAAGGTGGGGCAACGGGAGGTTTGCGGTTGAGGACCTGGGCCGATGAAAAAAAAAAAAGAGACATCTGAGACGGCCAGGGGAGCAAAATCCAATCGTGGCCTGACCTTCAAGGAGAGGGGACTAAACTGAGCCAGAGGATACCAAGGAAAACGGGAGGTGATGGACTGGCCACGAGTGGTCTTGATCCTGCCCGGACTTGGAAATGCGATACTCGGAGAAAAGAAGAGCTCTAAAACTAGGGGTTTTGGAAAAAGACCACATGTTCATGAAGAAAATATCTTGACGACTGCCTCGAGAGAAAAAAAGAGGAAACGTTGGAAACGTAATATTCAATAGTTAAACACGTGGCACGGCGGGAGGGCCATTTTGAACTCCTGTAAGTATACGGGAAATGTTTGGTACAGAATACCATGGGAATGACGGAAGAAACAGGGGTCGATTCATACCCAAATCACCCGCAGTGATAGCAAACGTTGGCAAAAGGGGTTTTTCAGTTAACTCGGCTCCCAATGGAGGATGAGGGGACGGCCTTAGCCGCATGCACGCCGCGAAACGAGAAGGAAAATCTGAAGTACAGCGACTGCCTAATCTCGACGAGCGCTCGAGGATTCACACGCCGATTTCGGCAAAGAATTGGAGAAAGGTTCCCAGCATCTGATAAAAGTTTTCTCTACTAGGAGGCTGCAAGCAAATTATGTAAGCACGGTTGAAAACTGACAGGGCGTGGTGGGAGATGTGTGGTGAGGGCCGACCTCAAATGTGGGGGATTCAAGATCTCTAGATATCCACCGGGTGGCGCGTGTAATGCGACGCCGCGGACAATTCTGGGTGTGTTTAAGGGGTGCGGGGTGGCGGAATGAGGAGGGTGTGCGCTTGCATGGGGGTCTGGGGGGGGGCGGTGCTTAATGGGATCCGTGGTAGGTTGGTTCGGGAAATGGAGGAGTGAGGGAGAGTCACGGATGTGGTGGTTGCTGGGGAGGGGGCGAGTGATGAGGAAGAAGGGGCGGAATCACGCCTTCGCAGCAGTGTCAGCTCGCGGTGGTTGCAAAAGGGAGGTGGGGCGGGTGTGTGGTCTGTGTGGCCGCATCAGGTATGGGCTGGAATGCAGAAGAAAGTGTAGAAGAGAGAAGATCAACTATTTGGAAGACTGAGCCTATCGAGCTATGAGACGCGGGCACAAAGTGAAAAACAGCGTTGAACGAAAGGAGAGAATTTCCAGTTACGCCCCCGGGGCGAGAAGGAGCGGAGTGCGGCTTAAGGGGGCAGGATTATGCCTCAACAAAGAGAGTTACCGGGAAAAAAAGCGCATACTTCCAAATGCGGAAAAGGAAGGGGGATCGGAATATTGATTGAATATTTCGAAGATGGATCCCTCGATGACATAGTTAAATATCGCCAAAGAAAAGGGGTAGAGAATTCGAATCAAGCTACCGAGGAATAACGGCTTCTAGAGGTTGTTAGGACCTGGATCAAGTGCGGTCTTCCAAACGGGCCTCGAAAAAAACCGGTGATGTGTAAATGGGGTTATGAAGAGGGGCAGCCGGCTAAGGAATCAAGTTTGCCCGGAAAAAACAGGGGGGAGACGTTAGGTGGCCCGAATGTAACGTTTGGAACGTTGGGAATGCTTTATAGGAAAAAAAACTGTGCGAAAAGGGAGAAGGAAGAACGGCGGGAGAGGCGGGCGTGGGGAAGAGTAAAGAATGAATGATATTAAGTAAGTCAATCAGGAAAGAAGGCTGCTCACCAACAACAAGTAGGAGAGCCTGCGCTGAAAAGAAGGGAGGGGGGGAATAGTCAGTTCAGCGCAGACGGAGTCTTAAAGATCGTTGGAGGGGACTACAAACCTGGCCACGGGGCCCAAGAGAAAGGAAAAGAGCAAAGAAAGTTATTGTGGGGGAACAAAGTCAGTCGGAATGAGAGGCCAAAGCAGACTGACTCAACGCTGTATAGGAAAAAGTCCGATTTAGGATGCGGTCCTCTTCAAGAATTAGGCATAAACATTAACAAATCACTCCGAGGGGGGGAAAATTCCGGTATAATCAAATCAGTTCCGAAGTCAGTCCTATAAAAGCGAGAGAAAAATCAGGTGGAAGAGCCAAGTTGATTCGCCTGCAGGACATAACAGAGCGAGCATATGGGAGGAGGCATCGATGGGGATCAAGGGAAGAAATTAGAAGTACAGACGTACCAAGACACTCCTGCGATGGGAAGGAGAAGGGGGTGGGTGACGGCAGAAATAAAAGTCCCTTGGGGTTGGAGGGGCAGATAATACTAGAAGACCAACTGAAGACCGACTGCGCGAGGGTGAAATCAAATGGGTGAAAAGAAGGATGAGCGCTATTACTTCACTGATCTCAAAGACTGGGGGTTCAAGTGGGGGGACGGCCGCTCAGGATAGACGCGATGGGATACAATACGCGGGACGAGTCGACTCGTCCTCACCTTCGAAAAGATCGGGAATTGAAACCAGTGAAGGGATGCATTCAGCGCAGATTACTAAACAGCTCTTTCAAAATCCGAGGAGGGGCTCATTGCCTGAGACGAGGATTCTACTACAGGCTGTCAACGCCAACTATAATAAGAAATCGTCTGCGGCTCCATGGGGAGAATCTATTCGGAGAGACTATAGGCCATCTATAAAGGAACTGCAAAGGGGAGGAACTTTCTCCAAGGCGATCATTTCCGGTGGAATGTCGTGATCCACTCACGTCAGGGAGAGTAGGTCATTCGACTCACAAAGAAAGAGGTATCGTTGCACAGGCAACCTTTGTACAGAATTGAAGGGCTTTTCTGGTTGAGGCCGCGGGAAATACGGCTGCCGTGATGATATAGGTTTGTATAAGCTGCAAAACTGCTCTATCGTCCGAGCGAGGTAAAGGGGAAAATTGCTGTTGGGGAAGGACATCAGGGTCCTGTCGAAAGGGAAAAGGACCTTGCATGGCGGAATAGGGGGGGGAGGAAATCGGGAAGGAGATATCTACTACGAAGGGGGACGGGGGAGCCCTGGATTTCTGAAAAAGAAACGGCAGGGGGGGCCGAACTACGGCTGCGGGGATATCGACCTGATAAAGAATCCAACTCGGGGAGGATCATTTGCCTGAAAAACATGAGGGTCAACACTAGACAAAACTTGTTGGGCGAGAGGCTGGGAATATCCTGGTTTGTGAAGTGGACCTACCGCTCGAACGCGGGAGCGGGAGGAATATTCATCTGAACATGGGTCGGTTGGAAAAAGGCCGGGGCGGAGAGAGCTGTGAAAAGGGAGTATCTCTTCCGGCGGGATTTGACTACCAAACCATCTCTCGTGCCACGTGAGGGGAAGGGGAATGTTGAGGTCGGAAAATAAGCGCAGCTGGCCGGAATGGGACGAGATCGAGCTTATCGGGAAGGAAAGGAGTTTCGTATGTTCATAAGGGGAAAAAAGGGCACTAAATCAAAACCAAAAACGGCAACTTGACTACACAGTCAAAACTCTGTAGAAGAAGGGGAAATTTGGCGCAAACGGAAAACGAGGGTAGCTGTTAAGTGACTAAAGGGCAAAAATTAAGAATATCGGCGAAAAGAAGGGGAATGGGGTACCAGACAAGGGAAAAAGAGCCTCCACAAGTGATCAATTGCTCAAGGCTTAGGGCAGGCGAAATCGTAGGGAAGGGGGGAAGACCGCATTGATCAGTCGGGGGGACACTTTGCACCTCGGGGTGCAAAACCGCTACCGTCAGGCACAAAGAGGAAGAGAACGGGCTCCGGGAGAAGTCGGCCGTAGGCCGGTGAGGGAATAGTTGGGGTTTGAGCTGTAGAATAAAAGGTCGGAAGCCAAAGACGCGATCAGTCTTCCGTCAAGCATCTGCGTTAAGGGTTGGGCGCGCCCCAGTACTCTTAGGAAAAAGAGGAGAGGGGCGTCCGGCTGCGCGGTAAAGGGAAGGTACCTTGTAAGGAAGGCACTCAAGGCCGGAAAGAAGAAGACATGGAATATTTGACAAGTTGAGACGGTCCGTCATCCATAAAAAAGAAGGTTGGCTGGGTCGGATCGGAAAGGGAGAAAACGGTCCCACATTCGTTGCAAGGGGGGACCTCTCAGGGAAAATCCTACGGGAACAGAAGTCGAGTAGAAGTCCTCACCGCACAAACACATCTTTATTCTAATTCACCAGAGGAGGTGTCCTCGAGAAAAGGGGGAAGAACCTGGGGGACCGCCTCGTGAAAAATACATGGTAGAGAATTTTGGAGAAACTTCGCAAGGGGGGATAGGAAATCTGGGATCCTTTTCGATCGGTTTGTCGATCGCGCGGAGTCGAAGTATAAGAATTAAGCGTCCGCAGAGGCGACGCTCACATCCTATGGAAAGAGAAGAAAAGAAAGAAATAGATAAGCCGATCTCAGTAATCGGGGAAAGAAAAACTGACAGGGGGGGGTGAAAGAAATAGGAAGAAAGAGCAAAAAACGAGAGGAAGGACAATATTCGTTTCACTGGAGGAGGTAGTCGGTGAACGTTACGTGATGATAGCGGCGAGGCCCGAACAGATAGTCCCCATTTCGGGGGGGAGAATCTTTTGCTTACAGCGCATCTCTCTCGCTACGTACGTCAAGCCGGGACGGCAATCCTTCTACACCGAGAAATGCAGCTCAGAAGCACGTGCCAAGTGTACGAGCCAGGTCTTAGTACACCTGGTCAAGAGGGCGGTCCCCAGGCAGTCAAAGGGGGAAAAAAAACTTCGTAGGGAGGGAGGCCCCAGCCGATGGCTATTAGTTAGCGGGAGAGAGGGGTGGAGGATCCGTATCGCCTCAGCATTGGAGGACAAAGTCCGGATTTTCGGACTAGCGCGCAATCCGAATGTGCCCTGTACGGAAAAAAAGGGAGGGAGGGATGATTCTACGCAAGGAACAATTGAAAACTGCCTGCAGGGTGAGTGCGAGAACGGATTGCTCCTGGCCAAGGATAAAAAAACGGATTTTAAGAAACCGGAACCCATATTCCATCTGCTTTCCGAGAGAGGTAAATGTTCGCGAAAACGGAAAGAAGAGTCAGTCCGAGAATGACACGTGAAGCTGATCGAGGAAATCCGAAGTAGTATGACACTCAAACCAAGTATTGAACAAGAAAAGGCAGGCAAGACGGCCATTTAGACGGGAGAAGGGGGGGTGGGGCCTGGGAAGCGGGGTGCTGCAAATCTTCACCGAAAGCGAGAGGCCTTGCTGATCATGGAACGAGAGAAAAAAAAGGTGGCGCTACCTAACAAGGGGACGAGAGCAATTTGAAACGTGGCGGTCGGTTGAAAAGGAGGAAGTGAAACCATCAGAGATGCCGCGCCGGAAGAAGATACGGGCTTACGGTACTTAACAGTTAGAGGGGTCAAAGGCGCACAATTTTTAGGGGGGGTGACGTTTGGTGGACGGGCGGTTTAATCATTCGTGAAAAAGCCAGATTAACTAGAAGCACATCAGAAAAGCGGGAAAGTGCGCATAAAGAGGACTTAGTTCGGTCCCAATTCCGGCCAAGGCTCTAAAAAAAGGGGGAAGTACAACCTCGCTTCATGATGGAGTGGGGAAAGAAGAACAGTTGGGGGTATAGAAAATCCGGGCCGTCTTGGGGCAAGAAGCTGGACCAATCTTACTCCAGAGCAATTTTTCAAAAAGAAGAGGTAAGCCGTAATGAGCCGGGTTATGAACTTTCGAGAAAAAAAAATAATTGTCCCTTGAGCCAACAACTGCACGGGGAGCCAAAGGGAACTCAGGTAGTATCATGCCGAAAAGGGGGGAGGATTACAAAAGACGTTGGCTCAGAGGAGCGTCCCCACAGCACGAGGGAAGGATGCGCACGAAGGTCAATATTGTTGACAGGCAAAAACAGGGATCGTACGTCGAATAGTACTATTGGAGACGCTGGTGCGCGGGGAAAAAAAAAGAGAAGAAGAAAATCATGGCGATCGTACGAGAATGGGGACATTCCCCCAGAATCTCAGAAAAAGAAAGGAGGAAGGTCACCGGAAGAGTTATCAACAAAAAAGGGGAAGGGAAAGGCCAGCGAGCATTTGGGGGAGACTCGTCACGGAGGCAATACAGGGGGGTACGTGCCAAACTATCACGAGAGACTGGAAAAACCTACATGCGAATTAATTCTAAAAATTATGATGGGATCAAAGAAAAAGTGGCTAGATAACCGAAATTTGGAAAATTCTTTGTTGGAAGTGCACATTAAGCCGAAGGAGAGGGAATAGCTCTATCGAGGAAGAGTGAGCGGGGCGACGGAAAATCACGGAAGGGTTCAAGAAGGAGAGTTGGAACTCTAAAAAGGGTTGAAGTAAAGAGAAGAAGGCGTCGAAGCACTGTGAAAGGAAAAAGAGAGAAGGGGTAAAAAAAAGGAATGTGAGGAAAGCAAGGAAGCAGGCCGGCAAAGGATCACTTTATAATTCGGAAGGAGGAGTGTGATACGAAGATACCTCTTATGGGGGGGATGTTAATAAAGGAAAAATGATCCCAACCGGAAAAAAAAACAAAGGTAGAAGTATCGCCAACTAGGGGATGATGAGGACCCCCCTTTTGGGAGAAAGAAGGGGAAGAATTTAAATGCGGACCCGGTGAAGTTATATCATGGGCCATCAGAAAAGGGTAGAAAAGAGTGTTGGCGGTTCCAAAAAAAAGACTTACGGAGCCATCGAGGTGAAGTTAAAAGTATCGGAATTGGAAAATTTATATGTGGGGGGGGAGAGGAATAGGGAAACGCGAGGGGAATTCATATCGCACGGCAAAAAGGGGGGGGAGTGCACCCAGTCCGATCAAAAAGGGCGTCTAGGGGATCAAGCTTCGCTGAATAGGACCGGATCGTCGGAGAGGAAAACTTGGGGGGACCAGGAAAGAGAACTGGGGGGGAAGGGGAGAGGAAACCCACTTAGGATGGTTTTAAGAAAAAGATCATATGGTGGGGAAGGAGGTCACTAACGCTACTTCAGTCGGACTTTTGGGACCGGGATAACAAAACAGAATGGATATTGATGGGAAGAAGAACGCGCTATCCTGTAACCGGGGACGGGGAAAAAGGGGAGGTTGGGGGGGAAGTGCGTAAGAGAGCCTGGGCGGTATACTCAACGGCGCTAGGGGCAGGGGAAGCTAACAATATTTGATGTATTCCTTTCACATCACTGCGTCGAACTTATCAGGGAGATCAACAACAAAAGAAGAGAATAGAGGATAGGATCCTGAGATGGCCTAGGTCTAAGATGCATTCATTCGAAAGACTAAGGGTCCTTCAAAGCGAAGATCGGAATACAATACCTTGCGACAGGAAGAACAGCAGCCCCAAAGTAATTGTTTGGACAAAGGAAAAAGGAGATCATTCACGGAGGAAAGACAAGAAGTCTCCACAGCCCCAAAAAAGGTAAGGGAGAGTTCCTCCTGTCAATTAATTTCTGAATAAAGGGGGAAAAAGAAATGTGTTTCGAGTAAATTTCAAAAGGGGGAGGCATCCGGCAACAGAAGGTTCGGTACAGAAGGAAAAGTTAAAGAATCATTATCTGCAAACGGAGCGGTTTATTCAAGAAGGGGAGGAGTGGATTCGGGCGGAGAAACAAAACACTTTTACGGGGGGGAGAAAAAGGATGACATAGGAGCGGTCAGTTGAGAAAGGGAAAGACAATAGGGGGTCGATTGACCTATGGACCTCACCAAGAGAGGGGGCATCAAAAGCTTATGGTAGCCGGCAACACGAACTGATACAAAGGACCTTTGTTTATGTCACAGGGATCGTTAAAACGGAGCCAAAAGTTAAGCCGCAAAGGGGAAATTAAGTGGGGGGGGGAGTAACTGTGTACTGACATCTATTACTCTTAGGCTATCGACAAAGCGGTGGGGAAGGTCGGGAGAGAGGTAACTCTATGGGAGGGACAAATACGTAACGCAGGAGAGGGAGAACACGTCTGCAAAATCCAGTGAATATGAAGGAAGGGGTCGCGTCACCTGAGGAGAAGTGAATCTCCGCGAAAGTCCTCCAAGGGGGAAAGAGGGGAGATATTCTAACTTAGAAAGGGGAGGGGGAGCATAAACGTAAAATTGCAACAAGCCGTTACTAGGACGGCCTCCGTTTCCCGCTCACGTGGAGTATGCATCGGGCCCATGGGAGAAATCAAACATCTTAAGAAAAGGAAAAAAAGGGGTCGCCGAAGGCGAGCGGGCCGGGGAGAAGTAAGCCGTGATCCCCTCAGGAAAAAAAAGGAGGAAAATGCACTGGGGCGGCCGCAGGAAGGAGCAGTTTAAAAACTGAAAAAAGAAAAGAGTGACCCGTTGCTGGAAAAGGGGGGGGGGGGAGAAAAGGAAAGGGAAGGTGATAAGAAAAAGAAGTTGGATAAATCGAAATTACGAGAGCGATGGGTCGAGAGATGGGGGAGGAGAGTATTGTGCGGAAAAGGGCGGGGACACGGTGCAATTCCGGGGCCAATTCGAGGGCGCCCAAAAAAAGCGGACTATGCGGGAAAAAAGTTAAAAACTGGAAAGTAAAGGGTGACCGCGATCCCGGAAGAGGGTGCGTGGGGACAACATAGAATGCATTGAAAACGACAAAGCGGCCGACTTGGTATGCAAGAATACTAAGTGAGTTAACAGGGGACCTTGCAACGTGTTGTGAAAGCGGGGGGGAAAGGGGTTGAGAAAAGGGGCCGAAACAAAGAAGCGCTGGAATCTGGGGGAAGATGCTCTTAAAGGTGAAAAGGACGGAGGAGAATAGCTGGACTCAGAGTATCGGGGAAAGAGGGGATTTAAGACCCCCCAGGGGATAGGTGGAACACCCCCCCCCCAAACCCCCCCCCCCCCAACCCAAAAACCCCCCCCCCCCCCACCCCCCCCAAGAAGAAAACAGGGAAAGGGTTTCTGCTCCCGCCGCTTGCAGGGGGGGGGCCACTAAATCGAGCTTTATAATGAGTAGGGCGGATTGTATTAGGAAACGCCACGAATGATCAACAAATAAAAAAAAAAAAGAGGAAAAAAAATCTTCTATAGGGAGACAAAAGGAATGCGCTACTCCACTAACGGTGGGGGGCTATCAACCTTAAGAGAGGAGTCCCGCAGAAAAGACCGAGTTGAAAGAGCCGCCAGAAGGAAATCAATTGCTCAATCCTCGGGGAAATCGAAAAACGGTGCTGTTAGTTGAAAAGAAAACGTTCATTCTATCCACCGGGAAAGAGGAGGAGGGGATGAGTCGAAGGGGCAACACGGCCGCAAAAGATCTACTGCAATATTCGGTCGCGTAAAAAGGGAGGCAGGTCAACTACTTTGGGGTTGGGAGGGAAAACTAACGTCGCTTGGGCATATAAGAGACACGGTCCTCGGGACTTGAGGAAAGGGGGGTTTTGCATCCCCGGAAAGAGGGAGGAACAGAGGGCGGCCAGGCGCGTAATTCAAAAAAGGACGTAGTGGACACTTGTCCTAAAAAAGGCCGACTGGCCTCATCCGGAAAGGAGAGGTCAAACAAGTGTGAAAGAGAGGAAAAATCCTCATTGCAATCTCGTACAAGGGGAAAAAGGCACATGAGTGGGGGCGTGATTGACGAAGAGAAGGAAAAAAGGCGAGCATGACGAAGCAGGGAAGGAAACGAACCACCTCAAAACATCTTTAGGCAAAAAGGAAGTCGATGTGGTGGGAGGGGAAGGGGGACACAGAATGTTGAGACGCGACGTCTTCTGATAATAGGCTACGGGAAGAAGTTCTAAAAGGAGGGCAAGGCGAGCCTTTGAATAGTGGAAAGCGTGGGCGCTTGAGGGGGGGTAGGGGGGAGAGCGAATGGGATCTATCGCTGTAAAAAAAAGCTACAGTCTGGACTAGAGGGAAGGGATCAGACGATCTCGCCGCCGATCGAATTAAAAAAAAAAAAGACCAGTGAAACGAATATTTCTGCGATCACTAGCACAACAGATGAGTAGAGAGGGAAGAAAGGGGAAACGGTGGGATAGGGGGAGGGGGGGGGAGGTCTCAGAGTAATATGCAGAAATAGTTCGTATTGAGCATGTAGTACCCGATTCGGATGTGAGTAGATCAAAGCGCGAGCTGACGGTCTTGAGAAGCACGCCTTCCGAAACCGAGAGAAAGAAAAAGGGAACCGCCCTGCGGAAGGGACTCCAAAGAGAAAACCTGTAATTATCAGCACTACTATGTCGGGGGGGAAAATCGTGGAAAAGATAGTGTTAAAAAAAAGGAAAAAACAAGACGAAGATTATTTCCGGGATAGATGTGCTCGGAGTGGGGTGAGAAAAGAGGAGAAGAAAAAAGCACATTAGGGGAAAAACAGCAGCGTCAAATCATCAGGAAGGACGTGGGAGTTATACAAAAAGGGCCGCTGGGGAGAATATTGATTTCGAGGAAAGGAGGGGAAAACTTGAATTCAAGAAGGATGAGAGGAGCCTTCCAAGTGGGAAACAAAGAAGGGGTTGACCGCAGGGCAAAGCCCATCTTTCCATTAACAAAGGGGATGGTGCGCGCCCCCAAAACTGAAAGGAGAGAAACGGATGGGGGACGGGAAGCGGCCTCTGGATTCCCCAGGGAAGGTTAGGATGACAGCTCCAATAACGGGGAAAAACGGGTCAGGGCAAAAGAAGGCCCGATATTGAAGGAGCGATGAGGGGGAGGAAGTTTGGGGGTGTGGAAGGAAGAAGTCCAAGGGTTTACTGTGTGGAGTCGGGGAAAAGCGCGTTCTGATCAAATAAGAAAAGGGAAGGTTCCTATG
>Ga0179593_1522622_pt1 | contig 14705 bp, 19 predicted proteins | sample CZODoug2_1_08_16_FD_185931 | JGI IMG/M metagenome (GOLD analysis project Ga0179593, IMG submission 185931) | Vadose zone soil fungal communities from Angelo Coast Range Reserve, California, USA - CZODoug2_1_08_16fungal (PacBio error correction) | ecosystem: Environmental > Terrestrial > Soil >...
AAAAGCAAAAAATCACTGCTCCCTTTATAAAGAGTGGGGAGGACGAGGTTTTTTCGCCAAAAAGTGGGAGGGGGGGGGGGAGGTAGGGGTATAGCCAGAAACGGCGAAGGGGAAAAAGGAAGGATAACTAATGTTAAAAGCTCAGCGAATAACGCATTTTTGCCGGAATGGTTGCGAGTTAAGCCTGCCGGTTGACCACGAACAGGAAGGAGACCCAAGGAGGCAGGAATATGGGAGTATGAACCCTAGTGAGCGAAGAGGGGGGAGGCGGGGGGAAAGGTGCTGGGCCGCCCGGCCAAATGGCCTCCTTAAAATGTTGGAGGGGGTTGACATCACGGGGAGACCAAACGGCGATGCCCCTCGAATTTGCTGGGGGGTGTTGATGGATGAAATCAGTCCGCCGGGTGTGCAACTCCCTGGAGGTGGGGGTGGATCGAAGGTCGAGTCAAGGCCGATAAGAAAGCGGGAAGGTGATCGAGTCGGCGGGGGCGGTTTTGAAAGGGACAAATCCAAAAGCGGACCCCGCGGGGAAAAGCCAGACGGGCATGGGCTTTGATCAAGAAAAAAAAAATGTCTTCGTGAATACCAAAGGGGGGGTTTGGGGGAAAGGGAAATGAAATCATGACGGAGTGAACAACAAGGCGAGAACGCTGTCGTGAAAGGGCAGGGGAAAAGAGTTTCCCGAACCAATGTGGAAGGAAAAAAAGACCGAAATGAGGACTAGGGAGAAAGGGCAGAAAATGCCCAAAAAAACCCTTCCGAGCAACGGACCTAAAAGGAAGGGGGAGAGCCTTTGATGTCTCCTCCAAAAAAAAGACGGGAGGACGCTAAGGGGGTGCTGGGATGGGAAGGACCAGTGCAAAAGGGGAAGGAGACAGGGTAATCGTGTAGGCCGCCGGAGGCTCGCCCCTGTTTCTCACAGGGGGCATTATCGGGGTGAAATAGAAACTTACACTAGCAAAGCTACTCTAATAAACAAACCTGCCGAGGGGAAATGGACTACGCCTTCCGGACTTCCTTTGGAGGGAAACGACATCAAGGAGCGGGCACTGTCAGAGACCATGATCGGGGGAATAGCATATTCCTGGGGTACAGGGGAAGAGGGGAAAGTTGAGGGCAATAACTAAAAAAAAAGATTTTTGACTTAAAGGAGAAAAAGGAAACAGTACCGTTGATTCATCAGGTCAAAGGAAAGAATCGTACTTATAAAATGAAATCCTTTCGCGCCAGAAAAAGGAGTGATTCGCCTTGTAAGGGGGGAAAAAGGGGGAGGGGGGAGCGCCAAAACAACGCCACTGGGAAACGAGGTATGCCCCCCGGCGAGGGCCTGGAAAAAAAGGGAATCATCCGGCCGGCACGGTCCGGGGGCGACCGTCTTGGCCTAGGGCTTGAGGGGTCGGGGGAGGCAAAGTTGAAACGGGAGAGTTCCGTCCTTTCCCCGTTTGCCAGGAAGGCAATCAAAAAAAGAACCGGTTATTGGATGTCCAATGGGTCCTGCCCCAAGGGGGGAAAGGTGTCTGAAGTGGTGGAACTTTGGGCCTTGTTGTTTCCCAGAAGAAACAAAGGGAACTCGTAAAATGTTCAACGGACCGAAGCCGGGGGGTGTTTCCTATCCATTCGTTCCTCAGGGGGGGGGTAACGGTTCAGGGAAAAAAATCGAGAGGAAAAAAGCCCGGAAAGCATGGCTGGCTGTGAAACTGTATGGGGAAAAAAAGGAAGGTTCAAGTCAAAAAGGGTTTATCCCTGGGGTCTAGCGGGAATTCCTCCGGGGTGGGAAAGAACCGTGCTGGTGAAAAAATTTAAAAGAAAAAACCGATATGGGGGGCCATTGGAGGGGCAGACTGCCCCCACCTCAAAATCTTGGAGAAGGCGGTTGCGCCTCCCGTCGCTGAATGTAGAAGGCCAAGGGGGTGATCCTCTGAGAGAGGGGAATCCCCCGGGAGGTTGAAAAATCCCCTGTTTTATGGGCACCGCGAGTCGTCCACTATCATGGGGGGACGCCTTGGCTGGGCCAGGAAAAAGTTCATGTGAAGCCAGGCAGGGGATCTCAGGGATGGTCAAGATCCACTCGGGTACAAGATTCCACCTCATGGGATTCGCCAATCCGCAGAAGAGGACAGATCTGAATAATTTTAAGGATCACGAAAAACGGCACCCGAAAACTGGGCTTCCCATCGGGCCACCTTAAAAAATAAAAGAAAGGACGATTGAAACAATCCCGCATATGGACATCAGGTAAAACGTGGGAAATGAAGTTATCCGTACCTTCCTCGTGATGGGAGAGGGTGAAAACGCAAAAAAAATTTAAAGGGGGGGAACAGGGTGGTAGTTTGGGAGGAAACTTTCTTACCTTACCCCATCACCCGTGACCCTCGTCCCGTGTCGTTTGAAAAAAGGGGGGGGTTCGATTTTGGGAATAGTGAAGTTTAACATCACCCATCAAGAGGCCCAAGGAGGAGGGTCAGGTAAAAAAGGGGCGCGGAAAAGGGAGTCTGGCGAAGGCATATGGCCGAGGCACTCCCCAAAATGAAAAAAAAGAACCTGGAACAACGATAAGATGAGCACTTTGTGGCGAAAAAAGGAGGGGGGTTGGAACCAACGACCCCAACTAGTGCCAGGCTCGTCTTGCAGGTACAGTCGTCGCAAAAAAGAAAAAACCGGTCCCCTGCATGAGCGAATGATCGATTTTGGAAAAACGGAGTGGCACAAAAAAAAAACTGGGAAAACAAGAGGCAATAGGTGATGCACTGGGGGAAGCCAGGTTTTTCAGGTGCAGGTTGACTTTCCAGAAAAAAGCCCGAAGGGGAAACCCCCAAAGGGAAGTCAAAAAGGGACACATGGGGGGCTCGCACGCGTTTAAAAATATAGGAACTAACAAATGCAAAAAAGAAGAACGAAAAAACTGGGGGACGGGACAGTTTCGACTCAGCAAAAACAAAAAAATCGCCATTGCCGACCCCCGTCTTCAAAAATAAGAATAGATCTGAAATCTTCGGCCTTGGGGTAAAAAGGGCGAAAGGTTGTGACCAACCGTGGGACAGCCGGCCTTTTGGTAGACCGAGGTAGGTTAGGGGACGAAAAAGGGAGGCTTATCAACATATCCATTATGAAACAACAAGAGGGGAAAAGGGGAAAGGAGCAAATAGTTGTTGGGGCGGGGGTCAAATTTGACGGGAAAAGGAATACACCACGCGGAGGGCGTCAAACTTTAATAAACGCCCGCTCCAAGAAAGAAGTCTACTTGAAAAAAATGAAGAGCCATCTGCCATTTGTGGCGAGCGCGGGGGAAAAGAGAAACAATCGTTTCGAGGTCTTAATTTAAAAAAAATGTGTCGAGAAAAACCCAGAACAACGGCGCAAGGAAACCTGGGTTTCCGTCCCAAGCGAGGGCCGGGCAAGTGCCAGGGGAAGGGAGGGGACAGAATGGCGCTGAAATGTGTAGAACCAAGGGGGGAAGCTGTGTTGGGAGCAATTTTGTCGGGGGACGAACTGAAACGCCAGGAAGATAAAGGGAAACCGCGACAAGGCAGTGTTGTGCTTGGATGGAACAACGCATGCGCCGGGCCCATCCAGGAGGGGGGTGTGTAAAACCTTGCCGGAGAAAACGTCTTTAAATCGGAGTTCCCAGGAAGATGTCGGGGGAAAAGGAAGGGAGGACCACCGGTCTCCATGCACACGCGCTGAACGCGCAGTATGGACGAGACGTCCGCGGCGTGGCCAAAAGAGGGGGCAAACGAAGTTTCAGAAACTGGCGAAGGAGAAATGAATTGTCGGGGTGAAAAAAAACCTGGGAACTCGAAGGATCCCCTTCCAAGTGGCAATTTGGGCCACCAGAGAGAAAAGCAGAACAGTGAAAAAAAAAGCCATGCCGTTGACAGGGGAAAGGCGAGTGCATCGAAATCTTGGGGACAAGGGCGATGCGGCAAGGGGGAGACAGCACAAAGTGTGGGGGCCAAGTCACATAAGCTGCCGTATTCGGGGGGGGGGGGGGAGATCAGACATGAGGGAAAAAGGGACCAAGCCCCGATGAAAAGCAGGGTTGATACGGAGAACAAACCTGAAAGGATAAAACCGGGCTTTGAAATGAAATCGTGGCGACCGGGAAAGCGGATAGTGGAAAATGAGAGGCGCGGGAGACCCATAAAATGGGGAGGGAACAACGGCGGGGGGGGCGCCGCCAGACAGCAGCAACTTTGAGATTAAAGGGGGCCGGCGGTAGCGCCACCCGAGCCCAAAAAAAGCGATGGCGTCCGATAAATGGGAACAAATATCGGGCAGGAAAGGAGTTTCAACGCAGGTAAACGTCAAAAGAAGGCCAGCCGACTAGGAGGAAAAAAAAGAGACAACGACGAAAGGATTATTCCCTAGGGGGGGTTTCAACAAGAAAAAGGTCCACGTTGTCGCGAGACGAAAAAGGAAGCACATGGCTAGAACCACACGACCCAATCGTGAACAAAAAGGGAGCCGGAAGGCGTGGCAAATTTTCCCTGGGAGAAGGAAGAAAAAAAAGCCAAAATGACACAGAAGGGAAGTAGCGAGCCCAATGCCAGGGGGGGGAGGTTGATGGCCCTCAGAAAAGGGACAATCGCCGGGGAGAAACCATGCCCATCGCGAAGAGCGCGGGGCCAGCAAAGCCGGCGCCTGGCCGATCTTCAGGGGACGGCCGCGACATCCGGGGACGGGTGACAAGAATTGCGTAGAGAGAGACACCCCCCTCCACTGTGAGCCGGGTTGTCGGCAGCATGAACGATAGGGGGGGATATTACGAGGGAATCAACCACAGGGAGTAACCGGTGATTCAAAAGCTTGTGGGGAGTTGGATGGGGAACCAAATACGATACTGAAACAAAGGGCTATCCGGTTGTGCGAAAAGACTCCCTGAAGCCGGGGGGATGCAAGGGGGGGGGGTGTGGAGGGCAAAGAAAAGGAAAGCAGTCCCCGATTCCATGATCAACGAAGGAGGGGGGGGGGGTCCTTCGAGGTCCTTCAGGGGATCCGGGTGGGTGAAAGCTAAGGGGTATCGGCGAAACTCGCCGGAGCGAGAAACAAACGATACCGAGCCCTCAATTTTAAGGAAGGGAATGAGTTCCGTATCGCGGCAGGGAAGAAGCTCCAACCACCGGAGTCCTGGGGGGACATCACGATTTTTCAGGAAGACCAGGTTGCGCTTAATGGGTGGGGGGGGGGGCACTGCAAAGGGAAGAGAATAGTCGATTTTTCAGGGCAACCCAAAGGGGGAGCTTTTCTTCCTAAAGCCTTGTCTACGCAGAGTGGGGGGGGGGGTCCTTGGAGGCATAATTCGTGAATAAGCCCCGGTGACAAGCGGGGGGGGTGGAAAAAGGACAAGAAAAAGATGTCCGCCGCTCAAACCCTGGGAAGCGAAAGGCAGCTTCACGCGGGAAAACCACTGGGAGGGGGAACGCGAAACTCAACTAGAAAAAAAATCATTTGTCGCCGGTATCAACCCTTCCTTCGATCACACCCAGAGGCGGTGAGCAGGGTGCCAAGAAGAGAGGGGTCATCCAGAAAAAAAAGCGGGGGGGTGGATCGCCGTCGTACTGGAAGAGTCCCGGGGGGAACAAAAAACGTAAGGAAAGGCCATGGCCGGGAACGGTCGCAGGAGATCAAATATTAAAAAGAGACAGGAAGGTTCATACGCATGTGGGGGTGGCGCCTGCCCTTCGTGGTCCGAACGAGATCCGCAGTCCCGTGGACATGTCGACCAAAGTCGGGTAGTGCAAAACCGGACCAGAAAGCAATGGAGAGTTCAGAAGGGGGGTAATGGAGGAGGGGGGGGAGATCTTGGCAGTCAGCCGGCGACAGAGGGGGGAACCGAACGCAAAACACTTCTTTTAAGGGCGAACCACGGGGGTGCGGGAGAGAACTTCAAAACAACAACACAAAGGGGGGGAAGGGGAGTATATAAATCACCAAGCAACTCCATCGGCGAAAAATGAAAGAGTGGTCGTTCTCGTTTTTCAGCCAAAGAAGGGTAAGCGAGGACATAGTCGCTAGAACCTCTAGATTACCCGAATGGTATAAGGGTACCAAGCTAAGGAGCCAGGGGGGGGAGACACCTAAACTCAGGATGGAGAAGCCAAGAAAGACGGATGCTTCAACGTCACATTATCCCAACGAAAGGGAAGCAAAAAAATATCAGGACCCGGAGGAGCGAATATTGGGGGGCAAGGTTGCCTTGGCCAGGACGGCATGGCATTGTCCATAAAGGAGTGGCTGGTGCAGCGACGAGGAAACGGCGATTACCACAAAACGGGGACTGGGTTTGGGGGTATTATGTGCAACAACTTACCGGGGGTGCAATGAAAGTAATCGTGGGTTGTGAATCGGAAGGGGGGGAAAGGAAGGCGATTGAAGAAGGCCGATCGCAATGATCTCGTCGCGGGGGGAGACGGGCACACGATTATGCCCGCGGGGAAAGAGCAATAGCTGATACTGGGCAAGGGGGGGATTTTGAAGCGCTAAAGAGGAGGTGATGAACTTACCAACGGCCTTTGGGGTTGACCGGGGAAGGAGTTTACGAAAATGCCTTTACAAAGGACCCACCACAGGACGCCCTGCAAAGAACCAAGGTCTCGGAAAAAGGGACCTAAATGCCACCTGGTTCGCAGCCATAGGTGAGGGGAAAGAAAGAAAAGATGGGAAGGAAGAGGAAAACACCCTTTCACCCGGAGCAGCAAGGCCAGAAAAGCTCCCCTTTGTGAGATAACTAACCGAAACGAAAAGGGTGTAAAGGGAGAGCTAACACGGGGTCTAAGTCAAAGAAGGCCGTTCAACGGCGAAGTTTCTCGTTGCCTCGGGGGACTGCAGAAAAAAAAAGCCCTGCCTCGCGAGGGGGTCTCCAGCCAAAAGAACCACAGAGACTACGAATCACTAACGCTAATTCTGAATGAGGAATGCTAGGCTTACTGATACCGTAGAGGGTACTTTTCTACAATCCAAAGGGAGTACCCAAAGGAGGAGAGACGTTGATACGCCACAGTGCCAAGTCCATAGAAAAATGTGGGGGGGGGGGGGGGACGGAAATCGATATCTTTTCATAACAGGAACAATCCAGGGGTACTCAAAAAGGGGATTGGGACTCATAAAGGGTCGTGGACATGAAAAATCAAATAATAACAGAAAGTGATTTACAAGTCGGCCACGAGACAACAAGGGCTGAAGTGGTTGAGAATGCTCGTGCAAGAGGGTAAACCGGGGAAAAGTATGAAAAAAGGCTGAATCCTCATCGCGGAAAGGGGGGGAGGAGCGGGCGCATTCTTCCTAAAACGAGGGTTGACTGGCGATGGGCAGGGTCATAAGACTGTCCTAAAGCCAACAAAACTCGTAAGAAAAACCTGGGGGGGATCCGAATGTGTCACCTTAACAACGTTCAGCCTGGTAATAGAATTGCAACGAGGGGAAACAGGTGGGACCTGAAAAAAAAGAAAAGGGAGGGGCAAGAAGCACTCAGAAAAACTTTTTCGGAAAACGATTCACCGGTGGAGATCCATGCCAGTGCCATCCCCGGTACCGGTGAAGTTCAAGGGGGAATATTGAGGAAAGAAAAACAGCAACATAAAGGGTGGGAACACCCCTTGGTATATCAGCTGTCCTAAAAAGGCTGTTGTTGTTGTACGCCCTTCTTCTTCCACGGCTCGTTTTCTTGACGGCAAGGGTGTAAAACGCTTTAACGCTCCTGATCATTCTCGGGCGGACGTCCCATCTTCGGGTTGGGCTCAGTGTGCGCGAAGCCTCGCCATTCTAAAAGTCTCGACTGGAAGGAGGATGCTGTACCTACCGTCACGTCGGAATAAAACCCTTTAATTTAGAATGGGGAGGGGAAAAAACCAAAATATCCAAGGAGGAACCTTTTGCGACCGGGAGCCACGATCATTTGGGTAAGCCAAGCTGGATATCATTCTTTGGAACGTCGGATCACGACGGGAAAAACACACGGTTCAGTGGTGCCAAGGACAAAGGAGAATTCGCACCTCCGACGCTACTAAACAGAAGGGGTGTGCCAGGAGGGACACATTAAATCATGAACTTACTCTCCAGACAGGCTGATAGAAGAAATTCCGATTGCATCACGCCTAATGGGGATTCCAAACCCCGCTGTAAAAAAAAAGGGGTGGTTGTAAAAAACCCCCCCCCAAAAAAAAAAGGGGGGGTACAAACTGAAAAAAAAAAACCCCCCCCCCCATTTTTTTTGTTAACCAAACCCCCCTTCGATTTTGGGGGAATCGGGGGGGGGGGGGGGGGGGGTTGAAAACGCCAAATTGGCAACCCCCCCCGGGTGCCCCCCCACCGTTGTGTACATCCACGTGGGTTTTTTTTTGGGTGGGAATGGCCCTGGTCCAACCGCCCAGTTTTGTTTTTTGGCCAGGGCAACCAACAAACTTTTGGGCCCCTTGGTAAAACCCCCCCTAAACCGTGTCACCCACCAAAAAAACCAAAAAATGGTTTTTCTTCCGAAAACTTTGCCCAAAACCGGGGGGGAAACAAAAAAAGGAGTTGGTAAAAACTTGTTTTTTTTTTTTCAACCCAACGAGTGGGTTGTTTTTTTTGGTGCACAAAGGGCAACCGGCCCCCCCTTTTTTTGGGGGTGGGGGTTTCCCCAAAATTCACCCCCATCGGGGAAAACCCAGTGGGAACCCGGGGAATTTCAACCCCGGTTCCCCCCCACGTTAAACCCCTTGGGGGGTTCTTTGTTTCCTGGGGGTCATCCCAAAAAAAAAAAACCTTTGTTTGTGGCCCGGGTGTTATGGTTAGGCAGTTCAAAAGGTGAGTCCCCAGCCTGTGGGTGGGTCCCCCTTTTAATGACTTCCAAACCAACTGTGGCCCCAAAGTCCCCTTTATCCCACCCGCAACGATCCCCACCCCCTCCCCCCCAAAAAAAAACCGGGGGTTTGGGTGAACACGGGAATGGTTGCCACCTTGTTTGGGGGGGAAAACCCACCCCTGGGGGTTGAAAAAAAAACACCAACCACTTTTTTGGGGCCCAAAAATAACAGACTTTTGTCTCACCCCACCAGGAGAAGCCGGAACCCACCAACAATTGGGGGTTTTCCCTGAGACCCCCCCTGAACCGGGTTTTTTTTTTTTTTTTTTGGGGGACTTTTTACCCACCCCGGGGTTTAACCCCCAAACCCCCAAAAACCCACCCCAGAATTGGCACCCCCACCAGAAACCCCCCGAAAAAAAAAAAAAAAAAAATGAAGTAATTGGGTTGTTTCCCCTTCCCCCTAACAAAAGATGGCTGCACAAACAATCCACCAATTTTACCAAAAAAGCCCCCCCCAAAAAAAAAAAAAAGGACAGTTGTTTTTTTTTTTTCCCCCACCCCCCACCCAACGTGGGGCCACAAACCCCCACCCCCCAAAACCCCCCCTCCCCCCCCACCAAACCAAAAATGAAAAACCAAACCTTCATTGTGATCCATGTTTTTGGGTTTTTTGGGGGGGTTTCCCCCTTTTTGCAGTTTTTGTGTGGGGCGAAGTTTGAACATTTAAAAACCCACCCACACGTGTTGGGGGTTAAACCCCCTTCCGTTGGCAACACAGAACAACAGTGGCCCCCCCCCCAACCCCCTTTTTTGGAAAAAACAAACCAGGTTCAAGAAAAAACCCCCCCAAAAGACCAACTTCGGGCCCAAAAGGGGTTTCTTACAAACAAAAAAGGGGGGTTTTTTTGGGGGGTAATCCCGTCCCCACCAAAGTTTGTTTTGGGGGTTTTTTTGTTTTGGGGGGTCCATGTTTCACCTTTCCCAAACCCTTGGGTTTTTCCCTTTTGGTTTTTTTTTGTTGGTGGTTTTTTGTAAAAAAAAGACCCCAACCACCCACCCCACCCGAAAAACAGGGGTACCCAAAATCCCCCGACCACCAGGCCCTTGGGGAAAAAAAGGCAAAAAAAAAAAAAAAACCGGGGGGCCAAGGGGGCAAAAAACACCCCGGGGACGCAATGGGTTTTGTACTTCCCCAACACTTTTTGGAAACCCTCACCCAAGAAAAGAAAAAACAAAACAAAAAACCAGAATGCCCCCAATTTTGTTTTGTTGGTTTTTTTTTTGTTTTTTTTGTGGACATCAGCCCCCGGCAGCCAAACCGGAAAAACAACAAAACACCTTTGGGTTTGGCTTGGGCCCGGGGCTAACCGGGGTTTTCCCAATGGGACGGCCCCCCCCATCCCCCACGCCCACAGGGAGCACACCGTTGCCCCTGCTTTTTCCAAAGAAAAAGCCTTGTTTTTCAAAAAAAAGCAACCCTTGACGCTTTTTTGGTTTAAAAAAAAAAAAAAAACCCCCGGCACAATTTTTTTTTTGTTTGAGGGGGCCGGGGGGGGGTGTGGGGGGGGGGGAAAGCCCAAAGGGCCCAAAGGTGTTTTTTGTGTTCCCACCCCCCCAATCACCCGTTTTTTTGGTGGCCCCCACGGGGAACAAAGGGGGTGGGCACACCCACAGTGTGTTTTGGGGGGGGAAAAGAAAAGTTGGTTTGTTAACCCCCCCCGGGGAAAAAAAACAAAAAGAACCGAAGGTTTTTAAGAAGCCCGAAATACAGGGGTTCACCCCCCGAAAAAGAAGGGGTAAAAGACCCAAAAACCCAAAAACTAAAAAACATCCCCTCCAACAACACCAAAAAAAAGGTAAAAAAAACAACTGATGAGGAGGAAAAAGAAAGAAAGAAGATTAAAATTGGGGTTGGTGGGGGTTTTTTTGTTGTATAACCACACCTGGGGGGAGTTGCAAAAAAAAAAAAAAAAAAAACCCTTGAAAAATTGGTTCACAAGGGTCTCGTGAAAAAACACCACGAGCAATTTCCAACAAAAAAACCGCCCCCACACCGCCCTGTTGACGGGGGAAAAAAGTTTTTTAAAACCCACCCCACTGGGGCCACCACCCACCCCCCCCACCCCCGGAGGTGTGGGTGGTGATGGGGGACCCAAACAAAAAAAGGGCCCCCCGAAATTGAGAAAAAAAAAAATTTTGATTGTGAACCACACACCGGGGGTAACCCCCCCCCACCAAAAAACAACCCAAACCCAGTGGCCCCCCCCCTGTGTGCCCACACGAAAAACAAACAACAAAACCAAACCAAGGGTTTTTGAAAAACAAATGCCGGCCCCAACAAAACACACCCCCAAAATGGTTGGTTTGGGTTGGTGTTTTTTGGTTTTTTTTTGTTTTTTTCCGCGGGGGGGGGTCCCCGGTGGTTTAAAAAAATTGGGGTGGGTTTCAAAAAAAAAAGAAAGTCCCCGGGGGAAAACCACCGTTTTACCCCCCAGAAAAAAAAAAAATTCCCAAAGGAAGGGAAAAGGAACACCACCCACCACCCCCATTTCCCCGGTTTGGTTTGTGTGGGGCCAAAAACAAACCGTGTTTTTTTTGGCCCCCCCCCAAAGAACAAAAAAGCCGGACAAAAACCCAAAACGTTTCACCCCGGGGGCACCCGGTTGGAAAAAAAACCTTTGGGTGAAAAGGAAAAGAAAAAAAAAAAAAAAGGTGGCACCAAGGGGGGAAAAACTTTTGGGGGAAAAAAAAACCCCCGTGGGTTTTGGTTAGAAACAAAAAGGACACAACGGGACCCTTTTTGTTGGTGAAAAAAAAAACGGGGGGGAAGCCCCCCAAGTTGGGTGTTTTTTTTTGTGGGGGGTCCCTGTGGGTTCCCCAACCACGTAAAAAAAAAAGGACCAACCGGTTTTTTCCCCCCCACACAAACCCCCCCCCAAAAAAACAAAACCCCCCCCCCAAGGCCCCCAAAAAAGAAGGGAAAAAGGGAAAAAAATGCAAATGAAAAATAACACCCACCGCAGAACTCAACCCAAGAGTCAAGGGGACCCCCTTTTTGGTTTGTGGGGGGGTTTTGGGGTTGGGGTGGGGGGGTTTCCCTTTTTTTAAAGAAAAGGGGGTGGGGGCAACAATTCACCAAAAAGCAGGCTCCAAATACCCCCCCCAACTTGTTTGGAAACAGTGGAGTTTTGCCCGGTGTGTTTGGCGGGGGGGAGGCGTTTGGGGGTGTAGGGGGGGGAAAAAAACCTAAGTCGTGGTGTGCCCCCACAAAACCTTTGACCAAAGTTTTGGGAAAAGGAGGGGGCCCCCCTTTTTGTGTATCAGGGGTGTGCGGTTTTTTTGTTTTTGTTTTTTTTTAACCAGGGAAAAAAAACGTTTCCCCCTTGTGTGTATTAAAAAGAATACCCCCTGGTTTCCCAAAAGAAAACAAACCAAAGAAGCCCAACCCAATGTGGGGCCCACCAAATTTTTTTTCAAAACCCCGGTCCCCCATTGGCCCACGAACCACCTTCCCCCCCACCCAGTCTCCCCTTTTTGGTTGGTTTTTGTTTTTGTTTTTGTAAAAAAAAAAAACCAAACACCCTCCCCAAAAAAAAAAAACCCCTGCCAAGAAAAAAGTGGGGGTTGATTTTTTTTTTGTTTTTTGAGGGGTTTGTTTTTTTTCTTTTGTTATGATGGATTGTTTTAGTTTGGTTTTTGTGGGGGGGGGGGAACAATGGGGCACATAGGAAACAAATAAGGGAAAAACCGTGCTAAAAACCACACCGGGGGGAAAATAAAAATGGAAGGGCAAAAACCCCCAAGCCCCAGGGGGAAAAAAAACATGCCCCCAAGGTGAACCCCCAAAAAAACCAACCAAGATTTCACCGTAACCGGGTGTTATTGTGTTTTTTTTTTTTTTTTTTTGTTTTTTTTACAAACAGGACACCAAAACGGGGGAAAAAAACCCCCCCACCCCCCCGGGGGGTGAAACGGAAGGGAAAATGGGTGTTTGTAGGGTGGTTTTTGACAAAGTGGGAAACCATTTTGAAAAAAAGTTTCAAAAAAAAAAAAAAAAGACAAAACCCCGTGACAAAACGGGAAAAAAACAAACCCCCCCCAAAAAAAAAAAAACAACACAACCACCCCCACCGGGACCCCCTGTTTTTTGGGACAACCCCAACAAAGGGTTGGTGTGGAACAAAAAAATTTTTTGGGGGCCCGTGGTTTGTTTTTCCAACAAAAAAAAAAAAAAAACAGTCCCCAATTTAAAAAAAAGGAAAAAAGGTTTCGTGGGGGGGGGGAAAACAAAAAAAATTTAACCAAACCAAAAAGAACCGGCCATGGACCCGGGGGGGTTGGGGGGGGAAAAGCCCCACCCCCCACAAACCAAAATGCCACCCCACCACAGAGGCAGGCTTTTGGGGGGCCCCCAAACCCAAAGTTGGTTTGGGGGAGGGCGGGAAAAGGTTTTTCCCCCTTGGTTGGGAGAAAACAAAGCCCCCCCACCCCACAAGGATGGTGCCCTTTAAAAAGTTGACTCCAACCAAAAAAGACCCCCCGTATCAAGCAACCCCAAACCAAAAGACAAAAAATGGTTTGTTTTGCACTACGGCCTGCCACCCGGTGGCAAACCCAAACACAAAATGAACCAGGTTTAAACCCCCCCAAGGCCCCGTTGAAAAAGGGTGACCAACCGAGAAGAAAAAACGTTGGGGGAAACGTGAGTTGGTTTTTTTTTGGGGTGGATTCCATCCTTTAACCCCCCCCCAAAGGCCCGGGGGTGGGGGGGACCAAAAAAAAAAGTTTTGGGCAAACCCCCAAGAAAAGGGTTTTTTTTGCACCCGAAAAATTTGGGAGGGGGGGGGTGTTCCGAATGAACCCCACCCGTCCCCCCAAAAAAGAAAGAAAAGAAAATTTTTTCCAGACCGCCCCCACCCAAAAAGGTTGGAAGGTTACAAAAAAATTGAAAGGTGGGGGGGGTCACTGGAACCCCCAGGTTTTTCAACCCCCCCCCCCCCCCAAAATGGCCCCCCCCAAACCCAGAAACGGGAAAAAAAATAGTTTTGGGAAAAATGCCCTAACCAAACCACGAAAGCACACCCCCCAAATTAAAAAAGGGTGGGTACCACACATTTTTTTCCCAGCCAAAAAAAGGGGCCCAAAGGGTTGCCCAAAGTTAAAGGGGTCCGGGGCACCAAAAAAAGCACCAGCCAGCCCACCGCCAAAACCCCCCCTTTTTTGCCCCCCCCAAAAATTTGGGGGAAATTGTGGGACCAGGGACGGGATCAACAAGCACCCCCCAAACAAACAACCTTGGTTTTCCCCCCCCAACCAAACCACCCTTGTATGAAAACCCCTCCCCCCCCCCCACATATAAAGAACTAGATTGTGGGGGGTGGTGTGGGGGACACCCACGGGGGAAATTGGGAAAACCCCGACCCCCGCCCCGAAAAAAAATACACAAAGGAACTCCCCTGACCACGACGACCCGGAAATGGACGGTTTTTTTTCAAACCCCCACCACCCCCCGAAACCGTCCCACGTTGTTGTTGTGGTGAACCCCGGAAGTAACGGCCCACCACGACAGCCTACGGGTTGGGGGGGGTAAAAACGACCCACCCCCACGCCCCCCGAGACCCCGCCCCCCCCTGTAAAAACAAAAAACGGGGGGAACAAAAAAAGAGGGCCCCTTAAAACCCACAATGGGGTTGGGTTTCCCGATTGGGGTTGCCAAAAAGAAAAGGTGGAAAAAACCAGGGGTGTTTGTTTTTGAATTTTGAAACTCCCCAAACCACCCCAAGGGTTTGGTTTCCAACAGAGAACATCACACATCCCACCAGGATGGAAAGACCAGGTTTTTTTGTTGGGAAAAAACCCCGGGGCCGGAAATCGGAAAAAAACCACAAAACAGCAAAAAAGGAGACCCCCCCCCCCCACA
>Ga0179593_1539620_pt1 | contig 14705 bp, 21 predicted proteins | sample CZODoug2_1_08_16_FD_185931 | JGI IMG/M metagenome (GOLD analysis project Ga0179593, IMG submission 185931) | Vadose zone soil fungal communities from Angelo Coast Range Reserve, California, USA - CZODoug2_1_08_16fungal (PacBio error correction) | ecosystem: Environmental > Terrestrial > Soil >...
CCGCCTCCAAAGTCAGACGGATTGAAGGGAGAAGAGTTGCTCCTACTCCCTGAAGAGAGGGCCACAGCACAGCAAGTATCGCGGACGAAAAAAGCGGCTTGGCTTCGGCCCCTGGGGGTGATCAGCGGAACCTCATAGAGAGAGGCATCCCCCCCTCCACATGCCGGAGGGAAGGGGCAAGAAAACTTTTAGAGGAGGTATATGGAAAGAAGTGAAAAATGATATCAACCATAGTGGGACCCTAGAATTTGTGGGGAGAGGGGCCTATACTCGAAAACCGGATTCAAAAAAGCGACCAACTTAGACTATGGGTCTTGTCATGGGGGAAAAACGGGCGGAACCTTGGGAGGCTTGCAGGGCATGAGGTATCTCCATCAGACTAAGGAGGGGGAGTGAGCTGCAGGGGGATTCCTCACAGGCATTATGGGGACTTTATTAGCTGTCTCTGAATGAATCTTGAAGGGGGCGTCCTAGATGGCATCGATTGAGTTTAAGGGGGTGAGGGAAAAGGGCTCGTATAGAAAGAAAAAGAGGTTTTTTTGCACTATACGTCAAGGGGTTTCTCCCGTATGGCCTATCACCGCATCTCTAATGAGAAAAGGAAGAGAAATTACCATTTTTTTTCCTCAGGGGGAAGGGAATGCCAGAATCCGGATGGAAGGGTCCAGATTAATCCATCGGTTTACATGGGGGCACTTCCATTCAAAAAAAGAGTAAGCTGCCAATTCTACCGGGGAAGTTTCTCGCTCAGAGCTGGCTACCAGATAAAACTCCCTGAAAAAGGCTGGAACACCTTGAGGAGGGGGAGGGCTCTCAACTTCCCGAGAGGGTCCCTGCCGCAGGGGGAGCCTTCGTAGAGAAGTTTCGTCCATGAGGAAAAAAAGTCTCCTTCGGGGTAGGAGACGTTCAGAAGACCTTCAAAGGGCGAAATTTACTCTGTCAGGGGGAAAAGGGAAGTAGTCCTCGTACTGAAATTCAACTTACACCGGAAGGGTCCTAGAGAGGGAAAGACTCTGGTACGATCACAGTAATGCACTTCTAAATGAGATTCACCTTTTTAATTCATGGCGTTCTTGAAGGGGATCTTTCAAAGCAAGAAGGCGTGTATATTCTAGGGGGAAGGAGAATATAGTTATTCTATCGAAGAGATGGGGTGGGAGGGCACTCACACATCCGAAATCTGGAGGCCAGAACGTTATCCTTCATTATCTCGGGCGATATTGTTCCCTTGAAAGGAACAATCACAGAAGGGGGGATGTGGATCGTCAGGCGAGAGAAATTCTCTTGATTGGAAAATTGTTGGGGACTCTGCGTCCTTCTTGAGGGGGTGTGGGGGGGTTTGGTGCATTCGGGATCAGGACTACGGCAGCTTGGGACGTCACAAAGAAAAAGGCGCAGAAAGGTGCAGAGAAAGGGAAGGCAGCACCCTATTCTCAAAAAAAAAGGAAGTAGAGGGTCCGCAGTCTTATGGAGGGATTCGAAAGGGGAGGAATATGACCTAGATTGGGGGGGAATCTAGGGGAAGAAACAGTCTGTTTGGAAGAATCAGGGGGACATGTAAAAGAGCATCTGGTTGAAGAGGATGCGAGGTAGGAAACTGCAAGAGGGAGAAAACCTTAGAGGGGAGGGGAGGTACCGCCGAAAGTGGGAGGCCTTCTTTTGGGGGTTACTGCTTGGAGGGGAGTCAGTTAAAGACAAAAAAAGAAAGGGGGATCTATGTAAGCTCCTAAAGAGGAATACCTTAAACGTACATCCGAAAAGAACGCGTTTACCCAGGAAGGGGGGGAAAAGGGTCCGAAGTGAACCTCTAGAGGGGGAGTAGTATTTTTTGATGACAATTTACTCCAAAGAATTGCAAATAGGGAGGTTGTTTTGATTAATTGGAGAAAATAAAACTCACCGTTTGAAAAGGGTTCCGATGCAGGGAAGGGGGAAATGGTACCCTTCAAAGAGTGGAAAAACTTGGCGGTGAATTCCATTACAGAAAAAAAAAACCTGCGACTACTTGATAAGTTTGGGGGCTGCGGCGCCAACGGAGGGAAAAGAACCAAATTCCTATAGGGCGGTGATGGAGCGACTTAATTTTCGGGAGGAGAAGTGGCATGGGCGCGTAAGAAATGAGAACGGGCTGTCCGAATTGAATTCTCAATTTCTAGAGCTTGGGAGGCGAACATCCGCTTTTTCTGCTGGGGGGGTGTTTCCTAAAGGGAGAGGAAGGGAAGAGGATTCGAGGAGATCAAGGCCTCGATCCTTATGGAAGAAAGAAGGACTGGGGTGGGAGTTCATACCTCTAAGAGGCATCGCCTTAATGTGTTGATGGCTCGAGGAAGGGCCTCTTAGTGGGGAATGAAGCTTTAAAAAGGCAAGGGGGTGGGAAGTCTCGCGTAACATTTTTCGGAAGGGAGGGGGTCCATCGGGGAAACTGCGGTGAGAAAAGAGGAGTTAAGAAGAGTAGGGGAGTACCGAAGAGGGAGGAGCTGCGACACATTTTCCGGGGGCTTGTGAACTTGCAGAAAAAAAGGAGGAAGTCCCCCAAAAGGGAGATCCCAAAAAACGGAGTTAATTGAAAGGAGCTTTCGCCGCAGACAGAAGAAGGCAAGGTTCCTGGGGAAGGGAAATCTCCTCTTTAAAAAGATCGGGAAATGTTATGGGTCTGCAACTAAAAAAGTCAACGAGGGTGCAAGACGGAAAAGGGATCTGCAAGGGCAGTTCAACTGGCTGCGCAGGATTCGCTGTGGAAGGTCGAACCTATGGAAAAAAAGGAAAAAAGAAACAACGAAAGCTACATGGGAAAAGGTTGTCGCACGGAGGTTCTGGGTTCCCGTGAAGAAAAAGGGGGCACCACAAGAAAGGAACAGTCCGATCATTAAAGAAAGGGCCGGACTGTACGTGGAGGGACCTGAACGTTGTTCAGAAAAGTCAAGTGGGCAGTTTGCAAGGATCCCATCGGAGGTGGTTTGTCTAAGGAAGAAAATCCGCTACTCTACGTGCGAGGTCGGGAAAAGTTTCGCAAGTTGAACAGCGGCTGGCGCTGAATGGGGTTTATGGAGGGGGGCCCTTTTCCTCAGAAAAGGGGAAAAATACGGTCGGGGGGAAAGGTGCGGGGAGTTCCCGGACTGGACTCGCCAGGGGATCAGATCCAGTCGAACGATAGTTCCGAGGAATTTGTACAGAAAAGGTGGATTCTAATGATAATACAGCCTACTGAATCACGTGAAAGGGTGTACGTGAGAGGGAGGGGAAAAAAGCGGCTTGCCTCAAGAAAAAAAAAAAAACCCACGAGGGGGGGGGGGGTGATTTGCGAGTGAGACCGCGAGAGGACAGATTGTTCCCGGGCAGGGGTCAACTGATTGCTGTCGTGAGGGAATGAAATGACAGAAAGGAAGGGTAGGCGGCGCTCATGTTGCCGGGAAGAAGGGGGGGGCTGAGTGTGTTGATGGGCGACTCATTTATAAAAGGTCAAGGGGGGGAAACAAGCGTGTGGGGAGAGCTTGACATCGAAGTGGGGGAAAGGCTGCCTGCATCCTTCGGAGAGGAATTGCCTAATCCCTTTTCAAGGCTGATAGGGAGGAGAAAAACCCCGTCAGGGGGGGGGGGGAAAAGTTGTCGGAATTCCTGAAAGGGGGGGGGGCAAGGGGATGTTTCCAAATAAGAGGAGAGGAAACTCGACCCACTTCAAGGAAATCAAAGTTTCGAACAAGATGGTCGCAGGGGGGGCAGCGGATGATAGGTATAAAGGGAGAATGCAGGAGAACTCGAAAAGAGAAAAACGAACCAAACTGCGAAAACGACTCATGCTGAAGAGGGGAGTTTTACAGGCGGGGGGGGAGGCATAATCGACATTCCCCCTGCAGGAAAATTTGGGGAAAAGGACGTAGGGCGGTCTCCGTGAAACGAAGAGGGGGCGAAAAGGCAGGTCAGAAAAAAAAAAAAAAAAAAAAAAAAAAAAGAAAAAAAAAGGGGTTATCTTCGTGGGGGAGAAAGAGGGATGCAGGACAACACAGGAGGAGGGGGAGATCCCCATCATCTCACTTTTGAGGAATTCAGATGCACCCTTGACCTGACCTTCGCAGAGGGGCCTTCAACTTCTCCTAAAAGAAAAGGACGAAACGATAAGTGTAATAAAAAAACCTTGCCATGCAGGAAGTGTCGATTAAGCATACGGGATGTAAAAAAGAAACAAACATTCTATCAAAAATTGGTAAACGTTGGCGAGTTTAGATTTTGAGTCTCTATTTACACTTAAACGAAAAGCCGAATTTTTTCCGAGGGGCACAAGGAAGGACTCAAAGTTTTGGGGGGGGATAGGTGGTCTGCATAATTTGTCGGATAGAATGCCGATGAGGGGAAAACCATTCACTCCGTCAAGGAGAAAAAGGTCAGTAATTCCGAAAAAAGCCCCCGAATCTATCTCTTCGGAAGGGAATGAAACAAGGCCATTACCGCCGAAGGCAGGACCTCATTGCTCAGTCCGTGGAGGGGAAAAATCACTTCGAGGAGAAAAAATAAGTGGGGTCTCAGAAAGGAGGGAGATCGCTCCTCCCACAAGAGATAGGGAAAATATAAGAATATCCCGACACATGAAGGCCGCCGCAGGGGGGGGAAGTATGTCTTTGAGGGAGGGAACTTTTCGCTAGGGTGGATTGAATAACGATGCCCTCCAGATGCTTCCCTGTCGAAGGGAGATACCAGGAAACTCCCCCGACATCCACATCGGGGAGGGGCTGGAGGAAAGGAAGATTTTGAACAAGCAGGAAAAAAGTACCTACAGGGCTTTATTCTAGAGGGAGGTAGAGACTTCGCATCAGTGATTCATAAACCAATCAAAGAATGGGAAAGGAGTTCGACTGGATATGAAATGGGTGTACGGGCTCCTTCAGAAGTGGAAAAAAAATTGGGCATGTAACTCGTAGAAATGATGATGGAAAACTCAATAAGGCCCCATAATAGAAAAGAAGCGTCTGAAAAAAACTTTTTGGCGAAAGCGGTAACTCCCTCAAAGAGACGGGAGGGATGACCTGTAACAAGTAGAAACCACAAACTATAGTTGGGTTTCGAACAGGAGGAAGTGATTTTCGTTACCAAGGTACAGGGTATCGACTCAAGTAAGGCAAGAGCTATCTATGCCTGGAGGTTCCTAATGATCGGAAGGGGAGTGGTGTTTTTTTCGACTGGGACACATCTTATTCACGTGAACAAGGGGGAATCAGATTAGCAAAGGGAAGGGACAACGCGATAGTCCTCATAGGTGCAAGGGGGGGGCACCGTAATTAATGGAGAAAAAAAGAGCCGCAGTTGGTTTCGAACGCTTGCACCAGGGAACTAATTGGAGGTTCGAGTTTCAGAGAAAGGTTCCACAGCTCAAAGGGGGAGGGATGCCAAATCTCCCATAAGAGGAACTATTTGAGGAGGAAATGGAGGAGAAAAGACTCAATTATCCGAAGTGATGAAGGGGCTCGGAGAGATCAAGTTGTCAATCGCGGAATGAACCATCTTTCATTATAAACCGATATATCCCAGCAAAAAGAAAAACTCCTACTAGATACTGCCGATGGCAGAGGAATTGAGCTAGCCAAACAAGCAATTTTCCTTTCAGCAAAGGGGAAAATTAAAAAACAGCATGGTCGAGAAAAGGGAGAGAACCTCCATTTAACGCCAAAAAAGCTTCTGTAGGGAGAAACTCTGCTGAAAAGCGAAAAGGCTCTCATAAGAAGAGGGACAGGCGGAAAAGGAGCTCTTTTGAGAGGCGTGGAAAGATAACCCTACCCGTATAAAGATATCTATACTGGGGAGATAACTTAAACTTTCCCGCTTCCTCGCCAATGGGAAGGGAGGCAGTCAGAACAAGCGTTATGAGGATGCCACCTACTCGAAGATCCGGAAGGAGGGGTCGACTTCAGCCAGTGAGAGGAGGCACACAACGAAGAATGAAAAAATTTCTGAAAGCAGCTCCATCGGGAAGACCGATAGTCTTTGGTTCCCACGAGACGGTGAAGCCGGGGGACGCAAAGCAGAGGTGCGCCCGGGTGAAGGTGTGTGATGACGAAAAACGCCACGTGCTCCCCCAATTAAAAATGACACCAAGCAATGCGGCCGCGTATGCAGCCAAGGAATTAATACAACACAAAGACGACTGCTTGGGACTGACGCAGAAAGTAAATTGGAAGAAAATCGCACTATATAAACGAGGGGAGGGGCCACACTCTGGGAAAAAAAACGAGGAGGCGTCGTTGAAGACAGAGGTCCTTGCTATGTCATTATAAATAAAAGATAGGGACCGAAAAAGAACAGGTCGGAGTCGGAAAAAACTCAATTGCAGGTCAAGCAAAGCCAACTGGAGGAGAAGGGCCCTATCAGGGTTTTTTGGTCAGAACTCGGAAAATTACCATGACTCGCATTACATCTTGGCGTCATGGATGTCCTTAGTTAATGGAAGGATGAGGATCCAACAGACTGGGATCTTCCAGAGCTCCACTCAGAGGGACGGATGAAACGCAGGGGAGGGGGAGAAAAGGAATGACTTACGCCCAGACCATAGGGATTGGTTCGATGACCTAGGGTGCTTCTGAAAAGAAGAGGGCCAGTCATGAAAGGGGTCTTGGTTGTTCCGGCAAATAGATGCAGGCGTCATCTGAAGGGATCCCGTTAAAGAACAAATCCCTTAAAGAGTGAAAACAATACTGAAAAGACTTCCAGCCAGGTCCCAAAAAGGAAAAACTTAGGGAAAGAACGGTCTTGTTCCATACAATCCACAAAATGCTAGGAAAAAAGAAAAGTCACAACTATCGAAGGGAATTAAGGGGAGAGAGTCATCCTCAGGCGGCTCTTGTGGTTTCGTTAGGCTCAGTCGAGAGGCTCGAGCAAGGACTGAATCGATACCGCATCGTTGGAGGGGGGTCTAAAACAAAATCAAGAAAATGCCTGAAGCAAGTATTCATGGAGCAGGTTCAACTGGACTCTGGTGGGGGATCCGATCTCGATCAACGCTTAGGGGAAAATAGAAAGGTGGAGCGTGGGCATTTTCCGTCGGGCCGAATAGCAAGAAGAGTCCACATCCGCGGGGGGAGCCAGTGGGCTATAGGGGCCTTTAAACTTCTTCTGGGGGATAAGCAGAAAGATCTGGAAGGGAGGGGAGATATCCCGACAAGGAGGTTAGGGAAAGAGAGCTCTCGGTCTGATAGAGACGGAGCGCAAAAAAAAAGGAAAAAAGCCTTTCGTCCGGGGGGGTTGTTATCGTCTGCTTGAAAGAGATCGAGAAGAGAAAAAGCCTATTCTTCAAGAGCAGGGCGGGGATACCTTGTGCGAAGTGAGGCCAAGTTCACCAACAAGCACCATCGGGTGAAGATTTATGGAAAGACCTGGAAGAATTCCTTTAGGCAATGGGGGGAACGGCCATCAAAAAAAAAAAAAAAAAGGCGGGGCACCAACTGTAATGGGACGGGGGGACGGCATTAGAGATCTTTAACCATCCTTATAATGAAGTGCATGGACTTTCGATGGATGTCTATAGCCCCAGCCAGATCACTGCTAGGGGTCTATTGCAGAAGAGAAGGACCTCTTATTCATATAAGGGAGCCTCATAAGAAAAATATAATGGGGAAGGCCTCTCTGTCTACACTGCAAAGATCAGCTGCTGGGCCGTATATATAAATCCGAAAGGGTATCACAATGTAGAACGAAGGACTCGGGTTTAAGACTTTGCCACGTGAAAATATAATAATGGGGGAGGATAGGAGTCTCTTCCTTTAAAATAAGAAATTGGCAAAAGCGCTATGGGAGGACTGAAGCCTTATGTTGTTCGCCAAGCCTTTGTACCCGAAGGCGGTGCGAAGAGCATCCGCGACAAAATTTGTGCGCCTGAAGAGGGTGGGATTTGTGCGGGGTAAGGTGGGAACTAGTATTTGGTGCAGAGTACATCTTAGAAGGAGGCGCGGAAAAAAGCTTATCTTCGCCAAAAAAAAAAAAAGAAGAGAAACAAAAACAAAAGAATTTCTCTCGGCTGTGTTTCAGGCTTTGTCTTTCCTGAAGGTTAAAGGAGCAAAGGGAAGTAGAAAAGCGGGCCTTCTCTTGTGGTTAGGTGATCTCTCTCAACAAACAACTTATTATTGAGGAACTCCTTCAGAACTTCCTACTCTGTACTCTGCGCGGAGGGTCTTTGCTGGATCCTGAACTCCTACACACAAGGTCGCCAGACCCATCCGAGCGGAGAATCTGGCGACTTAGAAGACTATGGAGGGGGGAAGAGAAGGTGATCAATAATGTCCTTGCACCTGACAGGAGCGGGCAATAGGACATCCAGCATGCCCGGGAGGGGCAGTCGGGAGGAGAAAAATTGGAAGGTTCTTCGCGCCCGTAGGAGAAAGCGGCAGCGATGGGGCAAAGGATAGCAACAAAGGGGGAAAGGTAGTTCGAGTGGGGGGAGGTGCTGCGTTACCGAGCAGGAAAAGGCATTAAAAAAAAAAAAAAGATCTGAATAGGGGAGAACAAGGGGATTGTGCAAAGGAGAAGAGGGTCAGGCGTCGACCGGTGTACCACCACGATAGTTTCGGGCTTATGATAGAGGAAAGCAGCTCTTGACAGAATATGCATTGGAAAAGAGAAATCATTAGAGTGGGGTCTTATCTTAAATTGCCCTCGGGAAAGGTCCTCCGGCAGGGCCGGAGATGTCACGAGTTAGTGAAAGGGGGGTCTAACGGGTGTGTTGGGGGGGGGGGGGTGGAAAAGGATTTGGGAGGGGACATCACATCTACCTGCTGCAGAGAAAAATCTTACGGCAAATCTGTTTTACCGATCACCTCGCGAAGGAAGTTCGTCTGCCATTCCAGTTGGCCTGTCTTTTATTTCGCTGGTCGGGAAAAGAAAAGAGATGCTTGGGGGAAAAGCCTGGCATCTTGCAAGGGACGTTTTGGGTGGGGGACCATTCTCGGTAAAAAAGGACAGTGTTTCCCTGGGCTGCGGCGGGGGAAGCTTGCGTTTGGGGGGAGCTATCGCCTATAAGGTAGGGGCAGTCCGATACCACTGAAGGGCGACCGTCTTGGGGAGGAAGGCTTCTCTCCTGTCGAAGAGCAAATCCCTATCTGAAACCGAGTTAGTAAAAGGGACAAATCTCCCGGGTCCAAGAAGTCTCTCTTCGGTTTCTTGGCCAGGCTAATATCAAGAAACGGGCGGAAGAGTGACGCTCTGATGGAGTGTTTGACATAAAGGGCCTGGTTGCGACGGAAGTCGTTTGAAAATGCGAGCGAGGGAGGAAGGCTACCCAGTAGATCTGGCTAGGGACTCGAGTCCGGGCTGCGAGGTACTAGGGGCAGGTTTCGGATCTTTGGATTGGGTTTTACTTTCTGCAATCAATCGTTATGCGATCTCGACTAATCTTCTGAGGGGAGGGCTATCGAGGGGGGGTGATTCTTAAAAAAACCTGCAAAAGAAGGCCGCGCACTCGATTCGGGGGCTGGGCGCCAGAAGACATTAGCGCGGCGGAATAGGTGTTCCTGGGAGGAGTCGGAAAAAAAAATCAAAGTAGAAGGGGGGGAGGGTGAACATAATTCTGGGGAGTCTAGGAGAAACTTGTTTATGGGGGAAAAAAAAAACGGGCCCAAAAAAAAGTTGGGGGGTTACGCTTGGCCTTCCTTCCGGTTTGCCGTCTTGGGTTGTTGAGGGGTCATTTGCGCAGGGAGGTTGACTGGGGTGCCGTCACCACCGAATGACCAGCGGCAGAAACAGCTAGCTTGGCTGATAGAGAAGGTTCAATCATCGGACTCTGCATTGGGAGGATGGCCAGAAGTCGCTCCTTCAACCCAATCTTTTGACAGGATTCTTTGAGAGATGGGGCCTATTATTCCGGAGGGGAAGAGAAAAATTCGGGGGCGACCTTCGCAAGAGGCATGGGAGGGACGCAAGATGGAATGGCTAGGTAAGGGGAGGCCGCACTGAGAAAGAAACACCTAGGAAGACCAAAAAGTTCTTTTTGGGGAGGGGCGGCTGCGCTTCATTAGGACATTCCCGCGAAAGAGAAAGAATGTCCCGCTGTTGAAAATCGGTGCTATCTAAACTGACGAAAAGGGGGGAGGACATCGCGGAAAAGACGATTTTTGAAAATTTCATGATTGGCCAAGAGTGTGGCCACTAGAGGATAGTAGAGGTATGCTCCATTTATCTAGGAGTCCGAAAAGTGCAATCATTAGAGATCGGTTGTGGTTAGGGGAGACGTTGCGTCGGAATCGCTTCCCATATCCGGTTGTAACATTGGTCGAGGAACAAAGTATGGGGTGATCTGCTACTTGTTCGGGGGGGAGGGGACTTTACAACCGAGGAACCGCTCTGGAAGTGTGGGATGGCGCGGAAACGGCTTCAAGAGGGATGGGGCAAAGGCCTATCGGGGAGGTGGGGGAGAGGGCGGCTAGCGAAGAAGAAAATTGCGGTGGGGGGGGAAAAAAAGGGTTTTGTGGAACTAGTGCACAAAAGTGGCTGACTCGAATGGGAATGCAAGTCAACATTGAGAGGTTAAGCGAAAAAAGCCCGCTGTTTCTGTAAGGACTCAACCTGGGGAAATCGGTTAAGGATCCATGAGGGGGGGGGGGGGGGGGGGGGAATCCGTCTTATTATTGGAGGAGTTTCTACGACATCGAAAAAAAACGCCAACCTTCGCAAAGGGGTTGCGAGAAAAAAAAGCTTGCAAGACAGGCGAGGTTGGATCGCTGGGGGGAAACTTTCTTGGTTCCCTTGGAGGGGTAGGGACATCCATTTTTCTATCCGAAGAAGAATGTCTGAATAGGATGCGGTTTGTAAAAGATCAATTATCATTCTTACTTTGCCGAGCGAGTAGGGAGGGAGACGAAAGTGTCAAGGTGGAGCATGCCTCTTTTTAACGGAGTCGCGATGAAAAGGGGGAGGGGGAGTAGATCCTAGATTCAGGTCATTTCGCTAGTTTAATGGGCTTAAAGAGCAGACTCCAAGAAGATGAGCGTTGAAGAAAAAAAAAAAACACAAAAAAACAAAGAAAAAAGAAAAAAAAAAAACCTGCGCGCACCTTTCACTGGGGGAAAGATCCTAGGGGATTGGAAAGGGAATTTTCTGGAGTCTGGGCATTTTTTTTCTGCTAACAAGGATCCTTCTGGCTGTGGCATCCTAAAAGACTCAAACGAAAAAGGTTCGTTCATACATTGGGTCAAGCAACCCCAAAAAAAAAAAAAAAAGATTCCTTCAAAGAAGTCCTGTTTCAAGTCGAAAAAGAAAAAAAAAAAAGAAACTGGCTACAACAGTACATTCGACAGAGGGGGAGGGACTGGGTGTTCCCGAGAAAAGTCTAAACACACCAAAAAAAAAAAAAAAAAAGAAAAAAAAGGAAGCCGGGGGGGAATGAGCCCGTAAGTGTCGAGATGCTCGCATACGCGTGGGAGATTTACTTGTTCAGAACTGTCACATGAAACTCAAGTGGTGGCAAGGTGAAAAGAGAAGGGTAGAAAAGACTTGTTTGGTTGTCTCGTTGGAGAAAGGCTATGCTCGAAGGGGGAAGTCGCGAGTTCGAAAGGGAGTCTGGGAAAGAGCTTTCGCTGAATGGTGTACCCGGGATGGCGTTGGGCTCAGTGAAAGCCATTCGAGTTGAAATAGGTTCATAAAGTGTGGTCAAATCTGTCTGAAGAAAGGGGTTCAAAACGCAAAATTATCACAGTCGGAAGATATGCAGAGCGGGGGGAAGCCGTGGAAAATAAGCAAGGGGAAGGATCTACGGTGCGCCGACTCGACTCAGCGTTGAAGGGATGTCTGCTGGGGAAAAAAAAGCTGGCCGCCATAGAAGACTAGTCCCAAAACGCTGTGGATGTCTGGGGGGGGAGGAGAGGACATTGGACAGATTGTTGGGATATTGAGTCAATCCAACTGATGGAAAAAAAGGATTTAAAGAAAAGGGTTTCTGCGCCCGATGTTGAGAAGGGCTTCAAATATTTGTTCTGCTCGGGGGGGATTATCTACAGCATTTAAGGGACAAGGCGGGTTTGGGGGATGCTTGTTTCTTGGGAGGGGGGCGTTAGGAGAAACTGGCATGAGGTGTCCCGTTCTGGTGCCTGCCTTAAGTCAGATTGGCCTAATTCGAAGAGAAAGCTGATAGCGGAAGGAGAACCCGTCTTGGGCACGTGAAGGTCTAGGAAGGGGGGGGGCTGGTTCTAGAAACCTAAGAAAGACCTCTCATAAGCAAGTCAAAGAAAGACGCCAAAGAGAAATTCGTCATGGTGGGCAGAGTAGGTAACATCACTCTTCGATATCTAAAGGGGGTCCTAACTAGAGGAACTCACACTTCGCGACCCAACCAAGAGAATGAAATTCTTGCGAGGATAGAATCATCTTGGTTAGGACGAAAGCATAGAAAAAATTCTGAAAAGGGGGGGGAAGGGTTATTACAATTAGAAAAAAAAGGTTTCGGCGCCGTGACGGGAGGAAGGGGTGCGAAGGGGCTAGGTCCAGTTTGCTGATAGCGTGAACTATCAAAGTCCGAGATGCGGGGGGGGTGAACGTATTAGGTATAAAAGTAGAAGAGATAAACTCATGCATCTCTACATTGGGATGGAAGGGAAAGCAGAAGAAAGAAGTTCGGGCCAACCGCGTCGCCGGACCTCGCATACCCTAAAAATCCGAAGACGCTATGGAAAAAGGAAATGACAACCCTTGACCTGGCAGGTGGGGGGGTCTCTTAGCATGGGACCTCACCGCTGTACAAAAAAAGAACGACAACCTGCTAGCCGATTGGCCTGCCAGGCGGGATGGCAGTTTGGGACTGTATTGTATTGAAAAGAAAAAAAAGGAGTCGCGAGAGAAAAGAAGTTGTGTACGCTAATGCTTGCTCACCCGGGCTTTACTGCAAGTGTTGGTAAAAGGGGGGGTAAGATGCTGTAAGGGTCAGGGGGGGAAAGTTAACCAGAACAAATCCATTCAAGGCCGTCCATGGGATTCAAGATCCGTCCAACGCAGGTTGATACCTCCGCTAAAGGGAGAAAAAGAGTGAATGAAAAAAAGAAAGAGGGCCTCGTCGAAGGGCATTACCACGAAATGTATTCGCTTTAATAAGCATTTCATGAACAAGCAAGAAAAAGTACCCAAGAATGTTTCTTAAAGACGCGCTTGTCTCACTTAGGAAAGTGGCGGAAAAAGAGCCGATCAGAACAAATAGGGAGGAAAGAAGCGGAAACATGAAGTCAGAGGGAAATTAAGTGAGTATGTCAAAAAGGGGGGTACATTTTCTGCTACAACCGTGCAAGGGGGGGGAACTCCCTAAAAAACCCTGGGAACAATCTTTCTCCCTGAGGGCACTCGTCAACTCCTCGAGAAAGGAAGCACATCGCTTGTGTAGAAGGTCTTCTCTGGAGGGCAAGAAAGAAGAGGGGTAACAAGTACTGCGAACGTCAGCTGTCAGTTGATCGAAAAATGCGTAAGAAAAACACCGGCTTGAAGACACGGTTGCTTTTATCCAATGGGAACAATATAAAAAAGGGGAAAGGAGAATTTGTGGTGGGGAACTCGCGGACCTCCCAGATATTGGGAGAACAAGGCGTGGGGAGGCCCGAAACTTATTAACAGGGTCGGGCGGCGGAGGAGGGCCAAACGAATACCGGGAATCCTTAAAAAGGAGGAAAGTCGTCTTCCTCTTTAAAAAAGAGAATAACTGGAAGGAAACAAAGCGTAGAGGAGCGAAGGGAACATCTTAGACAACCGCACAAAGAAAAATTCACAGGGAGAAAAGGGAAAATGATTTTCTGTGCCAACACACAACTCAGGTAGGGCGACGCAAGGACAGGACCCAGCGAATGGCTAGCAAGCACTAGAAGGAAATCGGAGAAATGGGAAAAAAGTGGTGGGGTTTCGTGGGACTGCCAAAAATCAGAAGCGCATGTCCCTCACGTGTCGTCAATGTTACTCTATTGAAAAAGAGGTTCTCGTGGGAACTTGGCAAAAGGATTCAGGGGAGGACAGAGAGCTCGGCATTTTGAAAAGAAAAGTAAGGGGGAGAAAAAGACAAAAAAAACTGGTTCGAGGGGGAAAAAAAAAAAAAAAAAAGAAAATTGCGGTGGCCAGCTGCGAAAATGAGTGAGATGAGAGAAAAGTACGGAAGAGCCCTGTCTAGGTTCTTGTCCCTGCATTTTCTGGAGTCGCTGACGAAGAAAAGGACGCTAATCGTTTTAAAAAAAAAAGAAAAAAAGAGGATCAGACCATATGGTGATGGGTTCCTCGCGAAGAGTGAAAAAAGGTGCTTCATTTTATAATACCGGAAAAAAAAAGATTTTCAGAAGAGGACTATCTGACTTCTCTGCAAGTCTTCTTAAGGGGTTGAGTCTCCTCAACAGGGAATTAGAGGGAAAAAACCCATTCATCTAAAACATTGTCGGGAGCCGGGATAAAATTTTCTTCGTATAAGGAGACTCTCTGAAAGGCGCCTGGGGACGCGTGCAAGGGCCCACCAGTCGGGGGGAAATGGAGGGGGGCTTCTGCTTAGAGAATCTGGATCAGAAAAGGCAAAGGTAAAACTCGCGGCGCAGAAGTGACCGACGAAAAGGCTTATGAAGACCGGCTTCAAGCCAAGGGTTAGGGAAAAAACGGCAACCCACGCAATCGGGGATTATAAAAAAAAAAAAGACCCAGGGAAAAAAGATCGAAACTTCGTGAAAGCATAAATCAGACGTGCAGGCGCAGTCTCGGGGGTTTAGGAAGTACTCGACATG
>Ga0179593_1437478_pt1 | contig 14704 bp, 12 predicted proteins | sample CZODoug2_1_08_16_FD_185931 | JGI IMG/M metagenome (GOLD analysis project Ga0179593, IMG submission 185931) | Vadose zone soil fungal communities from Angelo Coast Range Reserve, California, USA - CZODoug2_1_08_16fungal (PacBio error correction) | ecosystem: Environmental > Terrestrial > Soil >...
CTAACTTCCTAATCTTCCAGACAAAACTAGTAGCGATATCTTAGAACGAAAAAACGTAAAAGGCGCCCGTGACCAGGGGGATACTGCACGAGACAGAAAGCAGTGGCGTAAAAATGCACAAACAGCCATGGTAGGTGGAGGACCTGTATCTTCTCCGGACTCTGTTAGTGGGACGCCCGGCGTCGTCGCGAGAAACTGTAGCTTCACCGTCCGGGGAGGGAGAAAAAAAAATTTAGGGCTTAATGATTGCAAGGCATGAGAGATAATCGAGGAACCAATGGGAGGATGTCCTCTATGTCCATCTCCACTACAATCAAATGCGCCAAAAATCCGAAAACTGACTCAAACTAAAAAAGAGGAGTACTATCCTCGGCAACGGAGGATGCGGTAACCGGAGAGAAAACCTGAGATGAGAAGGACACGGGGAGAGAAATCGAGAGAAGATACGCGCTCTAGAAACAACAAAACCAGCTCGGAAGAAGAACTGGTCGAAGGACCGCGCCCATTCCGCCCTTACCCAGTCTTCTTGTAAGGAAGGAGAGAGAAAAGAAAAAACGGGCTCGATTAAGAAAACCTCCTCTTTGCTTGCAGAGAGGACGTTCAGGAAAGGTGCACATTTGGAACAACTCCGACGGGCGGGGGAGGGAAAAGGCTCGACGACAGACGAGCGGTTAAGACGCGTCAAATCTCTCTCAAAAACCACAGTTACGGGAAAAGATACTGCTAAAAGCCACGCTGCGAAGAAAAACGTCTCTGCCAATACGGAGAAAAGAATTCAAGCGCAGAAATAAAATAGAAGGAACGCTAAAACAGCGCCTTAACGGACGATCTACCCCGGCCAGGATTCGGTCATCTCTCCTTCTCAAGAAAGATGGGAAAAGGTCAGAGGTCTTAACTAGGAAGATAAGAAAATTTGAATCGCGAGCTACGCGGATCAGTTCTCGAGAGGACCGCTATGAATCCAGCGGAAAGACAACGAGAAACGAAGGTGAACTCCGGGTTAAGTGATACCAGACCACTATCAGAGGATATGATTCTTCGAGAGGTACTTCGCGGGATTTAATGAGAAACTAGGAGGAGGGGTGTCGAAAATCGTAAAAAAAAAAGCAATCTGGCGATTGACTCAGATTTAGAAAGAGTCGGTCACCCCGCGACCTAAAAAAGCAACGAAAAATTAGGAAGAAGGAGGAAGGTTATCATATCGGGAGAAGCTCGTGTCGGCACAAACCACCAGAAAAGGAAGTAGAATGAAAGCCGCACCTACAGCGCGATCAGGTGCGCGAAAAAAACGGCTACCCGCACCGTGATAAAATCGGCCGGGCTAGGGAAAAGGGGGAAAGGCTGCCGCCGGGACGGAACGCGATCGCGAAACGGCTAATGTCATCGCATCTAAAGGGCCCGGGTAACGGCAGCGGACTGCCCGTATTCATCGAAGAGAGAGGTGGGTCCGCACAAATAAACATGTCGTCCCGGAGACCGGAGGGCTTGCAAGATTCTTTCTGCAAGAAACGGCCGGCGCCTCGAGTGCTCCTATCTATCTCATGGGGAGGAAAAAAAGATACCTGCGAGAAAGACAGGCGCGTCGCGCTCGATGGAGAACCGGAAAAAAAAATCTCAGAGTCTCTTTGATGCAAAAGGAGACTCAAAAAAAGTTTCAAAGCGCGTGGCTCGTGACCATCGGCGTGCCGGGGAAGCGACGACTAAAAAGTCGCAACCGGGGAAACGCTAACCTTCGTCACCGTGCATCTTCGCAAGAAGGGAAGACATAATCGAGCGAAATAGAATAGGGCAGGAAGGGGACATGCAAACACAGAGCCGTACGGGAAGAATTCTCGCTGTGGGCAGAACTGGGGACCAGGCCACAAACAAGCGTGGTCGTCGTCTTACAATACGAGATAGCCTCTTCCAGAGTTCGCTGGCAAAAGAAAAAGGTCACCGTGGGATGGGCCGCTTGTTACTCCGCACACCGGCAAAGGAGGATGGGTCAAATATTACGATGTCAAAACTAACGGGTTGAATGTAAACGGGTAAAAAGGGTGAGGCGAACCGAACATGTGGACGCTGGTGGCTTTGAAGCCGAGGGGAGATTAAACCAGATGGTTTGCCCGGCAGGAGGGTTCGCAGTTCAATACCGTCCAAAAAGTCTCCAGCGCCCAAAAAAGGAAGGACCAACGCGAACGCGTGATCCGCAGTGACAGGAACGAAAGAGGACGAAAGCGATTCGCGGTGAAAGTCCAACGAGTCCATGTGAAGTGTCGGGACCGAGAGGAGGAAAAAGCCTTCGCAAAAAACCAGTATCGAATTCGAAAGCACGATCACAACCTATCAGGCCTACCGGCGATAGCATCAAAAACAAGTTGAAGATGAATGCTCAAAGTAAAAAAAAACGCGGGAAAAGGGGAGATCGTAATGAACGCTACCAGGGGAGAAAAACGTCGGTCAATCGAAGAGTTGTCTACGGACTAGTACGCGGCATAGCCGACGCGAATGAAAAGATCGCGAGGAAAGGGAAATGAAGGAGAAAAAGGAATGTCGGCGGAAGATGAGAAGCACAAGGAAACGCGTTGACGAGCTAAACTCATCGTCGCCTCCGCAGTTCAGGGACTAAAGGCCAAAGAAGAACGCGAAACGGGAGAAAAAGGGAGAGATCTAGAGAAAAAACAAAGGAGACGAGAAAGCGAGCAATGCCCACGAGAATTCACTGTCGATACACTTTGAGAGTTCAGACGGCACGGTGCGCGACAAAGAAAAAGAGATAACGCCGAATAAGAGAAGAGTGTAAGTGAAAACGGCGTGCCGCTCCACACTAAACACGGGCTAAAGACTTCGCTGCCTCTATTGATGAACGGTCTCGCGTAGGAAAGGGGGGAGACTTCGAAAACGGGAGACCAAAGGGGACCGAAGGGAGACTCGAAGCGAAAAGACGGAAAGGAGTCGCGACAGGCAAATTCACAGAAGCTCGCCGACCCCGGGAGGGGGATTCAGTTCAAGGGAAGAAAGAAGGCTCGACGCGGAGCCAGTCGGTTGAAAATAAAAAATAGCATTCCCTTTCTTTCAAACTAAAGGATGAGGTGCTGCACAGAAGAAAAAGGGGGGTTCAGCGATCTCATGCCGGAACAACCCGGAAAGACGCGTCCGCGAGAGGCAAGGAGAGGAAGGGAAAGAGAGCAAGGGGAGAGGAGGAAGCTTTTTCATCACTACCTTCGTTCTACGCAATAACTGGGATCTTGCAACCCAGAGCAGGCAAAGCAAAAGGGGACGCGTTAAAATGGACAAGGTACAAAAAGCGGCCACACATGGTGGGTAAAAGAAGAGGAAAAAGCAATCGACAGGAGGCACGAAAGGTTGATGTGGGAATCGTGGAAGGTCTTTGGTCACTCGGCCCCTGGGAGGCACACCGAGCAGCTAAGCCGCATGGACGGCAGGGACGAAAAAAAAGTACCGCGGAAGAACACTTTGTGGGGCCGGACTCCGAAAAAGGGGAAGTGAAATAAAAAGGCTTCCACCTGCAATGTCCTGTGACACGGCTACACAAAAGGAAAAACACGCGAAACCGCCCACCGAGAGGGTCGTGAGAGGAAAGTTGGCGGTCAGTTGACTCTCACTTCTACCTAAGTCGGCGTCGAGGGCAACAAGGATCACAAGCGGGGGTCGGTGAAGGAGCGGAAGGGGGAACGACGTCCTCTAGGAGGGGGGGCCCCGGCGCATCAAGCTCAAAAGCAGCAATTGAAACGCGGCGAGTGTCTCCTCAACTCGTATGAAGCTGAAAAAGGAAGAAAACTAATTCCATCTAGCTTAAAAAAAGATGGCAACCATAACCAGTGACATTCATCGCATGAGAAAAGTAGGCCCGTGGCCCGTAGAGGGGGGGGGGAGACTCCAAGGAAGAGGAAGAGGGGGGCGACTGTAACCCGCTGAGAAGCACCAGATATCGGGATCCACGCGGCGGAATTGTAAAAGGACGAGAGCAGTCTAAAGCTCTTTCTTCCCCTTTCCGACAACGCAAGGAATAGTTTAAAGGGAGGAAATTTCATTTTAGGCTGTTAAACGAGAAGCTTATGCCAGATGAGCTGAACGTCCCACAAGGTGGAGGGCGGGTACTGTTTTCTTACGAAAGAACCTGATGCGCGAAAATCGAAAAACCGATCCTGTAGGAGAGGAAGGGAAGCGGCCACATTGGATGCGCACCAGGCAACACCTAAAAAAGATACGCGCCGAAGTTACTCCTCTAGAGATAGAGCATCCCCGGCACGGGCCAACTGATGCGGAACACCGGCAAAAGTCTCAAGCATGAAAGGAAACAGACGTATACAAAACCAACTCTGGGTTCAGAGATCAGAGAACGGAGTAAGAACCTCGCAAAAGAAAAAGAAGATTCCCTCAATCGTCGGTCCGCGCCATGAGGTCCTTGCCCATCAGGCAGCTGGCCGGCTTGCGAAAAGGCAAAGAACGAGACAAAAGCCGCGGGCTTCTTGTGTCGAGCGGTCCAGATTGTCGAAAGGGGATTGGACTCCACGGCGGGACGAGACCGGCTCGAAACCTCAACTAAAGATAAGCAAAAAGAGAGGAAAAAAAAAAAAACTGAGGAATTTGAGAGCTGGCAAACTAGCCACGCTCTGTAATCAAGCAGGTCGACTCGGCGAAGACCAGAATTGTCACCGACCAAATCGTATGACACCAAAGCCGACATGACGGTTTAGACGTAGTCGTAGGCCATGTGCTACAAAGCGCGCGCAACCGCATAAAAGAAAAAGACGTTTAACACTCCTACTACTTTGAATCGCGGAGGAGCGCTCAAGTTTTATACGAGCTGCTTCGAGACGACGAGAAAAGCGCTCTAGGGGGAGAAGTCCTCAGCGTGAAGCTCAAAAGGGATGCCTCCAACTGATCTTAACGAGGGGGATTCTCTCTCGTGTTAGTGTCGCGTGGAGACTCGGAGGAGGAAGCAAGCGTGGCTAGGGAGAACAGGAGGCCTCCCTGATGCAAAGGGACGCGATTCTAGAGAAAAGAGTGCTTACAGTAGCATCGTTACCTAAATAAACGGTCCACGAGCAGGGACGTAAGAAGACTTGACGAAAAGAGAGGAACATCAAAGCACTCAAACGAGCGAGAAGAGAAAAACCGCACAAATAGGTCACGTGCCGGAAAACAGAGAAGCAAAAAGGGTCTACTATCGCGCGCGACTTATAACCTGTAGGTCCTCAGCCTTCTGATAACCCAGCGCGAGCGGGCTGTCTATCTTGAAAAGAAAGGCCAGCACAAATCCGAAGTACAATTACTTAAAGCACAACCTGAATGAAGAGAGACCTCTTTCCGATCCGATTCTACTCGGGGAAGGCGAGAGATGGAGTTAAAGGGCAGAGAACAGCTGGAGACTCCCAAATGAGAAGAGAACTCTAGTAGCTTCGAAAACTCGCCACTCTTCTGGGGGCACGCGCGTTGTACACCCGATACCAAGAGGTCAACCGTGATACGGCACGCAAAGAAAGAAGACACAATCACGATCCATGTGCGTCGAGCCTATGCTGTCCATCAGAGATAGCAGGAGCTACCCTTGGAGAAAACGAAAAAGAGGAAAGAAACCGCGATAGAGCGCTCCAAATTCCACACCGATGTCTATCAATCAAGTGGAACATTCACCACCAAGGAAGAAGGGAGTCCTCTTCTCTCGGCAAAAGGGAGGAACAAAAAAAAAAACTTCGTCTCGTACTAGGTAAAGAGGGGCAGGCGTGCCAAATCGTCCGCTCCCACCTCATTTCAAGTGGTGACTCGCGAAAACTTTCCATTGGTCGGAGGAAGATTTGCCACGGGGAGAGAGAGGGAGGAAAAGGGTTCGACGAGTAACAAACAACATTTGAGAAAGATTTTTTTCTTTGAGAACGGAAAACATGACTATCCCCCAACGGGACTGACCGAGGGGGGGTTCAAAACATAAAAAGAAAAAAAGGAAGGGAACTTCTCCGTCGGGCAGCAAGATACTAAAAACTAAATCCTACATAAGGAGGAGTACCAGTCAGATAGAGTGTAACACGCCGACATAGTTAAGAGAGTACCGTCCTAAAAGGAAGGTACGGGACGTACGATCGTCAACAAAAAATCGTTCCCCTGGCGAACATTCGAGGCGCCTGAATGACGGAGAACGTAAAGAAACTCAAGTTCTAGGAGGAGGGAACAGGTTTCACCGGCGACAGTGCAAAAAGGGCGGCCTGAATTAACCAACCTTAAGGGAAAGAGCGTGCAAATGAACAAACCAGAGGGGAGAAGAGGAAGCTAGATCAACCGTAGAAGAGGAGGAAAGATCGAAGAAGACGGTACTAAAACGGTCCGCAACGCTCAGAAAAAAAAAAGCCAAATATCATCAGAACAGGGGGGGAGAGAGTCAGTGTAGGTGAATTTCTTCTGATAGCGATGGGCAAAGAAAGGAGGGCGTTCTAGGAGACGAAGGGAGAGGAGAGGAAGGCCGAATTAGTCAAAAGAACGATGCAGACGAGAAAGTCGCTTTTTCTGGACAAGCACGTATCTCGATCTGAGAGAAAAAAAAAGAAGAAAAGCTAGAGATACTTTCTCATTACAACACGGCGTAAGTCGCCGGTCGGGGAGGAAAAAATAGGGAAGATGACACCACGATCCTTAAGAGCGAAAAGAGAAGAAAACTACTCCTAGCTGCCGAACTGATCCATCCTAGCCGGGAAAAGGATCGACGGATCTAAAGAGAGAAGATAGCGCGGGAGCCGTCAGAAAACACTTACGATACGAGTTACCCGATCGGATAATCAATCCTTTGGGGCGAGATGGTAGGAGGGGGAAGGAAGTGATGTCAGAACATTCTGCGCGAGAAAGGTTGGGGCTCGGAAGGGACAAGAGGGAAGGTAGAAGCTGCTACCATGAGGGCAATTTCCGATCTAAGCGAAAAAGTTCAAAGGTGCTCATTCAGAAGGGCGGGAAGGGGGGGATTAAATGAATATCTCGGTTGGTAAATGCTCGGAACTTCAACATGCAGGGGGGGAGAGAAAGAACAGAGAATAAGACTGCGGAAAGGAGACAACGGAATGCAGCCCATCTTGGAGATGAAGGAAAGCTCTCTGGGTCGCTGGAAGCGCGGAAGAAGACGTCTGAAGAAGGGACGTGAAGATATGATGGCGAAAAAAAAAAAGGGCAGCAAAATTGGAGATCTCGTAAGAAAAGGTGAAGGATAAATAAACACAGGTCAATCCACCTGTTGGGGGGGGAGAGAAGAACACAACGCTTCGTAGAGCGAATTCAAGGGTTCAAAACGAAAAAAACTGGCACGGCCTGGCGTGCACGGAAAAGAAGGGCGCCCCCTGTGTATTTCAATGTAAAAAAACCGTGGCCCGAAAACAACGTCTCGTAGAGGCTCGAGCACGCGTGGGGGCCAAGCACACATGAGGTCCCCCAACGAGAAGTCGACGAAAAGGGGTGCTGTGCCACTGAAAAAAAGAAAACGAAAACCCGGTGAAAGGCCGTAGCGGCGAAATCGGCGAGAGGGGGAGGGTCGTGTACGAAGGATAGTAAGGGCAAGTTCGAGAGTAGTTCCTCCTCGCGAGACAAGCGAAAAATACAAAATTAACGTCAGAAGGATCATGAAGACAAGCGGGGAGAAGCGAGTGAGAGGGGGAAATGTCTGCAGACTCCGCTAAGCGGGGGGCGCTATAACCGTTGGGGGAGAAAAAAGCACGCGGCACCTGAGTCAGGACACGCCGCAGAGGAAGAAAACATCACGATAACCTCACAAAAAAAAAAAAGAATTTCATCAGCAACCGTATCGGAGCGCGAACGATAAAAATCTCAGAAACCCGGGGCATTGTTGAGAATAGGATAACTGCTGGGTTTCGCAGTGAAAATCTGAAGAAAAGATCCTGAATCTCACAGATTGCTCGCAGAGACGGGGAGAAAGTGACCAGTGAGCAGAAGCTGCTAGAGTACTCTTAATACAAGGGGTTCTAGGAGGACCTTAGAGCACCTCGAGGGTAGAACTCGGGAGGACGGGGTGGCCAAGAGGATAGGAGGACAGACGCTTTGAGGGGATAGCCGCAGAGGTGAGACAAATGGCACAGCCAAGGCGTTTCAAAAGCGTCGGTCGGGAGGGGAGGTGGAAAGGCATGAAGACGCCCGGGCCCCACGTCCCGTAAAAAGGAGGATTCTTATAGAAGAGGGACAATCGAAGGAAAAGGAACGGAAAAAACGATCAAAACCGGCTCCGATACCCGAGAAGTAACCATAAGACAGCAACAAGCCTCCTCGAAGAAAAATGGCTTATACTTAGCCCAGGAAAAAGCACACAGTAGTATGAATCAATCAGAAGAAAAAAACAGTTGGCCTAGAAAAACTCACTATATTACACCGAAACAAAACTCAGATCAGTAGACCAGCGCCATGGCCGACGCAACAGCAGAAGGTATCCGTAAGCTGCGAGGAAATGGTAATGCTCGTCTACGTCTGACCAGAGGGCGTAGGGAAATAGCTTGGCTAGTGTTCACGGTGAAATTGAGGCGTGCCGGAAAAACTTCGGGGGATAAACCGTCTGACAGTGAGGAGAGTCTTTCGAAGCATAGGGAGAACAAAAGAAAGAACACGGAGATTGTAAAGAGAGATAGCGGCGGAAATAAAAATAGGCGGAACGGTCTCAACACCCGGGACGACGGTCACGAAAATTGCCAGGACGACACCCTCTATAACCAAAAAAAAGAGGGGTCGCAGAAACGGGAGCCCGCCAAGCTCGCGAAGCTAAAACCGTATAAAGCAACTGGAAAGGGAGGGATGATCTTAGACTGCCTAGACTATGTTCGAATGCTGGAAGAGCAAGAAGTTTTACTCGAGAGGAGGGAGATAGAAAAAAAACCTCAAAAAGGCGCAAAAGTCCGGTCGACGAGGAAGAAGGAAGGAGCTCTTGCTTCCTGCTTTTAAAAAAGTGCGATGCCCCGGCTGAAGAGCCGCTTCGAAGGAGTACTTCAGGGGGGACAGCGTCGGGATATGGGGCGTGGGCGGATTCTGGGGAAAGGAATGACAAACATAGTCTATGGGACTGAGAGTGCAAAAGTATAGGGAGCAGCAACCGGCAGGATAACGGGAGAAAATCACCCATCGAACTCTGCGAACGGGGGTCAGACGAATTCGGACCTCGAGAAAAAAACGGCGGCGACAAACGCAAAAGACCACTCTACCGGGAACAAAGGAACCTGAAACCGACCGTTTCGGAAAGACCGTCCCAAAACAAAAAGAAGGTACGCTATCGGACGCTAGCTGCCAGGGAAGGAATCCAAAAAACGTTACTTAGGGGGAGAAAGCGGGGCTCTTCTGCGGGGAAAAAAGGAGTAGATGGGAAAAAAGGTGCGAAAGATCGCAAACGAAGGCGGCTCTACAAGTCATTAAACAGGAGAGAGAGATCCGGCAGAATGTGGAAGACAGGGGGGCTTGCTCTGAGGGAGGTGGAAAATGTCGTTATCCGTTTCTCTGGAGAATGCTCGAGGACAAACAAAAAAAATCTCGGAGCAGCGCGAGCCGAAGACACTATCTCGAAGGCAACTACTATGGAACGCAAGAAAAATAAAGTACACAATGAAGCTTAACGCGGTCTAGGAGAGGGCGGATGGGGAAAGAGGATACTACAGAGAAGGACAATCGCGAACAAGTGACGCGAACCAAAAAACTATCGAGAGAGACCGCGGTGCCACGTGTTTCTCGAGGGAGAGATCGCGGAATGTGAAAAGGCACCAAAAAAGAGCCAGTGAGAAGGAGAGCGGCAGCACCTACATGGTGATGTGAAAAAAAACGGCGGGCGCGAGAAAAAGCATCTGTTAATCAGGGTAAAAGAAATCTTACGCAGGAAAGACGGGGGGAATCATTCCGCGTTACTCAAAAAGCCGTGCCAGGGAGAGAAAGGGAATTGAAAGGACAAGAACGGAGAATCGACTGGTAGAGTTCCAAAGAGAAGAAAACAACAGTATTATGAAAAGGGGTTCGGGGGGAGACTGGGAAACTGGAAGAAACTCTCAGAAAGGGTGGGAGCCGGGACGCAGCAACAAAAGCAGTAGAACCTATACTCCTAACATCTCTAGAAAAAAAAAACCAAAAAAAGAAAGACAACTCTCTAAAAAAGTGGGGTAGACCTCACGGGCATAGGAGGAACGCTATCGGAAACGGGCAGTTAGAGAAGAAACAGGAAACGTTCAAGCACTCTGTAGAGCAGAAAAAGAGGGAAAAAACGAGGCAGCGAATGCGAATTCGACTCGGAGGATCGGCGAAACGGCACCGACTCATTGTCCGGCTAGAAAATGCAGGAAGGCAAAAGGAAAATACGGCCTTTACCTCCCCGGTCAAGCAAAGGGAAAGGAAAATTGAAGGCCCACGAGGGTAAAAAAACCCCGGGGGAAAACCAAATCGGATCGCAGGTACCTAGAAAAAGCGGTCCAGAGGGAGAAAGCACTACGGCCGCGGAGCCGCGAGCCCCGGGAAAGACGGGGGGCGCCGGCATCGTCGGTCAACAAGGTGAAGAGAGTAACCGAAAAGGATTCTCATCGAAGTCCACGAGCACTCGAGAGCAGGAGGAGGGAGATCCGCGAGGTCTGCAGAAAAACCAGAACGAGACGAGGAAAGAGTCTGAGCCGACTGAAATACTCAACTACAAAAAATGGAAGGAAAGAGATAGATACGTGCTCGAGTCGGAAAATCAGGCAGGGAGGAGAGACCTCGTACGACAGAAAAACCTGGCAGAGAAGGAAGAAGGGACGGGCACCGGAGAGAAGCCATACGCGCCGAGAGGCTTGGGGTACACGGGGAGATCATCTCCCCAGCTATCAAAGAAAAAGGCGAACTTTCAAGAAAGGAGGAGGAAAAGCTAGGGCAATGAAGCGTCAGACTTGGAGACCTCGAGGACCCATCTATAACAAGAGAGGAAAGGCAGGAGGGCCGACGGTGTCTCTTCCAGCACCGGGAAAAAAGATTCAGATGCACCTTAGGGGCAAAGAAACAATGGTGCCGGAAGGAGTCGCTGAACTCCGCGAGTCGTGAACAGAAGAATACCATGATGAGTCATTCAAAGAGTGTTGTTCGAAAATGGGAAAGGGGTTTACAGTACTGTACAGAAGAGTGGGAGAGACAAGCCACCGCTAATCCAAAGAATAGAGGAAGCGGGGATCCCCGCCGTTAAAAAAACTGGGTACTCGCTACTGAAAAGAGTAAAGCTTTGGGGGGGGAAGCTCGCTCAAAAGAAAGAGGCCTATGCAGAAGGCTCGTAGACTCCCCGACCGAAGGGAAGACCAGTGCCGGAGATTAACCCCTTTTTCAAAAAAACAACAAGGAAAAGAAACAGGTTGGTTACGATCACTTGAAAAAAAAAATGCTTCGACAATCGAGAGAAAAAGGAAGAGTTCATGGTACAGAGTGACATAGAACAAAAATGTATCGCAAAGAAGAACAGCCAAGGGGGAGGAAATGAGGGTGCAAGAAAGATTCAAAAACACGATTCCAGTACGTCCTCGAAAGAAAACCGGGAGTGTGTCCACCAGGTCGGGGGAATAAAACAGGAGAAAAACTGGTCTATGGTTTTTGGGAACAAAGAGATGAGATCACCGCTCGGGCAACCGCGCCAAGTGGAAAACTAAGAATGCTAAGACTTCGGATGGTGCCGAGTTATTTCAGGGTGTTAAGAGAGAGGTAGCGGCTTCAGGAAAAGACTCGCTAGCTCAAAAGACTGGCCGTGAAAAAAAAGGGAGGGACTGATTAGAGCATCAAATCAAGGAGGGTCGAAGAGAGAAAACTGGGGGAAACGCCTCTATCGCTAGAGAAGGTAGAGGACGATTTTCCTAAGAGAAAATAACACGAAGGACGTCACGGCACTTGAACCCCAGGTGAAAAACCGTGTCGACTCTCATTTAGGATCTAAAGGGTCTTCAGAACATAGGGCGGGGCCAGGAGAAGAGCCGGCAGCCAACTTGCGCATCGACCAGGGGGCGGCAAAGCGGGAACCTCAGACTGCGCGAAGCAACGGGGGTCTGCTCATCGCTGGTCAAAGAAAAGGGAAAAAAAAGGCTTGCAACTGGAAAAGTGGGAAGAGAGCCGGCACGGTAGACAGATGAGTACGTAAAAGGTTGCCGGAGAAACCGGATCACGGAAGGAGGGTGTCCGAGGGGAGAGACGAAAGGCGGGTGGAAGGCTGTCGAAGACGGAGAGCTACGAGGAGTCGATCGTCAGGGAAGAGGGCGCTACGAGCAAGTTAGTTCTTGTATGTCGCGGGGGGGGAAACGAGGCGTACCGAGGCCCTCGAATCTGGCGGGGAGTGGAACGATTACGCTTCCAGGAGCATCCTAACGGGAGAGGGAGCCATACAAAATCCGCAGCGTCCGCAACCGCTAATTAACCATAGAAAGACACGAGAAAAAAAGACGGACTAATCTTTCACGGAGGAGAACAGAAAGGATCACCGCGCGCGTCCGAGTCCTACGCGCAGGAAGCTAAAGAAGAGGCGAATCGCTCAGACACGCTGTCCGAAAGGGAAATCCGAACCAACAAGAAATAGGGAGGAGAAGAACCTGAACACGATTGAAACAAATGCTCAGGCAATTCGCGAGCAACTGTTCCGAGAGTAAGACTGCGAAAAACAACGCCGCACGGAGTATGGTCCTCCGGGGTCGAGGAGTGGGAGGAGAAACAGGGCTGGCGTCCTCCTAAGGAGGTGCGCTGGAAAAAGAGGAAAAGGTGTTGTAAAAGAGAAAAACAAAAATGAGGAGGAGGGAAGATAGAGAGGAGGAGATAAACGCTCACCGGTCTAGCCGCACTCGGGGAAAAAACCCGTCGGGGCTTTACTCCAATCATCAGCAAGAAAAGGACCGTCACCAGATGAAAAAACCCAGATGTCAAATCGAGAGAGCCCGCCATGCTCTGCAGCACAGGAGAAACAAAATCAAACAGGTTTATTTGAGCTGTTCTCACTCGACCCAGAAAGGAGAGCAACTGAAAAAAGAAAGGTAGTAGGAAAGGTTAAAACGACGAAGCACGAGTGGAGCGAGGTTCCGACGAGATCAAACTCGCCGCGCGCAAGGAGCTACCTTTTCACAAAAGAAACACCTAGACCCGGCCTGGGAGCTCTATCGAGTGAGTACTTCGCGGGGAAAGGACGGGGACACCCGATCGCCATAAAAGACGGAGGACATCAATAAAACAAAAAAAAAGATTCAAGAACGCTGCTGAATCCACCTCGACCTAATCAAGGTCTTGTTAGGCCACGTGTTAATCTCATCTCCTAGAGGAAGGACAAGAGGGACCTCTAATAGGAAAAGGTCCAAGATTCAAACTCAAAGGTCAGGGAAGTCTGCAAACAGCACTCACTTACAGAGTGGATAAGAGAATAAAAGAAAGAACTCTTTGTCAAAGCCGACGCCCGTTAGTAGGTAAAGCGCGATCGGCGGAGAGGGCTTAGCGAAAAGCAAAATTTCCAAAACTTCTACTTCCTTCAAACGTAACGAAGAGGAGAGGGGGGAAGCGCGCTGGCCATCATGAAAGGAAATAGGAAAGAAATAAGTTTCGAACGTGAGGGAGAGGAATCATCAAAAGAGCTCCTGCGCGATCTCGCTGAAAGAGAGTGGAGGAGCAACCTAGCGCATCTATGAGAGCAGAAAAAAGAAAATCATGGGTGGAACACCCTATCTAAGGACTAAATCCCCGACTTGGAGAGGGGAATGCAAACCCAAACAACTAAATGGACAGGGGAAAAGGTCGAAAGCTCGTTAAAAAACGAAGCAACTCTAAGACTCCTGCCAGTTCCCAAGGAAGAGAAAAAAACTCGCCTCGGAGCCACATGGAAGGGGAGAAGAGCTGTTCGCAGTTAAAGCCACAAAGACTGAAGGAAAACTTCTCGCTGGTAACACCCCATTTTTAAAAAAAAAAAAAAAAAGCTGTCAAAACTCAGAGAGAGTGCGAAAAAGCCATGGGCACGAAAACACCGTGGGCTGAACACGTGACCGCGCCATTGTGAGGGGTCACAGAGGAACCAGAAAAGAAGTGGAGAAATCTCTTTCAAAAAAGGAAAAAAACGAAAATGCCACCTCAGTTGGAGTAAGACCTACTGGGAAAGGAACTCATCTCGCCTCTCACAGACGGAAGAGGAAGCGGGGGGGGTGTCGCAGAAAACAGGAAAAATTCAGAAAGGACGCAGGCGCCGGGACGACAACCAGAGGGGTCCAAGAAGAGCGGAAGAAAGGGCAGTGAAGGCTGGGTCCAGAGAAAGAATACGTGGATTCCTGGGGAGAAAGTGACTCAAAAAAAAACCAACAGGAAGCTGTCGATCGCGAAAAAAGGCGAGAGGACATGCTGGACATCTCTCGAAGGCGAAACGAGACGGAAACGTTCGCGAAAACTCACCTATAATCGGTCACTTAAAAGGCGGAAAAGAACCACTTGATTAAAACGAATTCCCACATCAAGGTCGAGCGGAAGAGAGGCTGAGGTGAAGGCCACTGCTTTGAAGAGAAGCGAGCTAGCGTCATCTCATCAGAGGTCATGATGAAGAAAAAGCTACGCCAAAAAAGGCAAAAGGAAGATCATAGCAAGGGGATAATTGTCTGAGAGAATTTATTTAAGACTCAACTCTTCGCTTACTTAGGTAAGAGAGAGTGCAGAAAGAGCATCTCATGACAAAGAAACATCTACCAGGAAGTCCCGCATATCGACCGGCGGGGCTTGGTTCAGG